>OFDC01000290.1_pt1 | contig 42630 bp, 43 predicted proteins | sample 1520941 | NCBI WGS metagenome assembly OFDC01 (sample SAMEA94258168, study PRJEB24077) | hot springs metagenome | biome: Aquatic biome; feature: Water | place: India | collected 2012-12-06 | depth 5 m | reverse complement strand
TCTCTAGGACCTAGAGATTTTCATCACAGCTCAACCAACCTGCCTGGGCAGTACAACTAGGCCACCGGGAATACGTCCGGCATCCCTCTCGTTACATCTGACGAATTCACAAGCACCGCACAGATTTGGGTAGTTAGAGTTCTCGTACCGGAGGCTGTAATGTGGGCCTCCCACAACGGAACGCTGACCACACAATCAGTCAGAGAAGGAGGGTCCAATGGTTCTGGTTCGTCAGGAAATCGGTGACGTTCTCCGTGACTTCCGTCTGCAGAAGGGCCGTACCCTTCGTCAGGTCGCGAGCAAGGCGAGCGTCGCGCTCGGTTACCTCAGCGAGGTGGAGCGAGGCCAGAAAGAGGCCAGCTCCGAGATCCTCGCGTCGGTCGCTGACGCGCTCGAAACTCCGATCTCGGTCATCATGCGCGAGGTGGGGGACCGTCTCGCTGTCAGTGAGGGCCTCACCCGTATCCCCGACACCCTGCCCGACGAGCTCGTCGCCGAATTCGACGGTGACCTCGTTTCGAGGTAGTTAGCCCCAATCTCATCGAACGCCCCGGACGCTGTCCGGGGCGTTCGTCATGGGGGATACGGTGGATGTATGCGGCTCAGCGAATTCTGGTTGGCGGTGTCCGACGAATTCGGGGCCGACTACGGTCGCGTGCTTGCTCATGATCTGGTGCTCGGTTCCGTTGGTGGTCTCACGGCAGAGCAAGCAATCAAGCAGGGCGTGAATACGAGAGACATTTGGCTCGCCCTGTGCGACGCCACGGACGTGCCGGCAGAGCGGCGCTATGGAGTGGGTCAACGCGAGCCTAAAAAGCTGTAGACACGCCGCGTGCGGCTATCGAACATTCATTCGGATGTTGCTACTCTCGTCGCTAACGTCTTATCGAATATGGGTTTTGTGCACAACACGCCCGATGTTCCGATGCAATGTCGGTCGGTGAGCGTAGCGTGACACGAAAGCGACACCAGCCTTTGTCGGGAGGCTGGGGGCCTTGCATCATCGGCCCACAGCGGATCGACAGCCTATGGGCAGCAACCTACGACCAATGGAGAAGAGCAATGCCTTCAGCAGCAGACCGCGAGAAGTCTCTCGAGACCGCACTCGCACAGATCGATCGCCAGTTTGGCAAGGGCTCAGTCATGCGCCTCGGTAGCGATGAGCGCGCTCCGGTCGAGGTGATCCCCACGGGCTCCATCGCGCTCGACGTCGCGCTCGGTATTGGGGGACTTCCTCGCGGTCGCATCGTCGAGATCTACGGACCTGAGTCCTCGGGTAAGACGACACTCACACTTCACGCGATCGCGAATGCTCAGCGTAACGGCGGCATCGCTGCTTTCATCGACGCGGAGCACGCGCTCGACCCTGAGTACGCAGCCAAACTTGGTGTCGACATCGACTCGCTCCTCGTATCGCAGCCTGACACGGGCGAGCAGGCGCTCGAGATCGCTGACATGCTTGTGCGCTCTGGATCAATCGACCTCATCGTCATCGACTCTGTTGCAGCTCTCGTGCCCCGCGCCGAGATCGAGGGCGAGATGGGCGATTCCCATGTCGGGCTCCAGGCTCGCCTCATGTCTCAGGCGCTTCGCAAGCTCACTGGTGGACTGAGCCAGACCAATACGACGATGATCTTCATCAATCAGCTTCGCGAGAAGATTGGTGTGTTCTTCGGCAGCCCGGAGACCACCGCCGGTGGAAAGGCGCTTAAGTTTTACGCCTCAGTCCGCCTCGACATCCGTCGCATCGAGACGCTCAAAGACGGAACTGACGCCGTGGGGAACCGTACCCGCGTCAAGGTCGTCAAGAACAAGATGGCCCCGCCCTTCAAGCAGGCGGAATTCGACATCCTGTACGGAACGGGCATTTCCCGCGAAGGCAGCCTCATCGACTTTGGCGTCGAGCACGAGATCGTGCGCAAGTCGGGTGCCTGGTATACGTACGAAGGTGACCAGCTGGGCCAAGGCAAGGAGAACTCTCGCAACTTCTTGCTCGAGAACCCGAAGATTGCCGCGGAGATCGAGCAGAAGATCATGTTCAAGCTCGGAGTGGGTGCTGAGGCCAAGGCCGCCCAAGCCAAGGCACTGGCTGCCGACGCAACTGCAACGAGCCCCGCGGCTGACAGCAAGAAGACTAAGGACGCGGGCCCGGTGCTGGCTGTCGCACCCGCCGGCTCCTTTGCGGAGCCGCAGCTTCAGGCCGTCGGCGAGTAGCCTGCGGTGGCAGACGACGAGCGCCTCGCCCCGGTGACCTACCTATTCGGTGCGGCAACGCCGCAGCCGGAAGCGGTGCGCTCGTCGTCCGCGGACGATAACGGATTCGCTCGCGTGAGCAACGTGAGCATGTCAGCCCTCGCCCGTCGTGGAATGTCGTCGGAGGAGATGCGCACCTACCTGCTCGATCGCGAATTTGACAGCGACACCGTGGAGGCTGAGATCGAGAGACTCGAGCTCGTGCAGCTTCTCGACGACGAACACCTCGCCGAGACCCTCGTCCGCACGCTGCGCGAGCGCAAGGGACTCGGCCGAGGGGCAATATCTGCCGAGCTCCGTAAACGGCGAATCGACCCCGTCATCATCGAGGTCGCGCTTGAGGATTCCGGAGACGAGGCGAGTCGAGCGACCGAACTCGCCGTGAAGCGCGTCGGTCAGATGCGCGGGCTCGACCGCGCCACAGCCGAGCGGCGGCTCTCGGCATTCCTCATGCGAAAGGGCTATTCGGGATCTGTCGTGTCTTCGGCGGTGGCAGCCGCTCTGCAACCGACGGGTCCGGTCTTTCGCTGACCTAGGCTTGTCGGCATGACCATGACGCTCGAGGCACCGCGCACATACGAGGTGCGCACGTTCGGCTGCCAGATGAACGTGCACGATTCCGAGCGATTGAGTGGTTCACTCGAAGCCGCCGGCTACGTGAAAGCAGTCGACGGCAATCCCGATGTCGTCGTCATCAACACCTGCGCGGTGCGGGAGAACGCCGACAATAAGCTCTACGGCAACCTCGGCATTCTTGCGAGCCGCAAGCGCGAACACGAGGGAATGCAGATCGCCGTGGGCGGCTGTCTCGCGCAGAAGGACAAGTCGATCATCCTCGATCGAGCACCATGGGTCGACGTCGTATTCGGAACTCACAACATGGGCTCGCTACCCGCTCTACTCGAACGTGCTCGGCACAACGGGGCAGCCGAACTCGAGATACTGGAATCCCTCGAGGTGTTTCCCTCGACGCTTCCCACTAAACGCGAGTCCAGCCACAGCGGGTGGGTCTCTATTTCGGTCGGATGCAACAACACGTGCACCTTCTGTATCGTGCCGGCCCTGAGGGGCAAGGAAAAGGATCGCAGACCTGGCGACATCCTTTCCGAGATCCAGGCGATCGTCGACGACGGGGTCATCGAGGTGACGCTCCTTGGACAAAACGTCAACTCCTACGGTGTTGAGTTCGGCGACCGCCAGGCATTCGCAAAGCTGCTTCGTGCGGCAGGCGCCATCGAGGGGCTGGAACGACTGCGGTTCACGAGTCCGCATCCCGCGGCATTCACAGACGACGTCATTGACGCGATGGCGGAGACCCCTTCGGTCATGCCCCAGCTCCACATGCCGTTACAGTCCGGATCCGATCGCATCCTCCGCGCAATGAAGCGCAGCTACCGCTCGGAGAAATTCTTAGGGATCCTCGATCGCGTTCGTGACCGCATCCCACACGCGGCGATCAGCACTGACATCATCGTGGGATTCCCCGGTGAGACCGAAGAGGACTTCCAACAGACGCTTGACGTCGTCGCGAAGGCGCGATTCGCTTCTGCGTATACGTTCCAGTACTCGATTCGGGCGGGTACTCCAGCGGCAACGATGGAGGACCAGATCCCTAAGGCCGTCGTCCAGGAACGGTATGAGCGACTCGTCGCGCTGCAAGACAGCATCTCGCGTGAGGAGAATGAGGCGATCGTGGGTCGTCGAGTCGATGTGCTCGTGACCGCCGCCGAGGGCCGAAAGCACGAAGAGACCCATCGACTTTCCGGTCGGGCAGAGGACTCACGACTCGTGCACTTCGAGGTGCCACGCGACAGCGAGGTGCCTCGACCTGGCGATGTCGTGTCTGTTGAGGTCACTCAGGCCGCGACATTCCACCTCATTGCAGACGCGCAACCGGGGGAACAGCTCCTCGTCCGCCGCACTCGTGCGGGAGACGCGTGGGACCGAGCACAGGCTGAATCGTGCGCAGTTCCGACTGCGTCCACGGCGACCGGCCCACGAGTCTCCCTCGGGCTTCCTACCCTGCGGGTTGCGACCCTGCCGATCTACGACGTCTCCGACGGACTGCGCTAGATCGTGACCGTCATCCCCCTCATCGTTGTGGTGGGAGCGACCGGCACAGGCAAGTCGACGCTGTCGCTCGACATCGCGGAGAGGTTAGGCGGGAGCGGCATTGCGGCCGAGATCGTGAATGCGGACGCCATGCAGCTCTATCGCGGGATGGACATCGGCACCGCAAAAGTTCCTCAGGACGAAAGGCGGGGTATCCCGCATCATCTCCTTGACATTCTCGATCCTGCCGACGAGGCGAGCGTCGCGGACTACCAAATTCAGGCCAGATCGACGATCGCAGAAATCGAGGCGCGGCACGCTGTCCCCATTCTCGTCGGCGGCTCGGGACTGTACGTTTCGAGCGTCATCCAGGACTTCCGGTTTCCGGGAACCGACGTGGACGTCCGCGCGCGACTCGAGGCCGAACTCACCGTTCTCGGGCCCGCCCCCCTCCATGAGCGCCTCACGCGCCTCGATCCGATCGCGGCCGCGGCCATCGGCCCTCACAACGGTCGTCGACTTGTGCGAGCACTCGAAGTAATCGAGATCACCGGCGAGGCTTTTACGACGGGCCTCCCCGAGAATGGTGATCCGTGGCGAGAATCCCTGATTCTCGCCCTGCAGGCGCCCCGAGAGCAACTCGTCGAACGTTTGGATGCCCGCGTCAGGCGCATGTGGCACGACGGCCTGCTCGACGAGGCACGCAGGCTCGGACCCCTCGGGGTGACCGCAAGTCGTGCGATCGGCTACGCCCAGGCGATCGCTGAACTGGGGCAGTTGCTCACGCGTCAACAGGCCATCGACGAGGCATCCTCGCTCACGCGCCGCTACGCCCGACGTCAGGTTGGTTGGTTTCGACGCTATCGGGACGCCGCGTGGCTCGACTACGACGATCCGGAGCTCGCAGCGACCGCGATGCGTCTCGTGATGCGTCTCGTGATGCGAGAGGATTAGTCCATGGCGACTCTCGCATTCACCAAGGGGCACGGCACCGGAAACGACTTCGTGGTGTTCGCCGATCCTGATGGCGAGATCGATCTCACCGCAGAGCAGGTGGCGGCGATCTGCGACCGACACTTTGGAGTCGGGGCAGACGGCATCCTTCGCGCCGTGCGGTCGTCCGCTCTCCCCGAGGGCGCTGCGGCTCTCGCGGAGGACGATGCGGCGGAGTGGTTTATGGACTACCGCAATGCGGATGGTTCGATCGCGGAGATGTGTGGCAATGGCATCCGAGTGTTCGCTCGCTTTCTCACCGAACGTGGCTTGGCGACCCTCGAACCTGGCGACACCCTCCCCATCGGTACTCGCAGCGGAGTTCGCGACGTGCAGCGCAACGCTTCAGGATTTCAAGCCGACATGGGTCGGTGGTCACTCGACGGCGGTGAGCCGCTTGTGCGTGCGAAAGAACTTCCGGTAGCGCGTCCCGGGCTCGGTATCAACGTCGGTAACCCGCACGTCGTCGTGGCGCTTGCCAGTGAGGAAGAGCTGCAGGCCGCCGACCTGGCCTACATTCCCGTGATCGAGCCGGAGCCGGAGGACGGCGCGAATGTCGAGTTCGTCGTCGCCGAAGATCCGCTCGTGCACGACGGCGTCGGACGCATCCGGATGCGAGTGCACGAGCGCGGTAGTGGCGAAACCCTGTCGTGTGGCACTGGTGCCGTCGCGGCAGCGCTCGCTATCCGCTATTGGGCGGGAGAGGGAGCGCCCAACCAGTGGCGCGTAGATGTTCCGGGGGGCACGGTCGGCGTTCGCATGTTCCCCACCGAGGACGGCGAACACGTGTCACTCTCGGGGCCGGCCGACCTCGTCTTCGAGGGCGTACTCGAGATCTAGCCCGGCTATCGGCGCCGGGCTCGTAGAACCCGATAACCTTTGTTGGTCGCCGCTCGAACGAAGCCGAACTCCTCCGGGAATGTGGACTGCATCCATCGGTGCAGCGAGTCGGATCCCAAGTTTCGTTGGACGACGAGCCATCCGTCGCACCCTGGTTCGAGGCGAGGCAGCCAGTGTTCGAGCATGCCATGCAGCTCGTTTTTGCCGACACGGATGGGCGGATTCGACCAGAGAGTCATAAACGTTATGTCATCGGGAACATTGTCCGGAGTGACCGCGTTAACATTACTTATGTTCATTCTCTGAGCGTTGAGCCGCACCAGATCCAGTGCACGCTCGTTGACGTCCACCGCCCACACCGTTGCTCGTGGTGACTCCAGAGCAAGAGTGAGCGCGATCGGGCCCCAGCCGCACCCGAGATCAAGCAGGTTCCCTCCCGGCGGAGGAGTGGGAACATTCGCCAGCAGAACCTGCGTTCCTGCATCCACGTGATCGGGGGAGAAAATCCCGTTCGCGGTGACCACCTCGTGGTCCTGGCCGGCCAGCCGGACGTGAATAGTCCGAGTTCTCATCTCGCTTTCGGGGGTAGATGAGAAGTAATGCTCACTGGCCATGGAGAGAACTTACCGAAGACTACGAAAGTAGGGTTAACACAATGGCTGATACCGAAACTGAAAATGAAAGAAGCGCCGTCGATCGCGTGCTCGCGACTGACGCGACGCGATCCTCTGGCTACACGCTCTTCGGATCGGGTACTGCTCAGGCCCTCCAGGCCGACTCGCACTACGTGGGCGATCGGGACGGCGACCAATTCGATCGAGAGGATCGCCAGGCACTCCGTCGCGTGAGCGGGCTCTCGACCGAGCTCGAGGACGTTACCGAGGTCGAGTACCGCCAGTTGCGCATAGAGAACGTGGTGCTCATCGGCATCTACACTCAGGGCAATCTGCAGGATGCCGAGAACTCGCTGCGCGAGCTGTTCGCGCTTGCCGAAACTGCGGGCGCCGTCGTGCTCGACGGGCTGCTCCAACGACGAGCTCATCCTGATCCCAGCACCTACTTTGGTAAGGGTAAGGCGGCCGAGCTTCGTGACGTCGTCGCCGCGACGGGTGCCGACACGGTTATCGCAGATACGGAGCTGGCACCCAGCCAGCGTCGTGCCCTCGAGGACATCGTCGGCGTCAAAGTGATCGACCGCACCGCAGTCATCCTCGACATCTTCAGCCAGCACGCCAAGAGTCGAGAAGGTCGTGCCCAGGTCGAACTCGCCCAGCTCGAGTACCTCCTTCCACGCCTTCGCGGATGGGGTGAGTCGATGTCCCGCCAGGCGGGTGGCCAGGTCGGTGCCGGCACTGGCATGGGAAGCCGTGGTCCCGGTGAGACGAAGATCGAGCTCGATCGTCGCCGCATCCACACTCGGATGGCGAAGCTCCGCCGTCAAATCAAGGGATTCGCACCCGCACGCGAAGCCAAGCGCGCCAACCGTACGCGATTCGAGGTTCCGAGCGTGGCAATCGCGGGGTACACCAACGCCGGCAAGTCGAGTCTGTTGAATCGGATCACGCGGGCCGGTGTCCTCGTCGAGAACGCACTGTTCGCGACCCTCGACGCGACCGTCCGTCGATCCACGACCCCCGATGGTCGGGTCTTCACCCTCGCCGACACTGTGGGATTCGTTCGCAACCTCCCTCACCAGCTCGTGGAGGCGTTTCGGTCGACGCTCGAGGAGGTCGGCAACGCCGACGTCATCGTCCACGTCGTCGACGCGTCGCACCCCGACCCGGCGGCGCAACTGGCCACGGTGAGGGATGTCATTGGTGAGGTGGGTGCGCGGGACATCCCCGAGATTGTCGTCTTCAACAAGGCCGATCTCGCGGACGACGACCAGCGACTCGCGATTCGCGGGCTGGAACCCACGGGCGTGTTCGTCTCGGCGCGCACGGGGGAGGGGATCGATGAGCTTCTCGAGCGCATCGCCGAGGTGCTGCCGGCACCGGAGGTCGAGATGACGTTGCTCGTTCCGTATGACCGGGGGGAGATCATTTCGCGCCTGCACGTGCAGGGACGGGTGCTCTCCACCGATTACCGCGAGGAGGGCACGCTCGTCTCGGCGATGGTGCATCCGTCCCGAGTGAGCGAGCTCGCAGAATTCTCCACGTAACCTGCCGCAACGCGCCGGGGTCGAATGGTTAGACTGGTTCAGTCGGGCTTCGGCCCCGGCACGGAGCGATCGCCGAGCCCGGCACCCGCCCATCGGAGTCGTGCATACCGAAGGGGGCAGTGGTGTCTGGAGATTCCGCGTGTACTTTCTCCTTCGAGCTCTACCCGCCCCGCAGCCCAGCCGCTGAAGCCTCCCTATTCGCGGCGATTGACCGGCTTTCGGCCGTCGATCCCGAATTCATCTCGGTAACCTACCGACCGACCGGTCCAGATCGCGCGGCATCTCTCGCGGTACTCGGCAAGCTCATCCGCGAACACAGGGTGCACGCGATGGCTCATCTCACCTGCGTCGGATCGACCTATGAGGAAGCGAGCCGCGTCATTCGTGAGTTCCTCGACGAGGGTGTCACGAGCTTTCTCGCGCTTCGCGGCGATCCTCCTGAGGGTATGTCCGAGAACGACGACTTTCTGGGGGACTTCGCGACAGCGGGGGAGCTTGTGCAGCTCATTCATCGGGTTCAGGCAGAGCGTAGCCCCTTCAGTTTCCACGAGGTTCCCGGCCATCCTGATGCAAAGCGCCTCAGCAGAGGTGAGAAGGTCACGATCGCCGTCGCGGCGTTCCCGAATGGGCATCCGCGCTCCCGATCACGTACGCAGGACATTGACACCCTTCTTGCGAAGGAGGCGGCCGGCGCGAACCTGGCGATCACACAATTGTTTTTCGAAGCCGACGACTATCTCTCCTTCGTCGGTGATGCCCGCGCGGCGGGCGTCACCATGCGAATCCTTCCCGGCATCATGCCTGTGTTGAGTGTTTCCCGTCTGCAACGCATCCTCGAGCTCTCGGGTGAAGCGACACCGAATCGTCTCCTGGCCGATTTGCGGGCCGCGCCTGACGCGGAGACTGCCGCCCAGGTCGGCCTCGAGGCCTGTATCGAATTGGTGCGGGCGGTAGTGGACGGCGGCGCCGACGGCCTCCATCTCTACACGTTCAACCGCTCCGAGGCACCACTCGCGGTGCTCGAAGGTACTGGACTACTCTCTGTGCCCACTCCGGGCATGTGAGCGCAAAAACCGAAGGATACGAATGATTCGCACGACCCCCCTGCTCCTCGTCGCCGCAGCTGCGCTTGCCCTCGCCGGATGTGCGACGGCGGCCTCTGAGACACCGTCCACTCCCGTTCCCGAGACGACGGGCGCCGCGGGGTGCGAGCAAGTAACGGTCGTGGTCGAGTTCGGAGCCCTGGATAAGACACCGATCGAGGCATGTGCGGCCGCGGGTGTCGCGACCGATGTGCTTGCCGAGGTGGGCGTAACGACGGAGGGTACGGTCGACTACGGCGATCAGGTGATCTGCCGCGTCAACAACGCGCCGTCGCCCGAGGAGACGGTCACGGTCGAGGGCGCTGATCCGTTCATCGAGTCCTGCCAGACGCTCAATGCCGCCGCCTACTGGGCGCTGTGGGTCAAGAACTCGCCCGACGCTGAGTGGGAGTACGCCCAGGAGGGCGCGACGACCCTCCAGCTCGAGGACGGTCAGTCGGTCGGCCTCGTCTACACCGCGGGCATGGACTCCACTCCCCCCGCAGGCTGATGCCCTCGCACCGCTTCGCGCAGCTCAAGGCGGCGGTGCTGCTCGCCGTCGGCTTCGTCGTGCTGCGAGTGGTGTATCGCGTCGTCTTCGGCGGCGGAAGCGGCAGCGGGCTGGTTCTCTTTGAGATTCCCCGGATCCGGCTCGGGGGAACGTTCGAGCATGTCACGCTCTTCGGACCCGTCACGACCGGCGGGGTTGCCGCTGCGGCGGCAAGCGCGATCCCCTTCGCTGCGCTCGTGCTCGCTCTGGGCATCCTCACGACGATCGTCGACATTCGTGCGCTCCTGACTCGCGGTGCGGTTCGGGGGCCTATGCGCACCGTGTCGCGCGCACTCGTGATCGCATGGGCCACCCTTCCCGCCCTCCTCGAGTCCGTCCGGCGGGTGCGCCGCGCACGTGCATTGCGAGGGGAGCGGGGCCCTGCCGCACTTGTCGTTCCTGTGCTCGAGCAGACCGTCGAGCGCGCCGTCGCTCTGGGGGCCTCGATGGAGGTGCGCGGGTTCGCTGCAACGCGTCCGGTCTCGCCCGAGTGCGAACGCCCGGCGAGTCTGCGAGAGGTGTCGCTCGGCTTCGACGACTCCGCAATTCTCGAGCATGTTGGGCTCGAGCTTGCGACAGGAACGCTCACCATCATCACCGGCGCAACCGGTTCAGGAAAGTCGACGCTTCTGCACGCGCTCAGCGGACTCACCCAGCACCTCCGCGGAGGCGACCAGACCGGCATGATCGAGGTGGCTGGCGTCGACCGACTCGCCGTTCCACCCCGTGACACCGCGGGCTTTGTCGGGGTCGTTCCGCAGTCCGTTCGGCTCTCCTTCGTCGCCGCCACGGTCAGGGAGGAGATCGGGTTCACTCTCGCGATTCGGGGGGTTGCGGCGGTGATCGTCGCGGCGCGAGTGGATGAGACGGCACAACGACTCTCCATCGCGCACCTGCTCGATCGCCCCGTCGAGGCGCTCTCCGCTGGCGAAGCATGCCTTGTCGCGATTGCCGCGGCGATCGTCGAAAGACCCGTGCTCCTGCTTCTGGACGAGCCTCTCGCCGACCTCGACGCACGGGCGCGCACCCGGATCGTGGCTCTGCTCGACGCGCTCGCGCACGAGGCAGGGGTCTGTGTCGTCGTAGTGGAGCATGCGATCGAAGAGTGGGGGAGCGCTCCGGACGAGTGGCTCGAGCTCCTGGCTGGCGGGCTCCGCCCTCGGGAACGCGCGAACGAGGGGGACGTGCGCGAGGCGGAGACGGCTCGAGCGGGTGACGTCGTGGCGGTCATCCGCGATCTCTCGGTCCTTCACGGCGACCGACCGGTGGTCGACGGTGCCTCGCTCGATCTCTGCGCGGGAGAAGTGGTCGCGCTGCGCGGCCCCAATGGTGCGGGTAAGAGTTCCCTGCTCCAGGGGATCGCTCTCGCGCGCAGTCGAGGCGCGGTGACGATCGGTGGCGAGGACGTCGCGGCGATGCGCTCACATCAACGACGATCGCGCGTCACTCTCGTGCCCGAAGCGTTCGACGATCTGCTCTTCGCGACGACCGTGGCGCGAGAATGTCGACGGGCGAATCGACACACGCCCGGCGCCGACACCGCTGGCCTGTTCTTGCGGTTCATCGGCGCGGTCGATCCTGCCATCCTCGACCGACACCCCCGAGACTTGTCGGCAGGGGAGAGGTTGTGCCTCGTGATCGCGATTCAGCTCGCGCCTCGCCCGTCGGTGCTGCTCGTCGATGAACCGAGCAGGGGACTGGATGCCCGGGCGCGGGCACTTGTCGGCTCCGCGCTCTGCGAGGCGGCAACCTCCGGTACCGCCGTCATCTTCGCCACGCATGATGAGACGTTCGCCGCTCGGTTCGCTTCGCGCGAGATCGGGATGGCTTGCGGTCACCTCAGTGCAGGCGCGGAGGTCGCATCGTGAGCACCGATCTGACCCGTCCCGTCGCTCGCGACCGTTGGTCTCGCGTGGTGCTCATCGTCGCGAGCGCACTCGGGCTCGCCGGATTCTCTTGGCCCCTCGTCGCCTCGGCGGTTCCCGAAGACGCGCGCGCTGCCGTTCCCGTGCTGGCCCTCTCGCTCGTTCCCGTGGTCGCGATCGGGATTGCCGTGAGTCTGGACCGCGCGATGCACAGCGCGACGACGATCGCGCTCCTCGGGGTGCTCACGGCGGTGGGCGCGGCTGTTCGGATCGCGGGTACGGGCGTCGGCGGACTGGAAGCCGTCTTCATCGTTCTGATCCTTGCGGGGCGCGTGTTTGGCGCCCGATTCGGATTCCTGCTCGGCATGCTCACGATCCTGCTGTCCTCAGTGCTGTGGGGCGGGATCGGACCGTGGACCCCGTTCCAGATCTTCGCGTGCGGATGGGTCGCCGCCGGTGCGGGTCTGCTGCCCGGACTGTCGCGGGTGCCCTCGCGAGCGAGACCGTGGGTCGAGATCGGGATGCTCGCTGGCTACGGCATCCTCGCGTCGTATGCGTTCGGGCTTCTCATGAACTTCTGGTTCTGGCCGTTCGCGGTGGGGCTCGGGACTGACATTTCCTATACCGCGGGAGCTCAGATCACACAGAATCTGGCGTCATTCGCCCTCTACTCGCTACTGACCTCGACGCTCACGTGGGACACCGTGCGCGCCGTCACGACCTCCGTCGGATTGATCGCGTTCGGTCCGGCCGCCCTCGCGGCCCTGCGTCGAGCACGAGTCGGACGTGCGGCGCGACCTAGACCGAGAAGTACCGCGCTTCGGGGTGATGGAAAACGAACGCATCCGTCGACTGCTCCGGGTGCAACTGCAGTTCCTCCGACAGCGTGACGCCCATGCGTTCGGGCCTGAGCAGTTCGACGACTTTGTGGCGGTCTTCCATATTCGGACAGGCGGGATAACCGAGGGAGAAGCGTGCGCCACGGTAGTTGAGCTTGAACATGCCGGCGATGTCCTCAGGATCTTCGCTCCCGAAACCGAGTTCGTCGCGTACCCGCGAGTGCCAGTACTCGGCGAGCGCCTCGGTGAGTTGCATGGTGAGGCCGTTGAGCTCCATGTAATCGCGGTACTTGTCCTCGGCGAAGAGCTTCGCAGTGACGGCATCCACGGCAGAGCCGGCGGTGACGAGCTGGATGGCCACGACATCGATCTCGCCCGACTCACGAGAGCGCACGTAGTCCGACAGGCACAGGTGCCGGTCGCGGCGCTGGCGCGGGAAGCTGAACCGCAGGCGCTCAGTGCCGATCGCGCCACGGGAACCACCATCCGGGGCCAGGAGACCAGCGGCACCGAGCGTGCCAGTGGGGTCATCCCCGTGGTTCAGGATCACGAGGTCGTCACCCTCCGAGTATGCGGGGAAGTAGCCGTAAGCGACTGAGGCGTCGAGGATACCCTCGGCGAGGATGCGATCGAGCCAGTACCGCAGCCTCGGTCGTCCGTCCGTCTGCACGAGATCCTCATAGCTTGCCCCGTCTTCCGCGCGGCTGGGCTTGAGTCCCCATTGCCCCATGAAGGTCGCCCGCTCATCGAGGAAGGCAGCGTAGTCGGCAAGCGCGACGCCCTTGACGATGCGCGTTCCCCAGAAGGGCGGGGTCGGCACGGGATTGTCGGCTACGACATCCGATCGCGCCGGCATGTTCTCGGGCTCGGTCACGTCGATCGTCGTGCGAGCGTGGATGCGCTTCTTGAGCGGGGGCAACCCCACCGACTCGCGGTCAGCCCCGCGAGCGATCGCCACGAGAGGTTCCATGAGTGCAAGACCCTCGAACGCGTCGCGTGCATATCGCACCTCCCCGTCGAAGATCGAAGCGAGGTCGTCCTCGACGTAAGTACGAGTGAGCGCGGCTCCGCCCAAGAGAATGGGCCACCTTGTTCCGAGGCCAAGAGCATTGAGTTCGAGCAGGTTCTCTTTCATGACCACTGTCGATTTCACGAGCAGCCCGCTCATCCCGATCACGTCGGCATCATGCTCCTCGGCCGCGCGGATGAACTCGCTGAGGGGTTGCTTGATGCCGATGTTGATGACGTCGTAGCCGTTGTTGCTCAGAATGATGTCCACGAGGTTCTTGCCGATGTCGTGCACGTCCCCGCGCACGGTGCCGATGACCATCGTGCCGCGGCCGGCCGTGTCGCTCTTTTCCATATGCGGTTCGAGCAGGGCGACAGCGGTCTTCATCACTTCCGCGGACTGCAGCACGAACGGGAGTTGCATCTCGCCGCTGCCGAAACGTTGCCCGACGACCTGCATCCCCGCGAGCAGGTGTTCGTTGATGATCTGCAGCGCGGTGGTGCCCTGCGAGCGCGCCAGGTCGAGGTCGGCCTCGAGCCCTTTCGCTTCACCGTCGATGATGCGCCGCTCGAGGCGCTTACCCACCGGGAGCGCGGCAAGCTCAGCTGCACGCTGGTCCTTGAGCGCCGCAGAGTCTACGCCCGCGAATAGGTCGAGCATGGTTGCGAGCGGGTCGTAGGTGAGCGTGCCCTCGGCGTCGTATTCGCGACGATCCCAGACGAGATCGAGCGCAACTTTACGTCGATCTTCGGGAACCGTTGCGAGTGGCACGATCTTTGCGGCGTTCACGATCGCAGAATCGAGCCCCGCTGCGACTGCCTCGTGGAGGAAGACCGAGTTGAGCACCGAGCGAGCGGCGGGATTGAGGCCGAACGACACGTTCGAGACGCCGAGTGTCGTGTGGATGCCCGGATACTTTGCCGTAATCTGTCGGATCGCCTCGATCGTCTCGATGGCGTCGCGTCGGGTCTCCTCTTGACCTGTTGCGATGGGGAAGGTCAGGGCGTCGACGATGATGTCCTCGACCCGCATTCCCCATTCGGCGACGAGGGTGTCCACGAGGCGGGACGCGATGCGAACCTTGTGCTCAGCCGTTCGCGCCTGACCCTCCTCGTCGATGGTGAGAGCGATGACGGCAGCGCCGTGCTCCTTGACGAGCGGCATAATTCGCGCGAAGCGTGATGTGGGCCCGTCCCCGTCTTCGAAGTTCACTGAGTTGACGACGGGGCGTCCGCCAATCAGCTCCATTCCCGCCTGAAGTACGGCGGGTTCGGTCGAGTCCACGACAAGGGGGAGCGTGGATGCACTCGCGAGACGTGACACGACCTCCCGCATGTCGCTCACGCCATCGCGGCCCACGTAATCGATGCACACATCGAGCAGGTTTGCGCCTTCGCGCACTTGGTTGCGTGCGATATCGACGCAGTCGTCCCATCGTCCCTCGAGCATCGCCTCACGGAACGCGAGCGATCCGTTCGCATTGGTCCGCTCACCAATCGCGAGGTACGAGGAATCCTGTTCGAATGGCACGTGCTGGTAGAGACTCGCAACGCCGGGATCTTCCTCTACGGTGCGGATACGCGGCTGTGCGCCGCCGATGCGATCGACGACGGCCTGCAGGTGCGCGGGCGTCGTGCCGCAGCATCCGCCCACCAGGCCGAGCCCGAATTCTCTGACGAACTGCTCGTGTGCGGTCGCGAGCTCGTCGGGGGTGAGCGGGTAGCTCGCGCCGTTCGGGCCGAGCACGGGAAGACCGGCGTTAGGCATGCACATGACCGGTATGTGGGAGAACTTCGATAGGTGACGCAGGTGCTCACTCATCTCGGCTGGTCCCGTTGCGCAGTTGAGCCCGATCATGTCGATACCGAGCGGTTCGAGGGTTGTGAGTGCGGCGGCGATCTCGCTTCCCATGAGCATCGTGCCCGTCGTCTCGACCGTCACCTCGACGAAGATGGGTAGTCGGATGCCCGTCTCGACTATTGCCTGCTTGCAGCCGTTCACCGCCGCCTTGGTCTGGAGCAGGTCTTGCGACGTTTCGATCAGAAGTGCATCGGAACCGCCAACGATGAGTCCCCGGGCTTGATCCGCGAACGTCGACTTGAGGTGTTCGTAGGTCGTGTGACCCAGGCTCGGCAGTTTGGTGCCGGGTCCGATCGATCCGAGTACCCACCGCATGCGCCCATCACGAGCCTCGTAGGTCTCGACGGCGCGGCGGGCGATCGCCGCACCCTCTCGCGCAAGTTCCTCAATCCGATCGTCGATTCCGTAGTCAGAGAGATTTGACCAATTCGCGCCGAAGGTGTTCGTCTCGATCGCATCGATCCCCGTATCGAGGTACGACCCGTGAATGTGTTCGAGCACGTCTGGGCGGGTGACGTTGAGTATCTCGTTGCACCCCTCGAGTTGCTCGAAATCGTCGAGAGTGAGGTCCGCGGCTTGCAACATCGTGCCCATTGCGCCGTCTGCGATGACGACGCGCGAGCGAACGGCGTCGAGCAAAGCGGCTGACCGTGCGGGTGTCGGCTGCTTCGACCAGGCGAGTAGAGTTGCCGATTCCGCGCTCGAATTCACCGGATCAGCCTAGCTCGCGCCGCCGACCTCATCGCGGAGATGACGGAGACGCCCTCTCGAGACGCTAGAGCGCTTTCTAGAGCGACCGCAGCACGGTGACGACCTTGCCGAGCACTTCGGCGTGGTCCCCGAGGATCGGCTCGAAGTTCGAGTTGCGCGGCAGCAGCCACGTGTGGCCGTCGCGCTGCCGGAACACCTTAACGGTTGCTTCACTGTCGAGCATGGCTGCGACGATGTCGCCATTCTCGGCGTTCTTCTGCTGGCGCACGACAACCCAGTCGCCATCGCAGATGGCTGCATCGATCATGGAATCTCCGACGACTTTGAGCATGAAAAGGTCGCCCTTGCCGGTCAGCTGGCGAGGGAGTGGGAATACTTCGTCGACCTGTTGGTCTGCCGTTATCGGGATGCCTGCGGCAATTCGACCCACGAGCGGAACCATGACGGCATCACCCACGGCGGGACCGGTGCTTTCAGTCGCGTCTTCGTCGATGCTCGGGAGGTCGATGAGAACTTCCATCGCTCGGGGACGGTTGGGGTCGCGCCTCAGGTACCCACTGAGTTCGAGTTGATTGAGCTGGTGAGTCACGCTCGAGAGCGAGGAGAGACCGACGGAGTCGCCGATTTCGCGCATGCTCGGCGGATAACCCCGCGCCGACACCGACCTCTGGATGACGTCGAGGATCGCGAGTTGCTTATCGCTCAGGCTCGTGCGGCGGCGAGTGCTGGGTCGGTCAGTGCCGGTGCTGTCGTCCACGATTCCTCGATTCCGCCCCGATGTCGGTGGCTCATTCGAAACTGTATCCACAATAGCGACGCAATACAAACATCTGTTCGAGTGTGTCGGCACGATGTCGGTGGTTTGTTCGAAGATCCACTTGTATCAGCAACATTTCGAATGTATGTTCGGAACAGAAGTTCTAACATGAGGAACTTCTCGAGACTTCGTATCCGGCCCCTCCCGGCCGAGGCGCCGGATACGAATAGACCAGGAGAGCGACATGAGCACTGCATCCGTCGGATTCGAGAACCGTTTCGCGGCTCGTCCGTCAACGCCACGCCTTCGCCTCACTAAGCGTGGCCGCGCTGTGCTCATGACACTCGCGGCCACACCACTCGTTGTCGCCGCTCTCGTGTTGGGGCTCAACGGTGGGGGAGCCGTCGCATCGTTCGACGCCCCGGGTTCCTTTGAATACGTCACGGTCGAGTCCGGTCAGACCCTCTGGCAACTCGCCGAGGCGATCGCTCCCACCGCAGACCCCCGAGACGTCATCGCCGCTGTCATGCTGCTCAACCAGCTTGATTCGCCCGATGTGCTCGCGGGGCAGCAGCTCGCGATTCCGGCCCAATACGCGCGCTGACACCTTCACGACGCTGGGCGGTCGACCTCTCGGCAGACCCGTAGGCTTGACGGGTGACGACCCTCGACGACCTTCCGATTCGAGATGACCTTCGGGGCATGACCCCGTACGGAGCGCCTCAAGAACACGTTCGTGTCCGTCTGAACGTCAACGAGAACACGCACGCGATCCCGGAAGACGTCGCGACCGACATAGTGACTTCGCTCGCGCAAGCGGTCATGGGCATCAACCGCTACCCAGACCGAGAGTTCACGGAGCTGCGTAAAGCACTCGCGGGTTACCTCGGACACGATCTCGCTGCCGACAACATCTGGGCGGCGAATGGATCCAACGAGGTTCTACAGCAAGTCATGCAGGCGTTCGGCGGCCCGGGCCGATCGGTTCTCGGCTTCCCTCCGACCTATTCGATGCACTCGATCATCGCGAGTGGCACGGGAACTCGATGGATCACCGCCGAGCGCGGTCCCGGCTACGTACTCACCCCGCAGCTTGTTCGCGACGCCATCGACCGAGAGCAGCCCGATATTGTCTTCCTTTGTTCGCCCAACAACCCGACCGGTACGCCTCTGTCGCTCGAAACCATCGCGGCCGCGTACGAGGCGACGTCCGGAATGGTGCTCGTCGACGAGGCATACGCCGAGTTCGCGGATGATGCGACTGCTCTCACTCTCATCGAGGGGCGACCCCGACTCATCGTGAGCCGCACCATGAGCAAGGCGTTTGCCTTCGCGGGCGCCCGGCTGGGGTACCTCGCGGCGGATCCCGCCGTGACCGACGCAATCCGTCTCGTCCGCCTTCCGTATCACCTCTCCGCCTTCACCCAGGCGGCTGCTGTGGCGGCGCTCGCCCACGCTCCGGAGATGCTCGCTATGGTCGAGGACATCAAGGCTCAGCGCGACCGCATGATACTTGCGCTCAGCGAACTGGGCTATGAGCCGCTCCCGAGCGCGGCAAACTTTGTTTTGTTCGGGGGAGTCGACGACCCCCGCGCCGTTTTTGAGCAACTACTTGCCGAGGACATCATCATCCGCGACGTCGGTATCCCACACCACCTGCGAGTGACCGCGGGAAGCGATGCCGAGACGACCGTTTTCCTCGATGCGCTCGCACGAATTACCGCTCAGTAGGATTGGGTCATGACCGCACGCCGCACGGCCACGATTTCTCGCGCTACGAGCGAGTCTTCGATAGAACTCGCGCTCGATCTCGACGGAACCGGCGAGTCGACGATCAACTCCAGCGTCCCGTTCTTCGATCACCTCCTGACCGCCTTTTCGAAGCATTCCCTCATCGATCTAGCGGTCACGGCAACGGGTGACACCCACATCGACGTGCACCACACCGTCGAAGACATCGGTATCACTCTCGGCACGGCAATTCGCGAGGCCCTGGGGAATAAGGCGGGCATCGCTCGATTCGGTGATGCACTCGTACCGCTCGACGAGGCTCTGGTGCAGGCCGTCGTCGATGTATCAGGCCGTCCTTACCTCGTTCACAGCGGCGAGCCTGCGGGGTTTGAGCACCACCTCATCGGTGGTCACTTCACAGGGTCGATGGTGCGACACGTCTTCGAGGCGATCGCCTTCAACGCTGGTCTCACCGTCCACATCACGGTGCTCGGTGGCAGGGACCCGCACCACATCGCCGAGGCCGAGTTCAAGGCGTTCGCGCGTGCGCTGCGCACGGCCGTCGCTCCGGATGCCCGCGTTTCGGGGATCCCGTCGACCAAGGGCGCCCTCTGACCGTGACTGCTCCTTCCGTCGTCATCCTCGACTACGGCTCCGGCAACATCCACTCGGCCGCCAAGGCGCTCGAGCTCGCTGGCGCTCGTGTCACCGTGAGTGCCGATCGTGCGGTTGCCGAGGGTGCCGACGGTTTGCTCGTGCCCGGCGTGGGTGCCTTCGCCGCAGTTATGGCCGGCCTCGAGTCGGTTCGCGGCGGAGCGATCATCGAGAAGCGCCTCACGGGTGGTCGGCCGGTACTGGGGATCTGTGTCGGCATGCAAGTGCTGTTTGAGCATGGCGTAGAGCGCGGCAACGACACTCCGGGTCTCGCCGAATGGCCGGGTGTCGTGACGGAACTGCAGGCTGATGTCCTGCCACACATGGGGTGGAACACGGTCGACGCTCCCGAGGACTCGGTGCTTTTCGAGGGCATTCGCGATGAGCGTTTCTACTTCGTGCACTCGTACGCGGCTCGGGACTGGACGCTCGACGTGCACGACCCGTTTCCACACCCACGTGTCACCTGGGCGGAGCACGGCACGAGGTTCGTCGCTGCCGTCGAGAACGGCCCATTGTCGGCGACGCAGTTCCACCCGGAGAAGTCCGGCGCGGCGGGAGTGCGTCTGCTGACGAATTGGCTATCCACTCTGTAGAGCTACTATCGATTGTTTTTGATCGTCGCCGTGTGGCGTCGATACCCCGAGAGAGACGGTAATGAGCGAGTTCACCACCACCCCCGCCCTCATCCTGTTGCCTGCGGTCGATGTGGCGGGCGGCAAGGCCGTGCGATTGACCCAGGGCGCCGCAGGAACCGAGACGAGCTACGGCGACCCCGTGGATGCGGCGCAAACCTGGGTTGACGAGGGCGCCGAGTGGATCCATCTCGTGGACCTCGACGCGGCTTTCGGGCGCGGCAACAATCATGGCGCGATAAAGAAGGTGATCAAGAACACCCCACGAAGGGTCAACATCGAGCTCTCGGGTGGCATTCGGGACGACGCGAGCCTCGAGGCGGCACTCTCGACGGGCGCCAAGCGCATCAATCTCGGCACGGCGGCACTCGAGAATCCGGAGTGGGCTGCGCATGTGATCGCCGAGTACGGCGAGGCCATCGCTGTCGGCCTCGATGTTCGCGGAACCACTCTCGCGGCACGGGGCTGGACGAAGGACGGCGGTGACCTGTGGACAGTGCTCGAGCGTCTCGAGAATGCTGGCTGCTGCCGATACGTCGTCACCGATGTCACCAAGGACGGCATGTTGAAGGGACCCAACCTCGATCTGCTCATGCAGGTGACGTCGCGCACGGAACGTCCCGTTATCGCCTCGGGTGGCATCGCCACTCTTGACGACATCGCCGACCTTCGCGAACTTGTGCCGCATGGCGTCGAAGGTGCGATCGTCGGCAAGGCCCTGTATGCCAAGGCCTTCACGCTCGCCGAGGCACTCGACGTCGCGACGGACTGATGACAGATTCCGCGGGTGTTCCGTGGGAGGGGCGACGCTTCGAGCACAACGCCTCGAGCGGCGATGACGGATCTGCGCCGGAGAAGCTTATGGAGGCGATCCGTCGATTTCGCGCTGGCGAAGTAGGGGAGCGTGAGGTTGTCGATGCCGTGCGGGAATCCCGCCTGCTCGTGCCCCTGATCGCGCGGCTTGGCGAAACCGGCACGAACGACCACGGTCACCTCGTAGACAAGAGCCAGGAGCTCGCGATCGTCACGGTGCAGGGGCCCGACGGACGCACCGTGCTGCCAGCCTTCACCTCCGTTTCCTCCATGCTGGTCTGGAACCCGGATGCACGACCGGTGCCTGTCGCGGGTACTCGCGTGGCGCTCGCCGCCGCCGCCGAAAGCACCGATCTCGTGGTGCTTGATGCGACGAGCGATTCCGAGTTCGTCATCCGTCGCCCCGCCCTATGGGCGATCGCGCAGACGCGCCGGTGGATTCCGAGCTACCTCGACGACGAAGTTCTGTCCGCATTCATGGATTCCGTAGAGCCCGAGCCGGCCGTTCGCGCCGTGCAACTCGCACCGGGCGATCCCCGCGCGCGCCTCGCGGGCCCGGAGCTCGTGGTGCATCTTTCGCTTGAGCCCGGCTTGGATCGGAGATCCCTTGACGCGGTGCTCGAGCGGATGCGCGAACGTTGGACGTCGTCCTCCGTTATCGCAGAGCGTGTGGACTCGATGCGCGTACAACTCGTCGGGGGAGCCTAGCGCAGTGAGGTCAGACGACCGACCCCGTGTATTTTTCGCCGGGGCCGGTGCCGGGTGCGTCCGGGAAGGCGGATTCCTCACGAAACGCGAGCTGTAGCGAGCGAAGGCCGTCGCGTAGTGGTCGCGCGTGCTGGTCGCCGATCTCCGGCGCGGCAGCGGTGACGAGTCCCGCGAGCGCGGTGATGATTTTCCTCGCCTCGTCGAGGTCACGCTCTGCAGTAGCTTCGGGTGTATCCCCGAGACCGAGCTTGACGGCCGCTGCGCTCATGAGGTGCACGGAGACCGTGTTGATGAGCTCCACAGCGGGAACCTCGGCGATGTCCCGGAACTCCTGGTCTTCGGTGGGCATGCGCGTCCTTCTCTGCTATCCTTGTGCAGGCTCCGGGGTCCGCCCCGGTCACGAAAGTGGAGATTCTCCCACCTGTCAACCGCTTCTCAAGGTTACCGGGTAGTTACACCCCGCCACTGCGCTTCGTGCGCAGGGGTAGCAGTTAAGGGTGTTGAAGCGCTTCGCGCTGGAGTGCCTCCTCGTTTTCGTGCCTTGCGGCAGTCGCCGCGAATCAAAATCACGAGAAGGAGTTACGCATCAGCGATCCCCGTACCAACGACCGAATCCGCGTGCCGGAGGTCCGACTTGTTGGCCCCAACGGCGAACAGGTCGGTGTTGTCCGCATCGAAGACGCACTCCGTCTGGCCCAGGAAGCCGACCTGGATTTGGTTGAGGTTGCTCCCAATTCCAAGCCTCCTGTCGCCAAGATCATGGATTACGGCAAGTTCAAGTACGAAGAGGCCCAGAAGGCTAAAGAGGCCCGACGCAACCAGGCGAACACGATCCTCAAGGAGGTTCGTTTCCGCCTCAAGATCGACACTCACGACTATGAGACCAAGCGCAAGCGCGCGGAGGGATTCCTTCAGGCGGGCGACAAGGTGAAGGCCATGATCCTCTTCCGGGGACGCGAGCAGTCCCGTCCGGAGCAGGGAGTGCGGCTGCTGCAGCGCTTCGCTGAAGACGTGTCCGAATTCGGATCGGTCGAGTCCACTCCGACGATCGATGGCCGCAACATGGTGATGGTCATCGGTCCCCACAAGACAAAGGCCACGGCCAAGGCAGAGGCCGAGGCGCGCAAGGTCGCAAACAAGTCGGGTCGCACCGAATCGGTACCCACCGAGAGCGCCGCACCCGCCGACGATGTAGCAGAGGCGAAGCCCGCCGCTGCGACGAAGGCAGCACCAAAGAAAGAGGAAAAGGATGCCTAAGCAGAAGACGCACTCCGGTGCGAAGAAGCGCTTCAAGGTCACCGGTGGTGGCAAGGTCATGAAGCAGGGTGCCGGCATGCGCCACAACCTTGAGGTGAAGAGCGGCAAGCTCAAGCGCCAGCTGAACGCCGAGCAGGTTCTCGCTCCGCAGGACGCCAAGGTCATCAAGAAGCTTCTCGGTAAGTAAGGATCAGGGACACACCATGGCAAGAGTCAAGAGGGCAGTAAACGCTCACAAGAAGCGTCGCGTCATCCTCGATCGCGCATCCGGATACCGTGGGCAGCGCTCACGCCTGTACCGCAAGGCGAAGGAGCAGGTTACCCACTCCCTCGTCTACGCCTACCGCGACCGTCGTGCGCGTAAGGGCGACTTCCGTCGCTTGTGGATCCAGCGCATCAATGCTGCCTCCCGTGCGAACGGCCTGACCTACAACCGCCTCATTCAGGGCCTCGGTCTCGCCGGCATTGAGGTGGACCGTCGCATGCTCGCGGAGCTTGCGGTCTCTGAGCCCGCCACGTTCGCCGCGATTGTTAGGGCCGCCAAGGCTGCCCTTCCCGCCGACACGTCGGCTCCGAAGGTCGTCGCGTAAGTTCACGCAGTGTTGCTGAGCGCGTCACGGCGCGCACCGAGGTCCTGCGCATAGGCTTGTCGTTATGATCGACAATCCGCGCTCACCTCGTGTGCGAGCCGTGGCGAAGCTCGCGAAGAGGGAGGCCCGGTCACAGACCGGGCTTTTTCTCTTGGAGGGGCCACAGGCCGTTGCCGAGGCGTTCGCGTTTCGCCCGGAGCTCGTCGTCGATCTTTTCGCGACACCCACCGCGCTCGAGAAGCACAGCGCCATCGCGCACGCCGCGAGCGCTGCTGGCGTCGAGCCGGAGTTCGTGACTGAGCAGGTGCTCGAGGCGATGGCTGACACTGTCACCCCGCAGGGCGTCGTGGCAGTGTGTCGGCAGTTCCCCGCGTCGCTCAAGGACATCCTCGCTGACTCTCCGCGTCTCATCGCGATCCTCCAGGAGGTGCGCGACCCGGGCAACGCGGGCACGATCATCCGCGCCGCAGACGCCGCGGGGGCCGACGCTGTCATCCTCTCCGGGCGCACGGTTGACCTTTACAACCCGAAGGTCGTGCGCGCCACGACCGGCTCCCTGTTCCATATACCCGTCGCGCTCGGATCCGAGCTCGAGTCGGTGGTCGAGCGCACGAAGAACGTGGGTCTGCAGGTCATCGCGGCGGACATCAAGGGCGCCGATATGCTCGCGGCACGCAAGGCGGGAGCACTCGCGAGCCCCACGGCGTGGCTCTTCGGCAATGAGGCACGCGGACTGAGCGACGAGCACTATGCCCTTGCCGACTGGGTCATCAGCGTGCCGATCTACGGGCACGCCGAGTCCATGAACCTTGCGACGGCGGCGTCGGTCTGTCTCTACGAGAGCGCCTTCGCACAGCGATCGTGAACGGCGGGGGGTCACTGTACACGGTCGAGGCCCCTCGATTCAGCGGATTGACCCCCAGATAGGGGGTGTGCTTACCTGAAAAGCATGGAACCGCTTGTCGTCATCGACCACGTGAACAAGCATTTCGGTGACCTTCACGTCCTCAAAGACATCACCACGACCGTCCATCGCGGCGAAGTGGTCGTTGTCATCGGACCGAGTGGGTCGGGCAAGTCGACGTTGTGCCGTGCGATCAACCGGCTCGAGACGATCGACGATGGCACGATCTCGATCGACGGCAAGGTGCTCCCGCAGGAGGGCGCCGGGCTGGCTCGGCTTCGCGCGGATGTCGGAATGGTCTTCCAATCCTTCAATCTCTTCGCACACAAGACGGTGCTCGAGAACGTCACCCTCGGACAGGTCAAGGTGCGCAAGCGGTCACGAGCAGAAGCGGATGCTCGCGCCATGGAACTCCTCGAGAGAGTGGGCGTCGCAAACCAGGCCGCCAAGATGCCGGCCCAGCTGTCGGGCGGCCAGCAGCAGCGCGTGGCGATCGCTCGCGCGCTCGCCATGGACCCCAAGGTCATGCTCTTCGATGAGCCAACGTCTGCTCTCGACCCCGAGATGATCAACGAGGTTCTCGATGTCATGGTCGAACTCGCCGAAGAGGGAATGACGATGGTCGTGGTGACCCACGAGATGGGGTTCGCCCGCAAGGCCGCGGGCCGAGTGCTCTTCATGGCCGACGGCCAAATCGTGGAGGAGGCTCCACCCGAGACCTTCTTCACCAACCCGCAGAGCTCGAGAGCGAAGGACTTCCTCTCGAAAGTACTCACCCACTAACCGGTGGGTGAGCAGCACAGCACACAGGAGGAAACATGCGGCTCAAAAAAAGCCTAATGATCTCTGCCATTGCGGCGATTGGCGTACTCGGCCTCGCCGCCTGCACGGATTCGGGTGCTCCGGCTCCCGACGAGTCGGCCCCCGTCGAGGAGACGATCGAGTTCGAGGCTGGCACCACCATGGCGCGTCTCAACGAGGCCGGGGCGATTACGATCGGCACCAAGTTCGACCAGCCACTCTTCGGTCAGGTAGACGCGAGCGGAAATCCCCAGGGCTTCGACGTTGAGATCGCGAAGATCATCGCCGCCAAGCTCGGCATCCCGCAGAGCGGGATCACGTGGACGGAGACCGTCTCCGCGAACCGCGAGCCGTTCATCCAGTCGGGTGAGGTCGACATGGTCGTAGCGACCTACACGATCAACGACAAGCGCAAGGAAGTCATCTCCTTTGCCGGTCCGTACTACAACGCGGGTCAGGACATCCTCGTTCTCGCGGGAAACCCCGAGGGCATCGAGGGGCCTGAGGATCTTGCGGGCAAGCCTGTCTGTACGGTGGCCGGTTCTACATCTGAGGCGAACATCAAGGAGTACACGGATCAGGTGACCTCGCTCGGCGGATACGCGGAGTGCCTGCCGCTCGTGAGCTCTGGGCAGGTTGTCGCGCTCACCACTGACAACGTGATCCTCGCGGGTCTCGCCGACGGAAGCAGCGGCGAGTTCGAGGTGGTCGGCAACCCGTTCACTGAGGAGCCCTACGGCATCGGTGTTCAACTCGACGACACCGACTTCCGCATGTTCATCAACGACGTGCTGGAGGAAGCGTTCGAGGATGGCTCGTGGGCTGCGGCTTGGGAGAAGACGGCAGGCACAGTGCTGCCGCTTCCGGACCCGCCGACGGTCGACCGCTACTAAGCACTGACTCCGGTGGCCCATCCGACCCACGGTCGGGTGGGCCACCCTCCGACTCCAATCACCCCACACGAGAGGATGCGCATGGACGCCATCATCGAGAACTTGCCCCGGTTCATCGATGCGTTCCTCATGACGTTGCGGCTACTCGTCGTGTCGGGAATGGGTGCACTGGTTATCGGCACCTTCGTCGCTGCGCTGAGAATCTCGCCCGTTCCGGCGCTGCGGGGTTTCGCTACCGTCTACACCGAGGTGCTACGCAATACGCCGTTGACCCTTGTGCTGTTCTTTTGCGCATTCGTGCTGCCCCAGTTGGGCATCCGACTCGACTACGTCATCGCCGCGACCATCGGCCTGACGCTGTACACGTCACCTTTCGTCGCTGAGGCGATACGCTCGGGCGTCAACGGGGTGCCGGTCGGCCAGGCAGAGGCGGCGCGCGCTATCGGGCTGGGCTTCGGTCAGACGGTCGGGCTCGTAGTCTTTCCGCAGGCGATCCGTATGGTCATTCCACCGCTCATCAATGTGCTCATCGCACTCACCAAGAACACGTCGGTCGCGGCCGGCTTTGCCGTGCTCGAGCTCGTCGCGGTCTCGCGCCAGGTCATCCAGCTCAATGGAAATGCCACCATCCCGATTCTCGTCGCGGTCGCCGTCTTCTACCTGATCATCACTATTCCGTTGGGCCAGGTTGCTGCCCACCTCGAACGCAAGGTGGCGGTGAAGCGATGACGAACGTTCTCTACGACGTCCCCGGGCCCAAGGCTCGGCGACTGTCGCTCATCATGTCGCTCCTGGCGGGAATCGTTATCCTCGCCGGAGTCATCGCGCTAGTGGTATTCCTCTCCCAGCCCCGCGAGAATGCCGGTGGGGTGGCACAGCCCGGCATCTTCGACCCCAGTCGGTGGGACATCCTGCTCGATCGGGCGCTCTGGCGCGCAGTATGGCGCGGCCTCTTCGCGACCCTTCAGATGGCTGCTGCTGGCGCGTTTTTCGCGATCCTTGTCGGCGTCGCGCTCTCGATGGCGCGAACCTCCCGACTGGCCGTGCTACGTATCCCGGCCACCGTGCTCATCGAATTCTTCCGCGGCATGCCTGTGCTGCTCATGATGCTCTTCATCCTCTTGGTGTTCTCTTCGGGTCAGTTCGTCGCAGGAGTTGCAGCGCTCGCGGTATACAACGGTGCCGTGATCGGTGAGGCGCTTCGGGCGGGAATTGCGTCCTTGCCGAAGGGGCAGCCCGAATCCGGCCTCGCCCTGGGGCTGACCCCGCTGCAGGTGCGGTTCTCCATTGAGTACCCTCAAGCGTTCCGGCAGATGCTGCCGATCATCATCGCCCAGCTCGTGGTGCTCCTCAAAGACACGTCCCTCGCCTACATTCTCGGATACCAGGAGCTTCTCAACGTCGTGCTCAAACAGGGGCCGACGACCTTCGGCAGCCGCTACCTGTTTACTTTGTTCTTCGTCGTGTGGGCCGTGTACCTGCTTGTTAATCTCGCTCTGTCGTGGATCGCGCGCATAGTAGCCCGACGAACAGCGGCAGGCGGCCGGGGAGGTCGCAAGGCGGCACGAGCGGCTCGAGTGATGGCGCAGCTCGGGGGCGCGGGCATCGTCGGCGCGAGCGACGCCCTTCAAGGCCCCGAGGAGATCGGCGGACCGCCGAAATCGAGCAGTAAATAGCCCGCTAAACTCGTCACTTGTGTCAGAAACCCCCATCACCGAGGCGACGGTAGAGGCGGCGGCCAGTGCTGCCATCGCGGCGATCTCGGCCACGACGACCATGACCGAATTGCGGTCGGCCCGCGCCGAGCACGTGGGGGAGCAGTCGCCGCTCGCGCAGTACAACGCGAGTCTCAAGACCATTCCCGCCGACCAACGCGCCGCCGCCGGAAAGCTTGTCGGTGGGGCCCGCGCGCGCGTGGCCCAGGCGGTCACCGAGCGCGAGGCCGTGCTCGCGGTCGCCGAAGAGAACGAGCGTCTGGCTGCCGAAGCCATCGACGTGACCGCAGTGCCCAGCCGGTGGCGCACGGGCGCGCGCCACCCACTGAGCCTTCTCATGGAACACATGTCGGACATCTTTGTGGGTATGGGGTGGGAGGTCGCCGAGGGTCCCGAGCTCGAGAACGAGTGGTTCAATTTCGACGCGCTCAACATGGATGAGGATCACCCCGCCCGCGCGACGCAGGACACATTCTTTATCGATCCGATCGATTCGCACCTCGTGTTGCGCACTCAGACGAGTCCTGTGCAGGTGCGCACACTTCTCGATCGCGAGCTCCCGGTCTATGTCGTCTCGCCGGGCAAGGTATTTCGCAAGGATGAACTCGACGCAACCCACACCCCGGTCTTCCATCAGCTGGAGGGGATCGCCATCGACAAAGGGCTGACCATGGCGCACCTCCGGGGAACGCTCGAGCATTTGGCTCGCACGCTGCTTGGAGAGGGCGCCCAGATTCGCCTGCGTCCCAACTATTTCCCGTTCACTGAGCCGAGTGCCGAGATGGATGTGTGGCAGCCGAACGCGAAGGGCGGCGCTCGCTGGGTGGAGTGGGGTGGATGCGGCATGGTTAATCCGAACGTGCTGCTGGCGGCCGGCATCGATCCCAATGTGTATAAGGGCTTTGCATTCGGTATGGGTATCGAGCGCACGCTGCAGTTCCGCAACGACATGAATGACATGCGTGACATGGTCGAGGGCGACATCCGCTTCTCGCAGCAGTTCGGAATGGTGGTCTGATGCGCGTCCCGATTAGCTGGCTGCGCGAGTACGTCGACATTCCCGCGGATGTCACACACGAGCAAGTGCACGCCGCGTTAGTCCGAGTGGGTTTCGAGGAGGAGGACGTCCACGACTTCGGCGTCTCGGGCCCGATTGTCGTCGGCCAAGTACTCGAGTTCACGCCCGAGCCGCAGGCCAACGGCAAGACCATCAACTGGTGCCTGGTCGACGTCGGGGAGGCTGAGCCGCGGGGGATCGTCTGTGGCGCCCACAACTTTGCGGCGGGCGACAAGGTCGTCGTGGCCCTTCCCGGCGCCATGCTGCCAGGGCCTTTCCCCATCGCCGCACGTAAGACGTATGGTCACACCTCCGACGGCATGATTGCGTCGGCGCGCGAGCTCGGTCTCGGAGACGAGCACGACGGCATTCTCTTGCTGAAGTCGCTCGGCCTCGACCCCGAGCTTGGAACAGATGCGATCGAGCTTCTCGGCCTCGGCGACTTCGCCGTAGAGATCAACGTCACCCCCGACCGCGGGTACGCATTCTCGATGCGCGGCATAGCCCGCGAGTACGCTAACTCGACCGGTGCGGCGTTCCGTGACCCCGCCGACTCAGTCACGGTTGTGTCGGCAGAGGGATACCCGTTCACTCTGGACGACTCCACTCCCATTCGTGGTCGATCCGGATGCTCGGTCTTCACTGCCCGTGTCGTTCGGGGCATCGACCCAAGCCGTCCGACCCCACACTGGATGGCGTCGCGGTTGCGGCTCGCAGGTATCCGCTCGATTTCGCTCACGGTCGATATCAGCAACTACGTCATGCTCGAACTCGGACAGCCGAACCACACATACGACCTGGGGAAGGTTGTCGGCGGGTTCGTAATCCGGCGTGCCGCGCCGGGGGAGAAGCTAGAAACTCTCGACGGCATCGTTCGGGCGCTCGATCCAGCCGACCTGGTCGTCGCAGATTCGTCTCGCGCGATCGGGCTAGCGGGTGTCATGGGGGGCGCGGCAACCGAGATCTCAGAGTCGACCACGGATGTGCTCATCGAGGCGGGGATCTGGGATCCCGTGACAATCGCCCGATCCGTTCGCCGGCATAAGCTCCCGAGCGAGGCAGCGAAGCGCTACGAGCGCGGGGTGGACCCGCGAGTCTCGGCCATCGCCGCCCAGCGCGTCGCCGACCTCCTTGTCGAGTTTGCGGGAGGAACGATCGACCCGCAGGGCGTTGCGTATGACGCTTCTGTGGCCGCGTCATCCATCGAATTGCCGGAGGCGTTCGTCGACTCGCTCATTGGCGTCGAGTACTCGACCGACGAGATCACGTCGTCCCTCGTCGCGATCGGTGCGACGGTCGAGGTGTCGAAGGCAGGATGGACGGTGACTCCGCCGAGCTGGCGCCCCGACCTCACGCACCCGACGACTCTCGCGGAGGAGGTGGCCCGCATCGTCGGATACGACCGCATTCCTTCGGTGCTGCCGGTTGCGCCGCCCGGCCGCGGACTCACTCGGGAGCAGCGACTTCGCCGCACCGTGTCGAACGCGCTGGCTGCGGCTGGTCTCACCGAGATCCTCGCGTATCCCTTTGTCTCGCAATCATCGAACGACACGTTCGGTCCGGGGAAGACACCCGTACCGGCGATGAAACTCGCCAACCCACTCGATCCGGATGCCGCGTGGATGCGCACCTCACTCTGGCCGGGTCTCCTGGCAACGGCTCGGCGCAACCTGTCCCGTGGTCTGACCGACCTCGCGCTCTACGAGGTGGGCACCGTGTTCCTTCCCGAACGCGGGGCGGAGTACGGCAGTGGCCCGCTGCCGGTGGGCAACGCTCTTCCGTCGGACCAGGTTCTCGCCGCGCTGCGCGCGAGCATCCCCGCCCAGCCGTGGCATGTTGGCGTCCTCTTTCTGGGAAATGCCGTCGCGAAACAGCCGGGTCAGCCCGCAGTCGCGAGCGGGCTGTCGGATGCGCTGGCCGCGGCACGACACGTGGCCGCCGTCGTCTCGGCACCACTAACGATCGCCACGGGTCGCCACCGCGCGCTCCACCCGGGTCGCACCGCCGAACTGCGCGTGGGTGACCGGGTGATCGGATTTGCGGGCGAACTGCTTCCGTCCCTGGCGGCGGAGAACGACTTGCCGCGAGTCGTGGGCCTACTCGAGCTTGACCTGGATGTTCTCATTGAGGCGGGAGCTCGAGAGGTGGCGACCGCGCCGATCGCGACCTACCCGGCCGCAACCCAGGATGTGTCGCTCATCGTTGCCGAATCCGTGCGTGCGGGCGAGGTGCTTGCGCTTCTCGTCGAGGGAGCGGGGGAGCTGCTCGAGCACGCGACTCTCGTCGACGACTACCGCGGTGCGGGTGTTCCCGAGGGGAGCAAGTCGCTGACGTTCGCCCTGCGCTTCCGGGCGTCCGACCGAACGCTCACGGCCGCTGAGGCCAGCGACGCAAAGAACGCCGCTGTGGCCCTGGCCGCCAGTCGAGTCGGCGCGGCAATTCGCGAGTAACGGACTGACCTAACGACGAAGGGGAGCCGACTGACGTCGACTCCCCTTCGTTACGCTGCGTTCTACTTCTTGCCGCCTCCGAGCAGGCCTCCGAGCAGGCCGCCGACGACGTCCTGGCCCTGCGGGCTCGAGAGCAGGCCACCGAGCAGATCGCCGATGCCACCATTGGACGATCCGCCCGAGGCCGGTGCCTCCGCAGCGGGTGCCGACGAGCCCTTGGTCATCTGCTGTGCGACGAACGCGAGCACGATGGGGGCGATGATCGGAAGGATCTGAGCGACGATCGCGCCCATGTCTACGCCGCCGCTCTTCTCGGCAACCGCCGCGACGACCTCATTCTTCTTGGAACCGAAGACGTTGTTGACGATCTTCTGTCCGTCTTCCTCGTCGATGTCCGCGAGCTTGGTGGACTTGCCCGCGTGCGCGCCGAGCGCGTTCTGGAGCGACGAGGCGCCCTTGTCGTCCTTCGCGTTGGCGGCAAGACCGCCGACGATGGCAGGCACGGCGACGGCGATCGCGGTCTTCGCCACGCTCTCATCGATTCCGAGCTTCTTGGCGATGTCGCCGACCGGAATGAGGTTGATCAGACCATCGAGGTCAGACATGAATACTCCTTCAGTTGGACTGGACCCCCGTGTCGAGCATCCAATTGCACACAACAGTAGCGATTCGCGCTCGCAGTCGGGAGAGGAGTACGCTCCTTTACGTGAACGCACTTCGTACGCGCGATGACAGCCTCGAGCTGGTCTTTGTCGCGCTGCGACGCGGTTCCGACGAGCGACGATAGGCGACGTGTCGTGAGTGGCCGGTTGGCTTCGCGATCCGTTGCCGCTCCTGAATCCTCGTCCCTCCTCATGCGCAAGGAAGAACCATGTCACTATCCGTCGCCGTTGCTGGTGCGAGCGGTTATGCCGGAGGCGAGCTGCTGAGGCTGCTTGCCGATCATCCAGATCTCGTGGTCACCACCGTGACCGCGAACCAGAATGCGGGCCAATTGCTCGGATCTGTTCAGCCTCACCTGCGCTCACTGGCCCATCTCGAACTCGCGCCGACAGACGCCTCCACCCTTGCGGGCCACGATGTGGTTTTCCTCGCGCTGCCTCACGGCAAGTCGGGGGAGATCACCGCGGAGCTGCCGGAAGAGACACTCGTCGTCGATTGCGGTGCCGACCATCGGCTACGCAACGAGGAAGATTGGGCGGCTTTTTACGGCGGCGAGTTCTTCGGCGCATGGGACTACGGAATGCCGGAGCTGCTGCTCGCGGACGGCACGACCCAGCGCGCCAGCCTCGCGGGTTCGCGCCGCATCGCGGTTCCCGGCTGCAACGTCACCGCCATCACTCTCGCGCTCGCGCCGGGAGTGCGAGCGGGTCTCGTCGACTCCGATGACCTCGTCGCTGTGCTCGCCGTCGGTCCGTCCGGCGCAGGCAAGACGTTACGCACCGACCTTCTGGCGAGCGAGCTGATGGGGTCCGCTGCGGCCTACCAGGTGGGGGGAGTACACAGACACACCCCCGAGATTCGGCAGAACCTCGAGGCCGCGGGTGGGGCATCTGTGTCCATCTCTTTTACTCCCGTGCTCGTGCCCATGTCGCGCGGCATCCTCGCGACCTCGACCGCGCGCGTGAAGCCCGGAGTGAGTCTCGCGCAGCTGCGGGACGCGTGGGAGTCTGCCTACGTCGACGAGCCCTTCGTCCACGTGCTACCCGAGGGACAGTTTCCCCGCACGGCCGACACGGTCGGCGCGAATACCGCGCTCGTGGGCCTCGCGCTCGACGAGGCGGCGGGCCGCGTGGTCGTCGTGAGCGCAATCGACAATCTCGTGAAGGGAACGGCCGGGGCGGCCATCCAGTCCGCCAATATCGCTCTCGGGCTCCCTGAGACGACAGCCCTGAGCATGAACGGAGTGGCGCCGTGAGCGTGACAGCAGCAGCGGGGTTCGAGGCTGCCGGTGTGGCCGCAGGTCTGAAGTCGCACGGTGGTTTGGATGTTGCGCTCGTCGTCAATCGGGGGCCGTCGTCCGCCGCCGCTGCGGTCTTCACGTCTAACCGTGCTAAGGCGAATCCCATCATCTGGTCCCAGCAGGTCATCGCGGACGGCAGAGTAGCCGCGATCGTCCTCAATTCGGGCGGAGCCAACTGCTTCACGGGTCCGCAGGGTTTTCAGGTGACGCACTCGACCGCCGAGGCGGTGGCCGACGGCCTCGGTGTGTCCGCGGGGGATGTGCTCGTGTGCTCGACGGGGCTCATCGGCGATCAGCTTCCTCTCGGCAAGGTTCTCGCGGGAGTGACGGCGGCGGTGGCATCCCTGGGCGACCATGGCGAGGACGCATCCCGCGCCATCATGACGACGGACTCGAAACCCAAGCGTTCGGTCCGCAAGGGCGCGGGCTACACGGTCGGCGGTATGGCCAAGGGCGCGGGGATGCTCGCGCCGGGGCTCGCGACGATGCTCGTAGTCATCACGACCGACGCTGACCTGCCGTCGCATGTTCTCGACGCGGCGCTACGCAGCGCGACCCGTGTGAGCTTCGATCGACTCGACTCGGACGGATGTATGTCCACGAATGATCAGGTTTCGCTTCTCGCGTCCGGCGCCTCGGGTGTCGCCCCTGACCAGGCGGCGTTCACCGCAGTGCTCACGGAAGTGTGTCTCGACCTCGCCGAGCAACTGCAGGGAGATGCCGAGGGAGCGAGCCACGACATCCGCATCGAGGTTGTGGGCGCTGCGTCCGAGGATGACGCGGTGGCGGTCGGGCGTTCGGTCGCCCGCAACAACCTCTTCAAGGCAGCGGTCTTCGGCAACGATCCCAACTGGGGCCGTGTGCTCGCCGCGATCGGAACGACGGATGCCGCGTTCGACCCCTACGACGTCGACGTGACCATGAACGGGGTGAGAGTCTGTCACGCGGGCGCACCCGACCGGCCGCGCGACGAGGTGGACCTCTCGCCGCGTCTTGTTCACGTGCTCGTCGACCTCCGCACGGGTACGGCTGCGGCGACCATCCTCACGAACGACCTCACGCACGATTACGTGCACGAGAACAGCGCGTACTCAAGCTGATGGTGACCCCGTCGGAGGCGGCAGTCAAGGCCGCGGTTCTCATCGAGTCTCTGCCGTGGCTCAAGCGCTTTCACAACGAGGTGATCGTTGTGAAGTTCGGCGGGAACGCCATGATCAACGAAGAACTCTCTCGTGCGTTCGCGCAAGACATGGTTTACCTGCGCTACGTCGGCATCCGTCCCGTAGTCGTTCATGGCGGGGGCCCGCAGATCACCGCCGAACTGGAGCGCCAGGGCATCCCGAGCGAATTTCGCGGTGGCTACCGAGTGACGACCGAGCGGTCGATCGGCGTGGTGCGCGATGTGCTGGCCCATCAAGTCGGTGCTGGCCTCGTGAGCCTCATCAACGAGCACGGCGATCTGGGGGTCGGGATCTCCGGTGACGAGCACGGTCTCTTCACCGGTGTGCGGCGGGGTGCGATCGTCGATGGCAAGACCGTCGACCTGGGACTCGTGGGGGATGTCGTCGCCGTCGATCCCGAGCGAGTCCTGACTGAACTCGCGGCCGGGCGCATACCCGTGATCTCGACGGTAGCGAATGAGCAGGGGGCGGACGGCCTGCTCAACGTCAACGCCGACTCCGCAGCGGCCGCACTCGCGATCTCCCTCGCTGCGGCCAAGCTCGTGATCCTCACCGACGTGGCCGGGCTCTACAGCGACTGGCCGAACCGCGACTCTGTGGTGAGCGTGATAACCGCCGACGAACTGCGGCTGCTCTTGCCCAGCTTGGAGTCGGGAATGATTCCCAAGATGGCTGCGTGCCTCGAGGCGGTCGACGCTGGCGTCGCGAAGGCCGCGATCATCGACGGTCGTGAGCCGCACTCGATCCTGCTCGAAGTTTTCACACAGAGCGGAATCGGAACCGAGGTGGTGCCGGTATGACGTGGCAAGACGACTACTCGACACGCATGATGAAGTCGGCCGCGCTTCCGATCGCCGAGCTCGTTCGCGGCGAGGGGTGCCGGGTGTGGGACGACGAGGGAAACGAGTACCTCGACTTCCTTTCCGGGATCGCCGTAAACGCGCTCGGTCACGCGCACCCGGTGCTCGTGAAGGCCGTGAGCGAGCAGGTCGCGACGCTAGCGCACATCTCCAATTACTTTGCGAGCCCGCCGCAGCTCGCACTGGCCGACCGCCTGCTCAGTCTCACCGGCGGCGATCGCATCTTCTTCTGTAACTCCGGAGCAGAGGCCATCGAAGCCGCTTTCAAGCTCGCTCGTCGCACCGGCCGTCCACGCGTGCTGTCACTCGTCAATTCGTTCCACGGCCGCACGATGGGCTCACTGGCGCTCACCGGAAAGCCCGCTCTGCGTGAACCCTTCGAGCCTCTTGTTCCCGGTGTAGAGCACATCGACTCGACTATTGAGGCGCTCGAGGCTGCGATCGGCTCGGATGTCGCAGCGCTCTTCGTCGAACCTATCAAGGGAGAGGCAGGCGTCATTGACCTTCCCGAGGGCTACCTCGAGTCGGCGCGCCGCATCACAGCCGAGCACGGCGTACTGCTCATCCTCGATGAGATCCAGACCGGCGCGGGCCGCACCGGCTCGTGGTTCGCGTTCCAGTCCTCGGGGGTTGTGCCTGACGCAATCGTGCTCGCGAAGGGCATCGGCGGGGGATTCCCCATCGGAGCGCTCGTGACCTTCGGCGCGGCATCCGATCTGTTGGTTGCAGGACAGCACGGCACAACCTTCGGCGGAAATCCGCTCGCGACCGCGGCCTCGCTCGCGGTGCTCGGTGAGATCGAACGCGCCGACCTCGTGGAAAACGCGCGGATTCGCGGTGAGCAGTTGCGTGCGGCAATCGTGGGGATCGGATCGCCGCTGATAGCGGAAGTGCGGGGGCGGGGACTCTTGATCGGTGTCGGCCTCACCGAGCCTGCTGCGCCGGACATAGTGCGCCGAGCGTTCGCCGCAGGACTCATCGTCAATGCACCCAACGACATGAGCATCCGCCTGGCGCCACCCCTCATCATCGGCGACAGCGAGATCGCGGAGTTCATCGACATCTTCACGAAAGCTTTGGAGGCACCCTAGTGACACGGCATTTCTTGCGAGACGACGACCTCACCCAGGCCGAGCAGACGACCATCCTTGACCTTGCCGAGAAGATCAAGTCCGATCGCTGGGGACGTCAGCCCCTCGCGGGCCCGCAGACCGTCGCGGTGATCTTTGATAAGTCGTCGACGCGCACTCGCGTCTCGTTCGCGGTGGGCATCGCCGACCTCGGGGGAGTTCCGCTCATCATCTCGACCGCGAACAGCCAACTCGGCGGCAAGGAAACCGCGTCCGATACGGCCCGCGTACTCGAGCGTCAGGTCGCCGCGATCGTGTGGCGCACCTACGCGCAGGCCGGACTCGTGGAGATGGCGGCCGGCACGACCGTTCCGGTGGTCAACGCGCTAAGCGATGACTTCCACCCGTGCCAGTTGCTGGCCGATCTCCTCACGATCCGAGAGCACCGCGGCACACTCGCGGGGCTCACTGTGACATTCCTCGGCGACGGGGCGAGCAACATGGCCCAGTCCTACCTTCTCGCGGGTGCGACAGCGGGGATGCATGTGAGGATCGCGTCTCCCCAGGACTACGCCCCCGACGAGCGGGTAGTCGCCGACGCTGATGCCGTCGCCGTTCAGACCGGCGGATCGGTCGCCCTCTTCACTGACCCGAACGAGGCCGTCGCGGGTGCCGACGTCGTGGTCACCGATACGTGGGTCTCGATGGGCAAGGAAGACGAGAAGGCCGAGCGCATCGCGCGCTTCGGCCAGTACCGGGTGGATGCCGACCTCATGGCTCTCGCCAAGTCCGACGCACTCTTCCTCCACTGTCTGCCCGCCGACCGCGGCTACGAGGTGACCGCTGAAGTTATTGACGGACCGCAGAGCGTTATCTGGGACGAGGCGGAGAACCGCCTCCACGCGCAGAAGGCGCTTCTGGTGTGGCTGCTCGAGCAGTCCTGACCACGTCCTTAGACTGAAATCCGACTCTCGAGGAGAAACCATGGCAGGCACGGGTGAGGGCGCACTCTGGGGAGCGCGATTCTCTGGCGGGCCGTCGCCCGAACTCGCGCGGCTGAGTCGCTCGACACATTTCGACTGGCAACTCGCCTCCTACGATCTGCGGGGGTCGCGTGCTCACGCACGGGCACTCTCCGCGGCAGGCTACCTCGACAGCGGTGAGCTCGATCGAATGCTCGACGCACTCGATCGACTCGAGGCGGCGATTGTGGACGGAACCTTCACGTCGACCGACACTGACGAAGACGTGCACGGCGCCCTCGAGCGCGGTCTCATCGACCTCGCTGGCCCCGAACTGGGAGGAAAGCTGCGCGCCGGTCGCAGTCGCAACGATCAGATCGCGACCCTCGTCCGTCTCTACCTCCTCGACCACTCCGCGATCATCGGCGATCTCGTCGTCGATCTCATTGATGCGATCGCGGCGCAGGCGGAGAAACACGAGTCCGCCATCATGCCGGGCCGCACACATCTGCAGCACGCTCAGCCAGTGTTGCTCGCCCACCATTTGCTCGCGCACGCGTGGCCGCTCGTGCGCACCCTCGAGCGATTCCGGGATTGGCGCGTTCGGGCATCCACGAGCCCCTACGGTGCCGGTGCGCTCGCCGGCAGTTCACTCGGTCTCGACCCAGCGCTCGTGGCGAGCGAGCTGGGTCTCTCGCGTCCCACCGAGAATTCGATCGATGCGACCTCCAGTCGTGATGTGGTCTCTGAGTTCGCCTTTATCACCGCCCAGCTCGCGATCGACCTCTCGCGTTTCGCCGAGGAGATCATCCTCTGGAACACTCGCGAGTTCGGTTTTGTGCGTCTCGATGACGGATATTCGACCGGCTCGTCGATCATGCCGCAGAAGAAGAACCCGGACATAGCCGAACTGGCTCGCGGCAAGGCGGGTCGACTCATCGGCAACCTCACGGGCCTGCTTGCGACGCTCAAGGGTCTGCCGCTCGCGTATAACCGCGATCTTCAGGAGGACAAGGAGCCGGTCTTCGATTCCGTCGAGAACCTCGAGGTCCTCCTGCCCGCCTTCTCGGGCATGGTCACGACGCTCACTTTCAATACCGATCGCATGGCAGAGCTCGCGCCTCAGGGTTTCTCTCTCGCGACCGACGTGGCTGATTGGCTAGTGCGTCAGAGGGTTCCATTCCGTGAGGCGCACGAGATCAGCGGTGCGCTCGTGGCATTCTGCGAGGCCAACGGTCTCGACCTTCACGAGCCGACCGACGAGCAATACCTACAGGTCTCCGGACATCTCACAGGCGATGTTCGTAGCGTTCTGTCCGTGCAGGGGTCCGTGTCGAGTCGCAGCGGCGCGGGGGGTACAGCGGCCGAGAGAGTCGCCGATCAGCGTGCAGAACTCACCGCGCGCGTGCGTGCTCTCACCGCTCGGAGCACACGATGACGCCGGTCGGCCGTCCCGCCTGACCCATGGTGGATGCCCACACTCTCGCTCGCCCGTCCACCGAGGTCGCCCCCCTCCTCCTCGGCGCATTGCTGTCCGTCGCGGACACGACTCTGCGGATCACGGAGGTCGAGGCCTATCTGGGTGAGCTCGACCCCGGATCCCACGCATTCCGCGGCAGAGGCAACCGCAACGCGGTCATGTATGGTCCGCCCGGGCACATCTACACCTACTTCACCTATGGCATGCACACCTGCGCGAACATCGTGTGCTCGCCGGAAGGGACAGCCTCGGCCGTCCTGTTGCGCGCGGGCGAGATCGTCGAGGGTGTGGATGTCGCGCGTGCGCGTCGGGCGACGAGTCGCACCGACGACGATTTGGCGAGGGGGCCCGCACGGCTATGCGTCGCGCTGGGCATCACTCTCGCGGATGGGGGAGGGGCGCTCGGCGGCGGTCGATTCGACCTAACGTGGCCGATCGAGCCATCACGATTCGAGTCGGGTCCTCGTACGGGTGTGTCCGGACCCGGCGGCACAGACGAGTTCCCGTGGAGATTTTGGATTCCCGGGGACCCGACCGTGTCCCCGTACAAGCGCCACGTCCCGAAGCGGAGGACGTGATGGCCCACTTCATTCCGAGGTTCACCCCTGTCGAGGAGCAGATCGACGCGTGGGCGCACCGCAGGCTTGATGGGGCGCCCGCGCGCGGTCCCCGGGCCGATCTCGTCGAGTTCATCGTCTTCGGCCTCAAGCAGGCGTGGGCGTGCATCTTCGGGGCAGCACTTCTCGCCGTGCTCTTCGTCACCCGCCTCTGGTATCCCGCCGACGCGCTGCTCGCGCGCAACGATTTCCTCGTCATCGCGGCTGTCGTCATCCAGGTGCTCATGGTGGCGTTTCGGCTCGAAACCTTGCGTGAGCTGCGAGTCATCATCCTCTTCCACATCGTCGGCACGGGAATGGAACTGTTCAAGACCGATGTCGGCTCGTGGTCGTATGACGGCGGGGGCTTCCTGCACATCGGCGCGGTGCCGCTGTACAGCGGTTTCATGTACGCGGCGGTGGGTTCGTACATGGTCCGCGTGTATCGCCTCTTCGATCTGCGTTTCGATCGCTACCCCCGCCAGTGGATCACGGCCGTCCTCGCTGCACTGATCTACATCAACTTCTTTTCTCACCACTACATCTGGGATGCCCGGTGGATTCTGCTGCTGGGCGTGGTGATCGTCTTCGGTCGCACCACGATGCACTACCGGGTGTTCCGCAGGCGGTTCCGGATGCCGCAGCTCGTGTCGTTTCTGCTTGTGGCGCTCTTCATCTGGATCGCCGAGAACATCGCGACGTGGTCGAACGCTTGGATCTATCCCAACCAGGAGGACGGTTGGCAGCTCGTCTCGATTTCGAAGCTCGTCTCCTGGTTCCTCCTGATGATCATTTCGGTCGTACTCGTGGCGTGGGTCTATCCGCCCCGCCCGCTCGATCCGCCGGAGGAGCTGGAGTCCTAGCGCGCTCCGGTACGGTTGATGTCGTGTCAGCCCCCGCTTCGGAATCCCTCTCCACCCAGCGCAACGACGAGTCGTTCGACGATCTCTGGGATGAACTCACGTGGCGCGGCCTGGTGCACGTGTCGACCAACGCGGACGAGCTCCGAGCCCTTCTCGCGGGCGACCCCATCACCTACTACTGCGGCTTCGACCCCACCGCACCGAGCCTCCATCTCGGCAACCTCGTCCAGCTCCTGCTGCTTCGCCGCATCCAACTCGCCGGGCATAAGCCGCTCGGTCTCGTCGGCGGTTCGACCGGCCTCATCGGCGATCCCCGGCCCACGGCCGAGCGCACCCTCAACGACGCCGCGACGGTCGCCGAGTGGGTGGGATACCTCCAGGCACAGGTCTCGCGCTTCCTGAGTTTCGAGGGCGACAATGCGGCGCGGCTCGTGAACAACCTCGACTGGACTGCGCCCCTCAGCGCGATCGATTTCCTGCGGGATGTCGGCAAGCACTTCCGGGTCGGCACGATGCTCAAGAAGGATGCCGTGAGCGCGCGCCTCAACAGCGATGCGGGTATCTCCTACACCGAGTTCAGCTACCAGATCCTGCAGGGAATGGATTTCTTGGAGCTCTACCGCAGCTACGGCTGCGTCCTACAAACCGGTGGCAGCGACCAGTGGGGCAATCTCACGAGCGGTACCGACCTCATCCACAAAGCAGAGGGCGCGTCGGCGCACGCGATCGGCACACCGCTCATCACGAACTCAGATGGCACGAAGTTCGGCAAGAGCGAAGGCAACGCGGTCTGGCTCGATGCCGCGATGACGAGCCCGTATGCGTTCTACCAGTTCTGGCTCAACACCGACGACGCCGACGTCGTCGATCGTCTCAAGATCTTCACATTCCTGTCGCGCGCAGAGATCGAGTCTCTCGCGGAGGCGGTGGCCGCGGAACCCTTCAAGCGCGAGGCACAGCGCGTTCTGGCGTGGAGCGTAACTTCTCTCGTCCACGGCGAGGCGGCGACGACCGCAGCGATTGCGGCCGCCCAAGCCCTCTTCGGGCAGGGCGAGTTGGCGGACTTGGATGATGCGACTTTGGAGTCCGCATTACGAGAGCTGCCCCACACCACGTCGCCCGCCTCGACACCAGTCGCGCAACTCCTCGTGGACACGGGGTTGAGTCCAAGCCTGGGTGCCGCGCGTCGTTCGATCGGCGAGGGTGGCGTCTATCTGAATAATGTGCGAGTCGACGATGAGGCTGCCACTCTCGAGGGCGTTCCCCTCCCGGGGCGGATGGCCGTGCTTCGGCGGGGGAAGAAGACCCTCGCCGGTGTCTTCGTTGAGTGACGCGCCGGAACGCATCCTCCTCGAGAAGTCGGCCAACCTCGTCGTTGTCTCGACCGACCTCGGGCTGCGTCCCCTGCCCGGAGCTGGTCTTCGAAGGGTGCTGCTGCGCGGGTTCGGTGACGAAAGCCTCGGCGGTCGTCTGACCGTCACAAACCGCCGAGTGCTTTTCGGCGCTCACGCCGCCAACCGCGCGGCAGCCAACCTCGACATCCCCCTCGGCGAACTCACGTCGGTCGACAACGTCAGTGCGGGCATCGCGCGGATGATGCGGCTCGCGGTTCCTGCAGGCCCACACGTCTTCGTCGTGTGGGGCGTCCCCGCAGTCATCGACGCCATCGAGAGCGCCCGCACCAGCGGCTAGAACCGCGGAACTGAGCGCGACACGCCCGGGATGCATCGAAATTTGGCGGACGACGTCAAGCCACGTAATGTTGTCCCTCGTCACCCCAAAGGTTCGGAAAAGCCGCAGAGCTAGCCGGCCTCAAGAGGGACTAAATCCGATCAGCTAATACCGCTTCTCTTGTAGGAGCGCGTCAGCAGGATTAGGATGAATAACCCATCGGGGGAGAGCATCCGAGTCGTTCCGGCTCGGCCTGTTATCTTGACAGCAGCCCTTCTGGTGGTAGGTTAGAGCAGTTGCCCTGAATCCAAACCGCAAGGACTAAATTCAGGCGCGCCCGATCCTTGAGAACTCAACAGCGTGCACAATGTCAAATGCCAAAAACCCGTCCTACTTAGGTAGAACGGATTCCTTTGGAAAAGATATAAACAACAAAGCAAGTCAGTATTGATTTGTTCTGTCAGTTTCAAACTTGTCATTGTCTCTCCCATTCCGGAGAAACAGTGGCGCATAAACATTTATGGAGAGTTTGATCCTGGCTCAGGATGAACGCTGGCGGCGTGCTTAACACATGCAAGTCGAACGGTGAAAGTGGGAGCTTGCTCCTGCTGGATCAGTGGCGAACGGGTGAGTAACACGTGAGCAATCTGCCCCGAACTCTGGGATAAGCGTTGGAAACGACGTCTAATACCGGATACGACGCGCGAAGGCATCTTCTGCGCGTGGAAAGAATTTCGGTTCGGGATGAGCTCGCGGCCTATCAGCTAGTTGGTGAGGTAATGGCTCACCAAGGCGACGACGGGT
>OFDC01000289.1_pt1 | contig 42657 bp, 44 predicted proteins | sample 1520941 | NCBI WGS metagenome assembly OFDC01 (sample SAMEA94258168, study PRJEB24077) | hot springs metagenome | biome: Aquatic biome; feature: Water | place: India | collected 2012-12-06 | depth 5 m | reverse complement strand
GACAACCAACCGCCCCTGACCGTCAGTTCGCTGCGGATTGGGGCTGCCGTCCACAAAGCGTGCCGCCGCGCAGCGATGGCTGGTCCTGGAGCCAGGTGATGAAGTGGAGAACGTGTCGCGGGCGCAGCTCACTCAGGGGCGTATCCGCGAGCGGTCCCTTGGCCAGGTAGAGCTCAATGCGGGCAGCGTCCTTCGGCGCGGACTCGTAGCGCTGCTTCGTGATCCACTCGCGTGCGTACGACAAGACGCTCGGGGTGCTGGACCGTGGCGGTGAAGTCACGCGGCTCGATGCAGGCATACTGGGCACGTGCGACGCCATGAACGCAGACGGCGCTGTGTCGGTGCCCCGGGACGCGGGCGGTGCGACTGCGGACGCCAGCTTCCCGGAAGGCGCACTGGTCTCCGGGAGGGCGGAGCCAATGACCTCGGGATCCCACTCACCCGCGTCGTAGCGCCGTTGCAGCTCCGACGCGACGGCGCGCGCATAGATGAGGTCGATCGGGTGGCCATCGCGCCTCGACGGACACTTCTCGATCCAGCGCCGTGATCGTGATCCCGGGCGCAGATTCACTGCGACCACGATCACGCCGTGGCGTTCGTACGCTGATCCCGTCCGTGGGCGTCCTCGTCGCGCAGTCATCGTCGCCGTCCTGCGGACAGCATGAGATCGCGGACGCCAGCTGCCACCGGATCGACATCGTCCGTTCCTGCCTCAATGGAAGGGTGGGCTTCGGCTGGCACGGCGGCCACGGCGTGATCGACATCGATGGTCGCGACCCACTGCTTGCGACCGTCGGAGCGGATCGGGACACCTCGACGGCGACACCAGCGTCGGAAGGAGAGCGCATTCCGGAAACCCCGCACCCGCGCCTCCTCGCGCAGCAGGACCCACGAGGGCCGAGCCACAAGCGGCTCGAAGGGCACGGGCAGCAACGCGTCGCCCGCGCCTGGGTGAGTCCGAGTTGCAGACGGCCGTCCCCCGGCTCCGGCGGGTGCGGTCGTCGGTCTCCCGGAGCCCGCGTCGTTGGCGGCACCTGGGCGGGCGTGTCGCACACGTTCCGGTACACGCGGTTCGATACCACTTTCGGGGTTTTGCGCTCGGTGCGAAGCCCCTGCGCTCCCGCGGTTTTCGCGCGCTTCAGGTGCCCTCGCCGTTGAGGCACCGCGTGAGGTGGGCACCGAGGGGCCAGGATCGATCGGTGCTGCGGCAGGGGCGTGAGGGCAGGGGACGTCGTTGATTGTCATGGCAGCCTCGTGGTGAAGGGGAAGGGGGACTCGGTGAGGGCAGGGGGCAGGTCCTTCGGGGGCGTGGCGATGGTGCGGGCCGTCGCGTAGGAGGGGCCCAGGAGCCCCGCCTCGTTCACGCGCTCGGCGGTGGTTCCCCACCAGAGGTCGCCCGCGCCGACCTCCACGAGCGCCCGCGCCAGGTGTCGGAGTCGCGCGAGGGACGGGGCGACCACCACCGGCCGCCACGGCGAGAAGCCCCAGAGCGGGGCGTGGGCCTGGGAGATCGCGAGGGTCGTCGCGCCCTTCGAGCGACCGAAGAACGCCGCGGACTCTTCGCCGAGATCGAGCTCGAGGTTGAGCGTGAGCTCCTCGCGCTCGGAGACCAGGCGCACGATGAGGTCGGGGATGTGTGCGGTGGCCTCGCGCGCCGCGAGACGCCTGAGCTCGTGGTCGAGGAGCAGCGCCTCCACCCGGAGACCCGGGATCTCGCTCGCCTCGGTCAGGAGCGCGACGCGCAGGTCGCCGATGCCGAGGAGGTGATCGAGGCCGCTCGCGGTCGGAAGACGCCCCGAGAACAGTTCGTCCGCGTCGATGCCCTCGCGCACGAGGGCCGCGGCGCCCCCCTTCGCGAGCGTGTAGAGGTTCGGCAGGTTCAGCGACCGCACCGTCACGTTCACGAGCCCCATGCCGTGGAGCACCGCGAGCCGACGAGCGGCGGTCGAGGGGTCGCCGAAGTGGAGCGCGGCGATCTGCGGGATGGTCGCGACCCGCGTCTTCCCGATCATCGTGAGGACCACCACGTCTCGCGGCTGCAGCCGCCCTACGCGCTTCGGCCGGGCGCCACGGGAGCGCCGCACGGCAGGTTCGGTCTTCATCGGCCACCTCCGCGCGGGGCACGGATCGCGACCGTGCAGTTGGGGCAGGGCAGGTAGTCGTAGTCGGCGCCGCAGAGCGCGCAGAACCAGACGCTGCCGGTGGTCGTGGCGCCGCAGCCGCGACACCGGAACATCCCGTAGGTGGGCGCGTCGAAGCCGCAGTGGCCGCAGCGCCGCGTCGGTTCGAGGAGTTCTGCCGTACGCCGCAGTCGCAGGGCGTACGCGAGGAGAGCGCCCAGAAGCACAAGCACCCCCACCACCCACCCAAAGGTGAGCCAGACCGAGACGAGCGCGAGGACGAGGAGGCCGCGAAGGACGCGCATCATCGGGACCTCCCAGCACGCCCCGACACATCGGGGGTGTGCGGCACGCGGGCGCCTTCCATGCGCGCGAAGGCTTGCGCCTCGTGGTCCCGCGCTCGGGTGAGCAGCTCCGCGCGGGAGACGCCGGCCCGACCCCGTTCGAGGGCGGTGCGGAGGTCCCGGGGCAGACGATCGAGCGCCACGGGCTCGAAGCGTGGGGACTGCAGCACCCGGGGACCGAAGGCCCCGCCCCGCTCGGCGAAGATGAGGTGCTGGCGCGGCAGATTCGAGAAACGTGCGATGCGCTCCTCCGTCACCCGTGCACCGGGGTCAGCCGGATCGGAGGGCAGAAGGTCGGTCTGGGCGCGGAGCTCATCGCGGCTCGGCCGGAAGAGCCAGCGCATGCGCACGTTGGTCGCGTAGAGGTCGTGGAGCTCGCGCGGGAGCTGCGAGAGCGCCTGGTGGATGGTGATGGTTCCGACACGCTGAGCGCGGGCGGTCGTGAGCAGGGCATCCATCACCCGGACCCCGGCGCCCGAGAGCGCCTGCTGGAGCTCGTCCCCCACGAGCATGACCATCGCGTCACGAGGACGCCGCGGGTTGAACACCTCGAAGGCCAGGGCCTGCAGGACGAGACCCGCGAGGGCCCGTGAGCCCTCGAAGGTGAGCGGTGCGCCGCCGAAGTCGAGGAGGGTCACAGACCCCGGGCGAAAACAGCCACGAAGGTCGAGTCGCGCAGGGCCCGCGAGCACCGCCCGGAGGGACTCGTCGCGGAGGAGGGTCTCGAGGCGGCTCTTGAGCCCGTCGACGCTCGCCGCGCTCTCTCGCGCGAAGCGCTCCCGGAAGAAGAGCCGGACCTCTGGCAGGGGAAGCGACGCCGCTCGCTTCTGCAAGAGCTCCGGGGCGTGCAGGTAGGCCCGGAGCTCGGGCAGGGTCCAGGGCGGCGATCCCGCCATCGCGAGCGCGAGGAGGTTCGTGAGGCTCGCCTCCTGGCGGGCGCCGAGACGCCCCCCAAGGATCTGCTCGATGACCTCCGCGTAGGCGGCGGCCTGCGCAAGCACGGGCACAGCGGGGTCAGGGACGAGGAGTTGCCACGGCGTAAGGAAGTCCCCGCGGTGGAAGCGGAGCACGGTGAGCCTCTCAAGCACGGCCTCACGATGGGACTCCGACACCCCCAGAAGACGGGTGCCGAGCGCGCCCAGCACGAAGTCCACGAGGAAGCCCTGCAGGGCCAGGACGACGAGCGCGATGGGCTCGCCACGGAGCTGGTGCGCGATGAGCTGGTCGAGGAGGCCCGCGATCGCGAAGGACTTTCCGGAGCCCGTGGCTCCCGTGGCGTGGCCATGGGCGCCATCGAGATCGGCGAGGGGCACGCGATACCGCGCGCCTGTTTCGGTTGTGCCAAGCACGACGTGCGGCACGCGTTCGAGGGCCAGCATGTCCGCGGCGAAGCGCGTGGCATCGGCCTCGGCGAGGGCGAGGGAGGCGGCGTCCTCGCGCCCCAGCGCGGCGTCAACGAGTGCTCGTTCGCGCTGACGCGAGTGGCCGAGGAGGGAGCGGTCCAGCCGGGAGATCACAACTGACCTCCTTCGTTCCGTGACCGCGGCTCAACGCGCTCTCGCCCGCGCAGGGGTGCCGCGGTGGGCTCCCGGCTCTGGCGCCGCAGCCCTCCGCGGAGCCGCAGGACGAAGAGCAGGAAGGCGACGTGGCCGACCACGACAAGCAACCCCAGGCCGATGACGTAGGGGCTCGTGGCGACGAACTCGGCTGCGCCCCTCGCGCCGTGAGGCTCAGGCGCCGAGGCCTCGGCAAGCATGCGGGTGAACGCGAGCCCCACGGGCTCGATGAAGACGAGGGCGAGCACCGCAGCGATGCCGACGCGCGCGAAGAGCGTGAGCCCCTCGTCGACGCCCACGATGCGGGAGAGCGCGTAGCCCAGGATCGCCAAGAAGAGAACGCACCAGGCAAGTTGGACGATGTGGTTCATGGACGTGTGCTCCTCTCCACCGACGGTCGCAACGACAGGTGGTGACAGCAGGGGGTGATGGAACGCGGTGGGGGTGGGACCGAAGGGCGGCCGACCGAGGCCCGCCACCCCTCGGTCCGTGAGGTCAGTCGGTGAGGAAGAGCGGCGAGAGCACCGCCGCGGTCGCGAGGGTCGTCGCGACGCTCACCGCGAGCGGATCCGACACGCTCGCGCCGTCGAGCCGCGGTGCCGGGGTCGCCATCGGCACAAGCGCACGCTCGGCGAGGGTCCGCGAGAGCACGCGCGCGGGCGGACGGCGCCGGAGCTCCACCTCGCTCAGGACCTCGGTCCCGCGCACGACGAGCGCGCCGTCGAGCACGCGCCGCCGGGCCTCGTGGAAGCGCACCGCCTCCGGCAGGACCTCGGCCACCAGGAAGTCCGTGCCGCGCGGCAGGGGTGTGCCGGGTGTCATGACCGCCTCTCGCGCGACCGCGAGCGGCTCACCGAAGCGCTCGCGAAAGACGAAGAGCATCGGGACCGTCGTCGTGCCGTCGGAGGTGACCTCCACCGGCGCGGCGTTGGGCTCGGTGCCCGCCACGAACTTCGCGAGGTTCTCTGCGGCGTGCTCTGCGAACCACTCGCGGTAGAGGGGTTCGGCGAGCTGGTGCCCGAGCGGGGCTTGCGCCCCGATGACGTGCTCGGAGCCCGCGCGGGCCGTGACGGCCTTCAGGGTCTCCGCGAACCGCCGGACCTCCCGGCGGGCCTTCTCGTCCTCGGGCCGGAGCGCGATCCGCACGCCCAGCAGGCGATCCGACGGAAGGCGGGTGAGCCAGTACGCGAGGACCGGCACGGGCGTCTCCTCGACCGCCTCGAAGGTCTCGGCGAGGGCCGCCGGTCGGTCGAGGTGGACCATGAGCGGTTGCGGCCGCGCACGGATCACCGTCTCGATGCGCCCCTCGGTGCCGCGGGCGGTGATGCCGCGCTCGGTGGCGAGGGCGGCGGTGTTGAGCGCTCGGCCGACCTCGGGGTCGACGTACTCCACGTCGATCTCGGTCCCCTGGCTCTTGTCGTTGAAGCGCTCCAGGGCGTGGAGGTTCTGCCGGGCCCCCCGGCTCGCACCGGCGGCGAGGATCGGGAAGCGGGTGCGACGGGGCTTCTTCGGGGACGTGGTGTCGTGGTTCATGGCGGAGATCTCTTTCGTTGGTGTGGGGGTTGATCCGTGGACGGGCCTCAGCGGCGCCCCGGGTGCACGTCCTCGGGGTCGATGAGCCCCTCGCGGACGGCGGCTCGGGTGCGCTCGTGTTCGAGGGAGTAGGCGGCCTCCGCGCGGGCCACCGCGTCGGTGTGGGCTGCCGTGCGCTCGTCGACGGAGGCGAGGAGCTTGCGCGCCTGGGCGTCGCGTCGTTCGGCGCGGCGGAGGCGACGCCGCGCGAGCGAGAGCCGCCGGGCGAGTTCGAGCGCGGGTGCTCGACGCGAGGCAACGAGCGCCGCCATCCAGGCGGGACCGGCGGTGATCGCGACCGTCACGATGGCGTCCGAGAAGGTGAGGAGCGCCGAGGTGTCTTCGGCATCCTGTGCCCCAACCCGCGCCGCCGCGAGGGCCGCGATGAGGAGCGTGTAGAGCGCGGGGACAAGGAGACCTCGCCAGTTCACGCGTTGCGGCGCCTCGTCTGCCCCCTCGTTCTCCGACGTGGCCTCGGCGTCACGCGGCGTCTTCGCAGGCTCCGAGGCGGTGGACTGCGCGACGGCGGTGGTGACGCCGATGAGCGCGAGCGCGAGTCCCACCGCAGCGAAGGCCCGCGACGAAGGCGCGAAGCCCATCGTGCGCAGCAGTTGCAGCGCCCCCCAGAACTCGATGAGCGTGAGCCCCACGAGCGCCGCCGTCATGAGGTGCGCGTTCCCGAGGACCGGCCGCAGGTCCTCCAGACGCTGCACCTCCTCCTCGTGCTCGCGCAGCACGCCCTGTGCGGCAACGGTCTGCACGGCCTCGCGGTAGCGGATGCTCGTCTTCTCCTGCACGGGGCTCGTGCCGAGCGTCTCGGTGATGTGGCGTGCGCTCCCGTCGACCGAGAGCACGGCCTCCTTGCGGGCCTCCTGGCGGACCCGCGCGCGACGAAAGAGGTCGATCATCGCGGCCTCCGGGGGTTCGTCGTCGCCACCGCCGCCGCGCCCGTCGACTCCTCGGTGAAGAGCCGCGTGATGTCCGGGAGCCCCGTGTCGAAGGTGATGCGCACCGCCCCTGCGTGCGTGAGCGCCTCGCGGAAGCGCTCACGGATGGCGAGCTCGCGGGCGACCGAGACCACGCAGCCGCGTCCCTCGACGGGCGTGCCCTCGACCAGCGCGAGGTGAACGCGGGTGTTCGCGAAGGTGCCCTCGCCGAAGAGGTTGCGGCGCCTGAGGAGCGTCGCCCACTGGGCAGCCGTGGGGATGCGGCCGCACTCGAAGTCGGTGACCCCAACCTCGCGGAGGTCACCGAGGTAGAGGATCCGCCGCGGGAGCCCGTGGGTGTTCACCATCGCGAGCTTCGCCAGGCTCTCGACGATGGGGCTGCGCCGAGGACGGCGGCCGGTGAGGTGAGGGCGCAGGGGCGGACAGAGGCTCCGGCGCGCGGTCTCGACGAAGCGGCGCTCCTCCGCAGAGACGACCCGCTCGTGGCCCTCGGCGCGGGCGGGCACCGTGATGGAGGCGACTTCGATCGTTTCCGCCACGGTCTCGCCGAGGACGAAGAGGCGGACCTCAGACCCCGGACGGGAGAAGGCGTAGCGGGCGACGCCTTCCACCCCTTCGGCGGCGCGGGCCTCGTTGCAGGTGGAGGCGAGGGTCGCGTCGCAGAGAAAGAAGACCGCCTCCGGGGGCGGTGTGGTGGGGTCCGTGAGCCCCGTCGTCACCCCGACGGAGGCGAACATCCGCGACAGGCCCTCGCGCTCCGACCCCTTGCAGGACAGGGCGAGGGCGAAGACCACGCAGCGGGCGGGCCACGTCGGCGGCGACAGCGTCTGTCGCAGCCACAGGAACGAGAACAACTTCGAGATCATGGTCTGGGCGCTCCTTTCGCCAGACGGGTGCGGTCGTGGGGTGCGCGTAGGCGGACGTCCCCCCTGAGCTCGCAGCAGGGCTGCGAACGCGGTCGTGGGTGACGCCCCCCGGCGCGGCATCCCGTGCCGTGTCCCGGTGGCGAGAGGAAGGATGCGTCCGAAAACGCGATCGGTCGAAGGCGAGATCCCGCTGCGCATCTAGTGTAAAATCATGCGGTTGTGAGCGCACGATCACGCCCCACCGAGGCCCCCTTCGAGTTCGCCTTGCGACGCGAGGAAATCCTCCGGCGCGGACCGGATGAGTCCGAGCGTGTCGTCTCGGGTGCCCTCTCCCCGCGCCGCTACGAGCTCGCGCTCCTCCTCGCCGAACGGACGCTTGCCGGTGCGAGCGATCGCGTCGGTGACCTGCGGCTCAGGCTCTCGGGCGCCCCACCGCCGGCGCGGGTCAAGGAAGAACTCAGGCACCTCCAGGCGTTCGGCTTCGCCACCCCCACCGACCGCGGCGGGTGGCAGGTTGCAGGTGGCGCCGCGGGGGTGCCGGTCTCAGGCGCCGACCTCAGGCGCGCCCGGGACCGACTCGCCGCGCGACTGGGTGATGATCGCAGGCTCGGTCTCAGCGAAAGCTCCACCGCGGCAACACTGCGCGAGGAGTTCCATGCGATCGAGGCCGCCTTTGAGCGTGAGGAGCACGGGGAGGTCGCCCGGCGCATCGAGGCGAAGGTGGGGACCTCGGGCTTCCTCGCCGCCTTGAATCGCGCCCTCTCCCCGCGGAAGCGCGAGGAGGCCCGCTGCCTCCTGCACACCTTCGGCGGCATGGCGGCGATGAACCTCGGGCGCCTCGCCGATGCCTCCCATCACCTCGATCTGGCGGAACAGGACGCCCATGCCCTCCGCGGGCCGAACGCCATCTGGCGGGTGCGCCTTGCGGCGACCCGGGCTGCGGTTGCGAGGATGGGTGCTGCGCAGGCGAGCGACCTCCCAGAGAGGCGAGACCTGCTTCGAGCCGCGGTGGAGGCCTGGGATCGGGTCGAACACCTCGCAGGGGCCCCGACCATTGACCTCGACGACGCAGACCGCCACGAGAGTCTCCGCTGGGCCCAGGTGGAGCGGGCGACGCCACTCTCCTTGCTCGCGGACCTCGCGATGGGCGAGGGGGCCGCGGGAGGCGAGGTCCAGTCCCTCCTTGAGCGAGCTCGGCAGGGGGTGGGGGACGGAAGCGATCTCCTCGGGAAGTACCGGGCGGACCCAGGAGCTGTCGTCTCGACGGCGCTGATCGAGGGCAGGCTCGCTCTCTCGCTGGACGAAGTCGCCGACGCCGCCGAGACGCTCGGTGAGGCCGAGGAGCTGGCCCTCATGCCCTCGACGCCGAGGTGGGTCGCAGGTTGGGTACCCCGGTATCTTGCGGACCTGTCGTTCGCTGAGGGGCAACCGCGCGGCGTGGTCGGGCGATACCTCCGGGATGCCTGGCTCCAGAACCGCACTCACCGCTTTCAGCGGATGCTCCTCCTCGCCCGCGTCGGAGGCTTTGGCGTTGGCGTCGACGAGCTAGATGACCTCGCCGTCGAGGCGGAGATGACGCGGCTCATGCACGAGCTCCACCTCACTCGGCGCGGTGTCGCCGTGGACCAGTGCAGCTCATGCGCGGTCCGCGACCCGTCCCTGACGCGGCGAGTGTTGGGGCGGCGGATCCGCTGCGCCCTCGGTATGCACCCGGAGCCGGTCCGGAAGGTCCAGGAACTCGGGGTCTGGCGGTGACGGGCCCGCAGGGGAAGGAGACGCAGTACGTCGAGGCGTCGTTGGTCGACGAGAACGGAGACCTCACGTTCTGGGTCGAGGGTCCCGTCGAGTTCGAGCTACGGTCGCCGCTGCCCAATCTGCGGTGGCTCGGCCTGACGGCGGAGAAAAGACGGGAGTGGTACCTTCCGAATCCCAACTACTGGGGAACGCGGCTGATTGAGCGGGGAGCTAGGCGCGGGATCAAGCTGCTCGTTCCCCGCCGGTACCAGTGGTGGGGACGAATCGTTCTCCGGAGGGAAATTGGGAAGCTGGTTGTCCTACAGTCGATACGTGCGACGTCCAGACTTTAGACCGAAGGCAATACACTTCTCAACGGGAGTCTCCCGGCCGATCGATCCAAGTAGTGGGTTCACCAGCGAACGCTGTAATGAGCCTGAGGGGCCGATAGAAGGAAAGCGCAGCGTCCGTTGCCGATACCAACAGCGAATACGCTTCAAAGACAGTATTGTTCAGGGGTGTATGCAAGTCGATGTATTAAATCATTTGTAGATACTGGTGACGGTTCAGAGGTATAGGCACACTCCCTCTTCGGCCGCGCTTGCCGCCCAACGGAAAAAGATGTTGTAATCTTCGATCAAGATCTTTCCAGAAACAAAATCGTCGAGAGAGAGTGGTGCCGGTGTCATTGGTCCTTCTGTTTTGTTTGATTTTTGCTCAAATGCCCTGACATTTCCAAGTGCATCCCTTGCAGTAAGTGCCAAACAGAAATCATTCGCTAGGTGGAGCGAGTCACCATCCCAGAACAAAAGTCGGTGTCGTGCGGAACCGGGGGCGATGCTGCGAACAAAGAGATCCTCGCCTTTTGAAAGACACAACGAAACCGAGAAGCCGAGCGGAGCGGAGATGGCAACAAATACGGATCTGCTCACGGGTCTCACCTGTATGGGTCACATTGCGTCGTGCAGTCTGAGTAACTGTCTTCGCACAAAAACGCACAGCAGTTTCTGCAGCGAACAGGATCCGAATCGGCGCACTCTGGACACGCAGCTCTACCAGCGGGACCCTGGAAGGTGCATCGCCGCAAGAGAGCTCGGATCCGCAGCAGTTCCTCTTCCAGCGGAGCAATGTCGTACTCGTAACTCCACTGAGGAGAGGCGCCACGGTTCTGCGAGTCACGTTGCTCCAGGGTACGCGCCGCTCTTCTTGTCGCGAGGCAGGCGAAGAACTGAGCCGTGAGTAGGTCCTGAGGGGTGTTCCGAAACGGAGCGGCCCCATTGCAGCTCAGTACGTTTTGCAGACCGCAGCTACACTTGGTTGCCAGATCGTGGAGAGAGCTAAATGCTCGACCGTCTCCAGCTGCGCTCGCAGCCGCCGCAGCTGCAGAAAGCTGCTGACACAACACGCTCATGTCAGTCTCGCTCGCTCTACAGAACCGACGAGCCTGCGCCCACAGATCACGCAGCTGATCAGCTACAGCGGTACTATACGCACGCCGTCGTTCGTTGATCCTCTGCAGCAACTCCGCCTCCTGCTCGCGGTAGGCGGCGCAAAGAATCGACGCAAGCCCATCACCGCTGCCTCCCAGATAGTAAATCCCTGGGAGGGATGAGCCGACGCTCGAAAAAGATTCACTATCGTGCAGCGACGCAAGGACTGATGGCGCAAACTGTATGCTTGGGTTCCCGGCGACCCGTGTGAGATCTGAGTACCTCGAGAGAGCTCCCGACTCAGGCTTTGCACTCCCGAAGCTCCCAGCGCATCCACACCCGCCGCCGCGCCCACCCAGACATCCGCCACTTCCACCACATCCACATCCACAGCCACCGCCACCCGCGGAAGCACCAGAGACGGCTGTCCGTGTCTGCGAAAAAACCGCTTGAAACAAACTCATGTTCTGCTCCTCCCAGCTTGAAGTGAAAACGCCCCCACCACGCACAACCTCTACCTGGGTAATGTTCGTGGCGGGACTGGACATCCCGGTACGCGACCTACTGCATTCTCAGTACCTCTTGGGCCCACTCCGCAACAATCTGAGAGGCTTAAGGCGAAACAACCGCACACGCCTGGCCCCACGTTGCGCCGGCATGCAGCAATGCGTTGCGCAGCACGCTGCGAAGTCCACGCCTTTCTCTGTCAAACTGCGCGTCGCCGTCCGCTTGCAGTTGCAACAACTCTCCCACAGCGACCCCAACCCAGTCGTATGGATCGAGCGATCCTTGCGGCAGTGACGCTGGTCCGGGGAAGATCTGCCGCCACTCTGCCACACGCCTAAACGACATTTTGCCAAGACCGTCTGCCAGTTCGACCTTCACTGCAGCGAGCGGTTGAGGACACTGATGCGCCCGAGCATGACGTACGAGCCACGGAGAATCCATGACAGCGAGCACCAATTGCCGGGCCTCGTCTAAATCTTGCGCCATGATCTACAGTACCTGATTGCAGCTTTCATTGACACAGGGTTCTACGCAGAAGTCGTGCGAGAACCCTGGTTCGCACTTGCTTTCGCAGCAAAGTCGACATCCCCAGCGCGTCCACTTGTTCTTGCATTCAGAGAAATCTCTCTCCGGAGGCGGGCGATAGGGATTACCGTGCACGCAGTTTGCCAACTCAGCCTCGAGGTCAGTGAGTTGCTCGTCGAGCACTGCGATGTCATTCTCGTAGGTGTATGGTGGTGTTACTCCAGCGTTCATTGCCACTTGCTGTTCGAGTCGGCGAGCGTAGTCAATTAGATAGTTGCAGATGACTCGCTGGGCACCAAAGCCTCCTGAAAATAGCGACTGGTTAATGGTACAAGCATTCCAGACATGCCAGATACCATTGCGCACGGCCACGCCAGGCCCGTCTAGAGGAGAGGCCTGCCAGGCATCCCACAGGGGCTGACACGGATTGCGAGGATTCGCTGGTCGGCAGCCACTACGTGCGGCGTTCCACGCCGCACGTACTTGGTCTGCGTCTCGACCGACTGCACGCCGAATAGCCGCCCAAATCGCGTCAATACGAGCTCGGAGGGCGACGATCTGAGCAGATAGAGATGCGCAGAGATGAGCTAGTGGAGTCGACGGTCCGAACCAGAGTTGGGGAGCGGGCGACCCCCACGATGGTACTACACCGCCTACCACCGAGGTGTTATTCCAAACGTCCCTCGGAATACTTGATCTCTGGTGTGAAACTCCCGCTCCGCGAGTTTGGTCTGCGTAAGGTACGTCTTCCGGACACCCATCACAGTCGTCTCTGCATGAGCAGCTCTTGCGGACTCCCACGCCCTCAAGGGACGTTCTCATTACAGCGTTGAATACGTTCATGATTCCTCGAGCCTCACGCCATTACGATGCCCGTGTTGGCACTATGACACGCGCTTGATCTCGTAGTCGAACCGCCAATCCGAGCCGAGAGCGGCGTCGAAACTCACTTGAAAGGACAATCCTCCAGGCGGAATGTCCACCCACCAATTCGATGCCCCTACCAACTCGTTACGGGGCGTGATGCTGATGATGCTCGAATCCTGCACGTTGGAGTTCGAGATGGACTTGAAAGTTGAGCCGGATGCCGCGAGATCGGAACCGACGAAAGAGGGACTTACACCCGCCCGATAGACGATGCCGTCGAGCGCCACTTTGCCCGCTACGGTGGCGCCGGCCGAGTTCAGTACCAGCACTTGGAGCGCTCCGTTGTTAAGATCAAACGTCAGCGAACTCATCGAACCATCTGTCGCGTGGATCCGTGCAGAGATGGATGCGGCCGTGACCGGCGAACTACCGAACGGATTGCCAGGAACGCTGGCGTCAAGCATACGAAACTGCAGTTGACAGCCATCATTCACTGACTTACCGCCGGATTCGGCGACTCGGTCGAGCGATAGGACGGACTCAGTCGTGCCCGGAGTCACAGCCCGGCGGAGGGCACGAGTACCAGAAGATTCACCCGCGACGAAGTACGCTTTGTCGTCGCCAGTGCCGAGCGCTGCCAATCCTGAGTTGCCGGACCCGATCAGGAGGCTCACATCAGTGTTGGCCAGATTGGTCGCCTGAACTGCTACCGGATCTGTTCCGGATGCATTCTGCACCGTCAGGTAATTTGTGGCGCTCGGAACAGGAAAAGGCGCTGCTTCGACGACCGATACACCGTTCGAATCGACCAGCCGTCGGGCGTCCCCAGGCGCGAGAAACTGATACACCTTCTGGTCGAATACGACCACAGGAGGAGTGTTGTCGGCGAAGGTGACAAGCGCGAACGGGAAGGGGAAACGCTGACCGCTTGTCTCAGTGTTCAGCTCGGCGAGGGAAGGCCGAGAGATGTACCGACCGTAGTTTGGAAGTCCGTTGCTCATTACTGTCTCTCCTTCAATCCGCCGTGTACGTGATGTTGTTGTAGGCGAAGATTCCGTATGGGTCCCAAAGAACCGGGGTCACCGCTGCGTGAACGAGTTGCACGACCGTTCCTGACGCCGCATCGACAGGTTGCACGTCGAGTTGAATCCCGCGACTCTCTGCGGTCCCAGTCACATGGATCATCTGAAGACCGAGGGAACCGAGGTTGAGGCCGCACATCCATCCGGAGTTCGCATCCGTTCCGTCCGGAAGCGGTACTCGATAGAACGGCTTCCCCAAGTAATGATACACAACAGCCTGCGAGCGTACATCCCGCCAGAAGCCGCAGTTAGGCTTCGATCCCGCACTCGTGATCAGCGACCTGAGCATGCGGTCGTTGCCGACGAGGCAGTCCGCCCCTTCTCCTGCGCCATCCCCACGGGTCCATACTTCCGTCAAGAGACGATCTGCAGCGCTCACAACCGACGGCTTCAGGGCTGCATTGAAGCGACTTTCGTTCGTCGCGATCTCCAGAAGGCTCGCGAAGCCTGTTTGGCCCGAGTCTGGACCTCCGAGCCATCGGTTCATCCAGAAAATGAGTTGGGAAATAGCAGCCGTCGTCTGCGATTGTCGCGCATCGCCCGCGGTGCCCGGCTCCGCGGCTCCGCTATCGGACCGATAGGTGGACACCGATCGACCGAGACGCACGAGTTCGTAGCTGCGCTTCGAGTCGACCGCAAACGTCACGGAGGCGGGCGGATTTCCATCGCCATAAAAAGGGTTGGGGCCCTGTGGATCTGCACCCGATGCCTTGAAGTTCTGCACCTCGACCTTCAGTGTAACCTGTCCATTCGTGTCCAGATCGCTCACGACCGCCGATGGCCGCACGAAGGAAAGAGCCATGAGCAGCTCCGCCGGCGGCTGATCAGCGCTCGGAATGAATACAGATTCGGATAATGTCCGCCCCACCACATAGCCGCCTCTGTTGCCGGCTGAGGAACGTGCCGCCCCTGCCCCAGTTGCATTCCCGATGAGACGCAAGATCGAACTGTCGGAATTCTGTCCGCCCATGCCCATGTTTGTCCTGATGTTCATACGTTGACCGTCTCCAGTGTTGTTCGACTTGATTACTATGATGAAGATTCGGAATAGTCACTTGCCGGTCGGGGCTGCTCGTGAGGCCTCCATGCAATTTCTATCGCCAAGCCATAGCCCCCAGGGGAAGCGCCAATACCTCAGTATATCCAAGTGTTTCGGTGCTTCTCCCCCCGATAAACAGAAGCCCGCCATCGAGTAGTTCCACCAGTGCGCCGTATCCGCGCCCTGCGGGAAGAGATACGCCCGACTGATATCGGCTTGAGGTCAAGCTGAAGGTTTCGACGGCAGAGACATACGCTCCAGCGAAACCTCCGGCGAAGTGAACGATTCCGGCGCGTGTTCGAACTGACGCCATACCCCCGTATGGGGATGGGAATCGAGGACCGGCTGACCATCGCTGAGATACAGGGTCGAAAATTTCCACGGACGTTGTCGGTTGCGAGGTGCCGCTCTGAAAGCCACCAAACACGATCGCTCGCCCATCTCCAATCGGGGCGTGCCCGGCGAAGATGTGGGCGTTGTTCGTATCCGCCGTTCTCGCCCACGTATTGCTCAAAGGATTGTAGAGGTCGGCGCGATTCTCGCTGCCAACTCCGCCACCCACCAGAATCTGTGAACCGACGACTTCAGCGTAACTCCCGAATCGACGTGTAGGAAGCGGAGCGAGAACTCGCCAAGCACCAGCCGCAGAGGCGAGGACGAAAGTCCCGTCCGAAGAACCATCAGCACCACGATCGCCCCCGAAAACATACACGCTTCCGTCTGCTCCAAGCGTAACCGCGGGATGAACAACGGCGACTGGAAGCGCGGGTCCAACCTGCCAACGGTTTGAGGTCGGATCGTAAACCTCCGTGCTGGCTAGGTAGGCACCGGCTCCGTAACCGGCGATAACCATGACCCGGCCGTCAGGAAGGCGCACAGCCCCGTGGCCGTACCGTGGCATAAGCATGGGAGCCGGTGATGTGTTTGTAACGGCAACACAGGCGCTCGACGTACAAACGGTGCCCGTAGCACAACTGCGGCCACAACTTCCACAATTGGAGGCAGAAGTAGCAAGATCGGATTCGCATCCGTTTGCAGCAATGCCGTCGCAGTCGGAGAATCCGGCGGAGCACGAGAAGCCGCAGACCCCCCCTGTACATGCAGACGATGCTGCATTCGGGGGCACCGGGCACGGAAGTGTCCTGGTCGATGTGCCATCACTGTTGCACTCGACTCGAGTACCGGGCGCCACACCGCAGGTTACGCTGCCTGGAACGCAAGTCCACCCTGAACAGATCCCGTTTGAACATGTCCCGCCATTCGGGCAAGTTGAAGCGAGGAGGCCGCTCCCATCGACTGCGCATACCTCGAGTGTACGCGAATCGAGACATCTCGCAGCGTTGGGCGCGCACAAGATTGCGCGGCAGACACCGCTCACACACCGTTGTCCTGTCGGACATGTTGCGTCAGTATACGCGGTACCGTCCGCGTCGCAGACCCGTCTAGTGGTTGAATCGGTACATGCCGCAGATCCAGGCGAGCATGCACTAGCCTCGCAGCGAGTTGCACGGCACCGCTCTCCAGCACGGCAGGGGATCGAGTTCTCTGCCGCTCCCCGAGCGTCGCAGACAACCGCGGTCGCTGCGTCCAAACACCGGCTCGCACCGGCAACGCAAGCATCCGATAAACAGACTTGCCTCGCACCGCAGTGCTGCTCAGGGGCGCAGTCGTTGTCACCGAGGCACTCCACGCAGAGGCGACGCGCGGTGTCACAGACTTGCCCAAGGTCCGAGCACTCGCGGCTCGACATGCAGGTGCGCGGCGGGGGAGCGCAGACGTTGCGGCGGCAGACCTGCCCGCCCGAGCAATCCGTTTCTGTCTCGCAGTCCACGCAGACGCCAAGGCGCGTTGAGCACACTTGTCCGGGGCAGGTGCGGGAGGTCGTACACGTTGGTGCCTGGACACAGCGAGACCCAAGGCAGACGGCGCCGCCCATACACTGAGCAGAGTCGACACACTGGACACACCGTTGGGTGCCGAGGTCGCAGACGCCTCCAGTGCATTCGCGGTCCGTCGTGCACCGAGCACTGGTGCCTGCGTCCGCAACGACCCGCCCGCCGTCGCCTACGTCAGTCAGCGTCGGGCGGTCGGCCCCTGCGGCGGCATCCGCAGGGACCCGGATGAATTCTGTTGGTGTGCACGCCGCGAGCGCGAGTATCGGACCGGCAAGCTTCGTACCCCAACGAGCCATCGGAAGAGAGGTTACCGCCCGTCCACGATGCTTCGCAAGGGGGCAACTCCGATTTCTTGAAGCCCCCGGCAACCGATTGGCTGAATTTCCAGGGTACGCCTTGTGTCGGGTCGGACTTGAGATGGAGGAGATCTTCGTGGGATCTCCTCTGGGATGGTCAATTCCACGCTGTCGAGCCTCCCTCAACGAGTGGCGCTCTTCGTCGACTTCGAGAACGTGTTCAGTTCCCTCCGGTCCGAGGCAGGGGAGGGGGTTGCGATCCGCTTCGCAAACGACCCCCTCCGTTGGCTGCGGTGGTTCGAGCGTTCGTCGGTCGGCGCCGAGGAGGTCTCCGCCGCAGGTAGTGGTGGACGCCGGGTTCTTTTGCGGACCTGCTACCTCAATCCCAGCAAGTCTGGACGCTTCCGGTCGTCCTTCACGAGCGCGGGCTTCCGGGTGGTGGACTGCCCGAGCGTGACGCTGCAGGGGAAGAACAGCGCCGACATCCACATGGTGATGGACATCCTCGACGCCCTCGCGCACCCGACCGTCTTCGAGGAGTTCGTGATCCTCTCGGGGGATGCGGACTTCCGCCCGGTTCTCCTCCGCCTGCGAGCGCACGACCGCCGGACGGCCATTCTCACGGTGGGGCCGAGCTCATCGGCGTACGAGAGCGCCAGCGACCTGGTGATCCACGCCGAGGAGTTCGTCGAGCAGGCGCTTGGGTTCACGGCGCGATCACCCGCCTCCGCTGACGACGCCGCAACCCGCGCTCCCGATGTGCCGCCTGCCGCCCCGCGTCCCACGGTCGACCTTCTGGCGCCAGCGCCGGCGGCGGCTCCTGTCGAGGCCCTGCGCGTCGCGGTCGTTGGCGAGCTCGAGCTCCTGGTGCGGCGGGCTGCGGAGCCCGTTCCCCTGGCCCGTGCCGCACAGCTCCTCACGCAGACCCACGGAGAGGCCCTGCTGCAGTCCAGGTGGTTCGGTTCTGGCGGCTTCCGGCGCTTCGTCGAGGGGATCTCCTCGGCCTCGTTCCGTGTCTCCCGGGTCGGGGCAGGCTACCTCTTTGACCCGCTTCGGCATGCCGAGCCCCAGGATTCGTCACCCGCACCGGCGCGAGCAGATGGGTCCTTATCGCCGCTCGTCGACGCGGTGTGCCGCCGCACCGGGGCGCCTCGCCGGTCGAGCCGAGAGTACGCCGCGATGTTCGCGGCCATCGATGCATCGATCCGCGAGGCTCCCTACCAGCTCATGGACACCTCACGGAGGGCGCGAGATCTCTGCGTCGCTCAGGGATCGACGGTCTCCCGGGCCGACCTCACCTTCCTCCTGCGCGGACTCTGGGGCCGAGACGCGGCGCTCCTGCGTCGAGACTCCACCGAGCGCAGCCCGGCTGCCCTCGCACGCTCGTTCTCGGCGAACGTTCTCGCGCTCGCGGAGAACGAGGAGATGAGCCTCGACGACCAGGAGCGTGCCGAGATCACGGCGTGGATCGAAGGGGAGATTTCCACTGCGGTCGGAGAGGGTGGGCGCGATGAGGCAGGTGAGGATGGGGCGGTGGAGTCTGTTGAGCCGGAGCCGTGACCTCCGTTCGGGCTGCCGATGCTATGCCGCGAGGGCATGGGGTGGAGCCGCCCAATGCAACGCAAACACCCTCCGGTTCGAGGGTGGTGCGGTCAGGACCGGTTGCCCACAGGTTGCCCATGGCTAGCTAGTTAGGGATATCGTCTGATCTGACGCGACGTGGAATTGAGCGGAACAGAGCGAAGCGAGCAAGTCGAGACTATCCGATGGAACGGTTCGACTCCCGGAATTGGCTCCATGAGAACGGCCTGGCAGGAACAGGCCGTTTTCATGTTGTCTGAGCGGAGAATGGGAGGGTGGGTGCTAGGGTCGACGGCACGCGAAGGAGCCCTTGGAAGGCCCGGTTGACCACGGGTTGCCCACGCGCGGGGCGAGCACGTTCTTCCGCACGGAGCAGGGCGGGGACGGCATCGGCGAGCGTGGAGGGCGAGAGGTGTGCGTAGCGCATAGTCATCTCGATCGTGCTGTGTCCCATGAGCTCCTTGATGACCACCACCGGTACGCCTTCCATCGCGAGGTGTGAGGCGAAGGTGTGTCGGAGGGCATGCCAGCCGAAGACTCGTAGCCCCGCCCGCTCTCGAAGCCGCCTGAGACCCGCGGCGAAGAGGCCCTCTGTGAGAGGCGCCGAGCCGTCACGAGTGAAGACGAACCCTTCACGCCGGGGGCTGGCTTTCAACATCTCGACGACGTCGCAGGTGAGGGGAACGTGGCGAACGCGGTTGTTCTTTGGCGGCGCGAGCACGCCTCGGACGATAGACTGTCGCACGGTGAGGAGAGCGTTCCTGAGATCTACGCAAGACCAGTCCAACCCCATGAGCTCGCCTCGTCGAAGCCCCGTGCGGAGAGCGAGCCGAGCGAGATCCGTCCAGAAGGGCTCGGTGCGGTCGGTGAGGAGCCTGACGCTCTCCTCGGGAAGCAGGAACTCGAAGGGTGGCGGTGGGACCTTTAGATAGTGGAAGGTGGGAACCGCTTCCAACAGTCCGTCTTCCTTCGCAGTGCGGAGGCAGGTTCTGAGCACGGCGAGGTGGTTGTTGATGGTCTTTGGGGAGAGTCCCTTCGAGAGACAGGCGCCCTTGTACGTATCGAGGTCGCGGCGGCCGATCGAAGCAAGCGGTCGTCGGCCGAAGAACGGGCCAAGATGGAGCCGGACGATGTTTGCCTTGCTCTCCTGCTCGGAGACGCGATTGTGTGGTCGGACGTAGGTCTTGAGCCAGTCTTCGATGTAGTCGATGAACGTGGAGGGTGGCCTCTCCGTCGCCCGTCCGCGATGAGTAAGTGTTCCGCGGTCCAGGATCTCACGTCGCAGTGTGGCTTCGAAGTCTCGAGCTGCCTCGCGGGTATTCAAGGGGCTCCGCTTCCGGTATCGAACGCCGTTCCAGCGGAAGTCCACCCACCAGGATCCCTTCAGTTTCCGGACGGACATACATCGTTGGCGTGACCGTTCTGACGGTGTGCGTTGGCCCAGGCGAGCACGTCATCGCGGCGGAACCTGAGGCGCCGAACGAAGCGGTGAACAGGGAGTTCTCGTCGTGCGACGAGGCGATACACGGAGATGATGGCGATTCCAAGCAGGAGGGAAACCTCCCGGGCCGACAGGAACGCCGAAGCGTCAGGCCCGAGAGCGAATGAGTGGATCATAGGTTGTGAAGGGGCAACCTGTGGTGCGGAGACCGCTGGGTGGAGCGGTCTCACCGAGTCCGACGAGTGCATCATAGGGAAGAATAGTCAGTATGCAAATGGTGGGAACCACCTGTCAGGCAGTCTGACGCGCTCGACATCATCGCACAGGCCCACTTCCCGAGGCTCGATCACACGGGTTGTTGATACCTGGAATCGCACGCGGCGGGCCCGGTCCTCGGGTACACCTGTGGACTACTCCCGAGAGTCATGAAAAAAGTTTGCCTTTCGAAAGCGCCAGGTAGGGTACACTGGAGGAACTAACTCATGACCGCGGGGGCTTGCGCTTCAACACAGAGCCCCCGTGATCGTAGTCACCACCCGTCCGACCTGGCGCCGCGGGACCGTATGGACTGCGCAGACGCTCGTCAAGGCGGGTGTTCATCCCCATGCCCGCACCAAGAACCCCTGGTGCGGGAGGTGGTTCGTGCGTGCTCGCCCTCGTGCTGCATCCCGGGTACTCCGGCTATGCGGCGCTCGACGGTTGGGGCCTCAAGGCCTGCCGCACCTCACACCTCCTGCACGATGGTCCGAACCGAGCTGCCATGCTTGTCCAGCTCGTGACGGACCTCGTTCGTCGCTACCGTCCTGCTCGTGTCGTCGTTGGAGTTCCTCCGCGGGACACCGAAGACACCCGCGCGCTGCGCCTTCAGGCCGCCCGCGTCGTTGCCTCACTTCAGATCGCGGTCTTTGCACAGCCGATCCATCACGCCACCGAAGTCCTTGGCTTTCGTCCGGTTCGCGGCTCACCCAACGGGCTCGCACGCCATCTGACGGCCCACTACTTCCCGCAGCTTGTTCGTCGGCTGACCCGCGACGTGAGTCGCTTCTGGTATCGACGGTCCGCGTGGCATGCGCTCGCGCTGGCCCTCGCGGGGCTCGTCGAGTACCGGCCCTTCGCGGCCGCTGCCCTCGTTCCGGCCACGGGTCACGCGCTCGTCGCCTTCACCCACGCGCTGCAGGCCGCGGCCCTTCGTGTATGACGCCGATCCCGACGATCTCGTTCGTTCGCGAAGAGTTGCTGCGCGCCGCCCGTCGCCTGTCACCGGCGGACCTCCAGGTCCTGGTGCGGCTCGCCCTCCTTGCCGAGCCCGTTCGCGGGAGCCTCACCTCCTCGTGGGAGGGCCTGACGAGGGAGCTCGACCTCCCGCGGCCCGCCCTCGACGCCACCCTCGAACGCCTTCGCGGGCGAGGGTACCTCCAGGGGCGCGTCGATGCCCCAGACGGGCTCCACGTCCACCTCGACGACCTCCTCGCCGTCCCGCCGCTCCTGCCCGAGAACCTGCCCTTCGACGAGGTATGACCCCAACCAGTGTGCTCGATCCCCGGATCGAGCTCCGGTTTCGGGGACGCTGCGTGACGGTCTCGGTCGCCGACCTTGCCCGCGCCCTCCACGTTCCGGTCGTGGACCTGCGCGGTGCGCTCCTCGCCCTCCTTCTCAGACCACGCCCGACGGCGACGGCTGCTTCGGCGTGCCCGCCCACTGGAACCACAAGTCCCACGAAGTCGGCGGAGGGGGAGACCCCAGAGGGGGTTCGGAGCGGGACGGTCGGGGCGGTTTCCGAGGACTCCACCGGCCCAGCCCGAAGGGGCCCCTGGGACTCCACCGGCCCGGCCGGAACGGACCCAGAAACCTCAAACGGCCCAGCGGGAACCGTCCCCGATGACTCCACCGGCCCGGTCGGAACGGTCCCCGATGACTCCACCGGCCCGGCCCGACGGACCGGAACCAGCTCTCTCGAAGAACCCCGCGCGCCCGAGACGGCTCCAGAGCCCCTGACCGCCGTGGCGATCGCATCCGCCCTGCAGGACCCGGCCGGCCTCCCGATCTTCGAGCGTCTCCTCGCACGGCACCCCACGGAGCTCCTGCAGCGCGCGCTCGACCTCACGCTCCACGTTCCGACGGGCAACATCCGTCGGAGCCGGGGGGCCTACTTCATGGCCGTCGTGGCCCGTCTGGCCGCGTCACCGACTCACCCTCCCTATGCTTGACCACCATCCCCCCCGCCGTGACCCACGACTCCTCGTGTTCGATCTCCGGGGCCCTCGCGTTCGCCACGTCGTGCTCGACGCCCACGAGTACCGCGCGCTGGGGACGGCACCCCGCGCAGTGCTCGGCTACGCGCTGCTGCGGCTCCTCGCCCAGGTCCACCCGACGCATGTCATGTGGGTAGGCGACTGCCCGGAGCTGGTCGTGTCGGCCCTCTCGGCGCGTGGCCTCGTGCCACTCCCGCTCACGAAGGCCGAGCGGCACCGTCTCGTCCGACAGGCGCCTCGCCTTGGTGACCTTCGCGTCCTTCACCCAGAGCTCGTGGGCGTTGATCTGCGACGCCTCGCGCCGCTCGTGCGCCTCGCCGCGGTCGTGCTCACGACAGAACTCCCTTCCCGTCGCTATGTTTCAAGATTCTCTCCTCGGTCGAAGGCCGCCCTGGCTTCTCGACGCCCTCGCGGCGCTGCGTCGCCATGACGCGCTCACCGCCCGACAGGTGGCGGTCGTTGTTGGTGATGACCCGCGCTCCGTCGCTCTCGCGCTCGATGGGTTTGTTGGCGACGGGCTCCTGCGGCAGCAGCCCGTGCAGATGCGTCGCTCCGACACGCGTTGCTTTGCCCTCGCTCCCGCGGGGCTTCTCGTTCTGCAGCGCGCCGGGCTCGCCCCGGCGGGGCGACTGCGCCCGGTGCCGGTCGGGCTGCATCGCCTCGCACACGACCTCGAGCGCAACGAGCTAGGCGTCGTGCTCGAGCGGCTCGATGCGGACCGCCACCTCCGGCTCGAACGCTTCGTGACCTCCTCAAGCCGCATCGGCTTCGCCGCCCACCTCCCGCACCGCGGGCAGATCCACCGTATCCCCCTCGTCGCCGATGCCTTCGCCGTGCTCCGCTTCGGGACCCGTGTCGACGCGCTCCTGGTGGAGATCGACATGGGCTCGGTCGCGATCGAGCGGATGCGCGCGAAGTACCGCGGCTACGTGGCCTGGTGGCAGGGTGGGGGACCCCTGCGGCAGTTCGGGCTCCGGTCCCTCCGGGTCCTCACCCTCACCGCGACTCCAGCGCGCCTCGAACGCCTGCGCGCCGCCGCCGAGGACGGGAACCAGGGGCAGGGGACCGGGCTCCTCTGGTTCGGGGACCTCGATGACGTGCGCGCCGAGGACCCGCGCCGCCTCCTCGGCTCTCACTTCCTTCGCGCCGATGGCCCGGGTGAGCGCCACGCGCTCTTCGGTCGCCGCGCGTAGCCCCCTCCCGCCCGCGCGGTCCGACCACAGGCCTCGCGGGTTCACCCAGGCGCTGCCGCTCTGGGTGAGGGCGCCGCGGCGCCGGGGCAGCCCCGCACGCCGGTGCTCGGGGAGGGGGGCAGACATCCCATGCACTCCATCATCCCGCTTGGAACCATCGACCATCGCGCCCAACACGGGCGCGTCTTTGGTATCCGGGCTGACGATCTCCGCCGCCACATGCATGTCCTCGGGCGCTCCGGGATGGGGAAGACGACCCTCCTCGAAGGCGTCGTCGCCGAGGCCATGGCCCGGGGCCTCGGCTGCGCCGTCTTCGATCCTCACGGTGACCTCGTGGAGCGGCTGCTCGATGCGGTGCCGCGCGCTCGCACCAACGACCTCGTGTTCCTCGACGGCGCCGACCTCGACCGGCCTATCGGCTGGAACCCTCTCGCCGCGAGGTCGTCGGCCCACCTCGTGGCGAGTGGCGTGCTCGCAGGGTTCCGCAAGGTCTTCGCCGACTCCTGGGGCCCGCGGCTCGATCATGTCTACCGCAACACGCTCCTCGCCTTGCTTGAGACCCGCGCTCCGACCCTCCTTGGCGTCACGCGGATGCTCTCGGACGAACACTACCGCGCCTCCGTCATCCGGCAGGTGCGTGACCCACTCGTGGGCGCCTACTGGACGCGGGAGTTCTCGCAGTACGGCGCGAGCTTCCTGCCCGAGGTGGTCTCGCCGGTGCAGAACAAGGTCTCGGCGGCGCTCGCCTCAACGCCGCTCCGTCTCATCCTCGGGCAGCGCCGGAGCACGCTGCGTCCGGACGAGGTCCTCGATCGCGCGCAGATCCTTCTCGTCCGCCTGGCGAAGGGCGTGATGGGGGAGGATGCGGCGAGACTTCTGGGCGCGCTTCTCGTCGCCGCCTTCGAGCAGGCGGCCTACGCCCGCGTGCGCCTGCCGCTCGCCTCGCGGCACACCTTCCTCCTCGTCGCGGACGAGTTTGGTGCCTTCGTCACCCCGAGCTTTACGACGATGCTTGGCGAGGCGCGCAAGTTCGGGCTCTCGCTCGTCCTCGCGCACCAGCACCTGGGCCAGCTCGATCCCGAGCTCCGGGCAGCGCTCCTCGGCAACGCCGGCACGAGGATCGTGTTCGCGGTCGGTCCCGAGGACGCGGCCACGCTCTCCGCCGAGACGGCGCCCGAGCTCGATGCCTACGACCTCATGAACCTCGCTCCGCGCCAGATGGTGGTGCGCCTCGCCGTGGGGGCCGAGACCACCCGCCCCTTCACCGCGCTCGCGTTGCCGTCGCGGGTCCTCGCGGACCCTGCACGTGCGGAGCTGCTCCGCAGGATCTCCCGCGAGCGCTACGGGCGCCCGCGTGGGGAGGTGGAGGCCACCATCCGGGCGCAGGTCCTCGGGTGACGGGAGCGTGCCTTCTGCGGGCGCCGAGGGGGCTTCGTTGAGATCCACAGGCGATATCCACAGCGCCGCGCGACGCCGCCGGGAAAAGTGGGCCTGTGGGGGAAATGCTCGGCCGATAGCGTGGGGGATGGGTGCCGATCGTGTCGGCATCCGGAGGAGAAACCCATGGAATTCGAGTCCGAGCGGGCCATCACGCCCCCTCAAGATCTTCAGCCGCAGACGGTGGTGCACGAGCAGCCGAGGGTCCTCACGCCCTCGATGATCGCGCTCTTCGTCGACTGCCCGAGGCGCTACGCGTTTCGCTACGTCGAGCGCGTCCCGTCTCCGATCTACCCCGCTGCCTTCGCCTTCGGCCGCGCGCTTCATGCGGCGGCTGAGGACGCCCTGGGCGGCCCGAACGAGTCCGTCGAGCGCCGTGTCGAACGCGCGCAGAGTCGTTTCCTCACGGTGTTCCGCGAGGAATGCACCGTGAACCCCGTCGCCTTCGCCGCGGGCGACTCGGCGGAGCGTTCGGAGCAGGTGGGACTGCATCTCGTGGGACTCCTCGTTCGTACCCTGCCGCGTGAGGAGGTGGTCGCGGTCGAGGTCCCTTTCGAGGTCTCGCTCGACCGCCTTCTCACGCACCGTCGCCCGACCGTGCTCCGGGGGCGTCTCGACCTGCGGCTGGCGGACGGTGCGGTGGGCGAGCTCAAGACGACGGCGCGTGGCCTTCAGCCGCGCTTCCTCGCCGAGAGCCCGCAGCTCCGCGCCTACGCCCTCGCGCTGTACCTGCTCCACGGCACGATCCCCGAGATCCGGGTGATCGAGCTCGTGAAGGACCAGAACACGACCTCGCTGCGCCTGCTCTCGTTTCAGTTCCCGAAGCAGGCTCTCGCGGAGTTCCTGCGCCAGGTACGCCGGATGCTCGCGGCCATCGACGAGGGCAACTTCCCGCGCCGGGTGTCCGGCCGCTGCCACTGGTGCGAGTACGAGACGCCCTGCAAAGCCTCCGAGACCTTCTCGTGAGCGAGCTCGGTGCCCACACACGACTCGTCGTCGAAGCGGAGGAGGGGACACCGGCGCCAAGCTTCGGCGATGAGGGGACCGGGATCGTCGGCGAGAGCCTCGCGATCCGCACCCTCCGCGCCGAGATTGCTCGGCACGCGGCGCACCCCTTCCCGGTGCTCATCTCCGGCGAGACGGGGACCGGTAAAGACCTCGTGGCGCGGGGACTTCACGACCTTGGTCCCCGTCGCGCGCGCTCGTACATCGCCGTGAACGCCGCTGCGATTCCCCGGGAGCTCGCGACCGGTGAGCTCTTCGGTCACGTCCGCGGCGCCTTCACCGGCGCGATCGCGCACCGTCGCGGGCTCGTGCAGCTCGCGGATCGAGGGACCCTCTTCCTCGACGAGATCGCCGAGCTCGACCTCGCGACGCAGGGGTCCTTGCTACGCCTCGTCGAGGAGCATGAGGCGCGCGCGGTGGGTGCCGAGGCCCTGCGCCGCGTCGACGTGCGGATCATCGCGGCGACCCACGTTGACCTCCGCGCCGCCGTCGGTGCCGGGCGCTTCCGCATCGACCTCTACCATCGTCTCGCGGCGGTACGGCTCCATGTGCCGGCGCTGCGCGAGCGCATGGACGATCTTGCCCTCCTCGCGCGGCACCTGCTCGTCCGCCTTCCCCGGGAGTACCAGCGCGACCTGCACGACTCCGCGCTCGACGCCCTGCGCGCCCACCGCTGGCCCGGCAACGTGCGGGAGCTCGGTCACGTGCTGCTGCGCGCGGCCCTCGCGAGCGAGGCCATCATCCACGCGAAGCACATCCGGGCGGCACTCCGTGACCCCCTGGAGATTCCGCTCATCTGCGCCGAGCGGGCCGTGCTCGGTGCCGCCCTCGCCGGGAACCGCGGCTCGGTCTCTGCCGCCGCCCGCACGCTCGGCGTGCCCCGCAGCACCCTTCGTGACCGCCTGCGCCGCGTCGGCCTCTCGACGCCGACCTAGCGCGGGGCCTTCGGGAGTCGCCACCGACTCCCGCCTTCCTCCTGTCGCCGTGAGGCGTCCGCGCACACCCTCGTGCGCCCCGCGCTCGCCGACAGGAGCCGAGGTGAACCATGACCCTGCACGCCCTCGCGACGCGCCCCTCGAACGGGCTCGCCGCGCTCCCGCCTCCATCTCCCGCGTCGGGGAACGAGCCCGTCCCTCTGCGCGGGCCGAAGGGGGTCCCCTTCGCCAGCGTCTACGAGGACGTCATGCGACGCGCCGACGAGATGCTGCCCGACCAGATCGTGCATCTCGCCGACCTGCGTATGACCCCTGAGACCCTCGTGGCGCTCCCGACGGGCGTCACCTACGCGCTCAATCCCTGGGCGCGCAAACAGCTCGCGTCGATGCTCGGCCTCCGCTGGGACCGGTGGTTCCAGAGCGCCTCCGGCGAGGAGTGCGCCGAGGAGGTCAATCGCCGTTTCAGTCGGCTCCCCGGCGAGATCAAGGTCAAGGCGTGGCGGGACTCGGACGACCGCGCCAACGGCGTCGCGAGAGCCTTCCTCGCGCCCACCTTCAACCCCATCGGCGATGCCCGGATCTTCGAGCGTATGCACCTCATGATGCGCGGCCTCCTCGAGGAGTACCGCTTCACGCGTGTGACCTGGACCGACGCGACCACCCACTACAGCGCGGTGCACATCGAGGGGATCGACGTCGATGGCCGCGGTGACCTCCATCACCCGGGCTTCCACCTGCGCAACTCCGAGGTGGGCGCGTGCGCGCTCTCCCTCGACGACTACCTGCTGCGGCTCGTCTGCACAAACGGACTCATGGTCCGGGTCGGCGGGAAGCGCTCGCTCTACCGCACCCACCGCGCCATCGAGGACGATGCCCTCGCAGCGGCCCTCGTCATCGCCATCGGGCGGCTCCCCGAGCGCGCCCAGAAGGTCGCCTCCTGGCTCGTTGCGGCGAAGAGCCTCGTCATCCCGCACCCGGACGATGCCGTCGAAGCGGTGCTGGGGGACTCTGCCGAGGTCCCGAAGTCCGTCGTGGCCGAGGCGCGGCGCCTCGCGCTCGTGGCCGGGGATGCGACTCGCTTCGGGGTCGTCCAGGCGATCACCCGCGCCGCCCACGAGGCCAACCGCGACCACGACGTGCGCTTCGCGATGGAGCGGTTGGCAGGGGAGTTTCTCGCGGCCGTGTCTTCGTAGGGAGTGTGCCCAGCCTGACGCCCGATCTTCGTGATGAGGATCGGGCGACTTTTCGTCACATTCCTGGACTGCGCGACGATCGGCGTACCGGCGTTTGCCTAATGAACGCCGTCATTCCGGGCTTGGCGACGGAGGAAGAGGCAGCGCCCGAAAGGTCGCGAGCCAGCGCTCCAGCCGCACGAGATATCGCAGGCGCTGACACGACAGCAACAGCCGCCAGTACCGCGATTCCTCCAACGAGGGCGCCTGCGAGGGCGCGTCTTCACTGCGCCCGAGGGTGGTTCCGAGGACGGCACCGAGCGCGATGGCGCCGTGTACGGCAGTCCCTAGCTCGGGCTGCACGGGCGCCTTGAGAGACGAGCGAGGTGGTCACCGCCTCCCACGAGCTCAACCGCGCTCGCGTTGTGATGCGGCGCGAGAAAGGACCGCACGGCGATGAGCGAGGCGTCGGGGCGCAGCATCACACCCGGCGGAGTGCACCGCGGTGACCTCCACGCCCACGCGGAACGAATTCGCCGGGAGAATCGTGGGCATCGCCCGCGCGAGCATGCTCATGCCTCCACCGGGCGGTCCGGTGAGCAGCACGTTGTGGAGGCAGACACACCGGCTTGAGTAGTGCGTTTCGGTACCGGACACGATTATACGCGAGGACGACCTCGGCCTCGATCTCGGTCCGTCTGCGGCGGGGCGTCCGACGGCGGGGCATGGTGAGGGTCTGAATGTCATGCTGACGATGCCACTTTGCCTGAAAACAAAGGGTATGGGCCTGGAGTTCATCGCTGGCACGATGCCCCCGGCAGGACCGCGGGGCAGTCGCCGACGGGATCTACGGCGTCTCCAGGGGTCGTGCGTCAGCATGGCAGGCAGACCCGAAGGCAATTGATGAACGACTTGATGCCGCCGAAGGACGGAGTATGTCCGCAATTGGGTTTCAGTCTTCGCGAAGGGCAACGGCCAAGCCTCCACCGACCACGAGCACCGCCGCGGCTGCCACCAGTACGTCGCCAAAAGACAGGCCAGCACCCTTCTTCGGAGGACTCATCCACGGGAGATTGGGGTCATATCCCGCGGCACGAAGGGCACGGTCGATATGGGGACGCGCGAGTTCGTCCCCATGATAGACGAAGTCGTCACGACGCTCCGACAGGCGATCACAGAAGCGATCGCCACAGCTGTGCGGAAGGACGTACCAGTTGCCAGACCTGTCTTGCTGCCAGTGCCGCGCTTCATGCAGGAGGATGCGACCGAGTTCGATCATCGGGAGATGTTCCGGAGCGAGCTCGAAGAACGCGACGCGCGGGTCGCTTGCGCGCACGCAGGCGGCAGCCCCGGGACCACACTCTCCAGGCGCGAACCGCACCTCGGTGAGTGCCCGGTCGAAGTGCGTTACCCACTCCGGGGCGAACGCGCGAAGTGCCCAGTGGGTTGCGAGGATTGCCTCGACCCCGCCCCGAGAAAAGCCGACCAATCTAGCCATGTTGCACCTTCTTACGTGTTCAGCGTCCGCGGCAACCGGACACGACCCAACTCATTGGATTCTGGGCGGCTTGCCAGGCCTCGCGCCGCCTGTGGTATCACGAATGTCGATTGGATCCCACGGGCGGGGCTCCTGCTTTCAACTAAGTTATGTTTGCGATTCTCCGGCTCCAGGTCGGTGCCTGTCAGAGCGCCATAAAGCGCACGGTCCCCACCGCGTTGGGTGGGAAGTGAGGGCACTCGCAGGGGAGATTCAAGTGCGGGACCTTCGGATGCACGCCCACTGTGCCAAGATTACCGTCGTAGGCGAGGTAGGCGTAACGCCTCGGGCGGCGCGTCCAATTGGTGAGGAGGTCGACAGCGAGGCCTACGGCCGTCGAGGCGAGCACGCCGTTCGCCCACACCACCTGTGGGCGGATGCCTGCGTCGCCGTACTCCGCAGCTTCTTCGGCGAGTCGAGCCTCCGTGATGAACTGAAGGCAGCGCAGGCAGGGTCCGTCGGGCGTCACGAGGATTACCTGGCCGGACATCTGCGGTGGCTCGTCGCCGACGGACTTCACCGTGAGCCCAATGTCGATGTAGGGGATGAGGTAGCGGCGCGCGCATACCTGGAGCTCCTCGCGCTCTCGGAAGCCGTCGACGCAACCGAAGATGAGGTCGCAGGCTTCGAGGGTCTCCGGGGCTTCCTGCCAACGCTGGGGGTGCTTCTCGACCTGCGCATCCGGGACGAGCCCCAAGATCACGCGCTCCACGACCTCGACCTTAAGGCGGCCGCAGGCCGCGTCCTCTTCAGTCGCGCCCACCAACCGATTGAGGTTGTGGTCTTCGACGTGATCGGGGTCAAAGGACACGAACCGCTGGAACCCAACGTGCGCGAGCTGCTGCGCGATGTGCGACCCGCCGCCTCCGACGCCGACGATGCCGACGCGGCATCGGGCGAACAGGTCGTCGGGCTCGGGACCCAGGAACGACTGACGGCTGCTGCGCTTCACCACCATGACGTGTTTCCCTTCGATTCGGTGCCGAGCCAGATAGGTGCCCCGACGATCGTCACGCGTCCGCCTTCGAGGCGGTGCTCCAAGGGCGACCAGAAAGTCGCTGCCGCCCCGTCGTTGCTGAGCACCAAGCCTCCGTGGCGGGCGCCGGTGCCAACAGCCTGGAGTGCTGGCGAGAAGCGAATGAGCATGTCGTCATCGACGCTGCTGAAGCGCGGCGTGCCGGAACCCGCGTGGGCGTGGACGTGGAGGCAGCAGTCGCCCGTAGTGAGCACCCGCTGGAGGGCGCCGCGCAGGGCGTCGCGGTTGATGCGAGCGCCGACACTCGGGTCGCGGATGTACTCGTCGTCGGGCACCGGCACATAATGCGCGGGCAGCACGAGGGTGAGTTCCGCCGACAGGCGTACGAACGGGCCATAGACGAAGCCCACCCGCTCGTACGCGAACGGATGCCCGACGCGCAGGTCCTGGTGAATAGCCTCGAAGAGCCCGCGGCGAAGGCGTACGAGGACCGTCATCGGAGTGCCTTCAGGTGGGCCTGCACCATCTGGGCGAAGCGCAGCGTCGTGCCCTTCGGCACCTGCCAGGAAAAGGCGACCCAGTTCCGCCCGCAGATCCGGACGTGGGCGTTCCAGTTGAGCGGGCGCGGCCCCGCGACCTGCTCGGCGAAGAAGAGCCGCGTCTCGTAGCCGCTGTGGGCGACGGGGCAGAGCAGCAAGTCGACCGAGTCTGGCGAAGAGCTGCCCGGGAGCCGCACGCCGCGGAGGAGCAGGTATGGGACGCCCGCCTCCTCCGCGGCAGCCACCTCGCCGAAGAGCGCCTTGAGCTCCACGATCTGGTCGGTCGGCAGGTTCATGGCGCCTACGACGAGGCCCCGTCGCTGGGGTACGCCACGAACACCTCGCCGCCCTTCAGGACGACCTTGTCGCTGGGGCCGAGCTTCTTCAGCGTATCGTCGACCTTCTGGTCGAGGTCGTAGGCCATGGGCACGCCCGCGGCGCGCTTGATTTCGTCGGCCGTATGTGCGCCCGGCCGGATCGAGACCTTCGCATCGTTCACGACGATCGTGACGGTGCTGTGGGGGCCGTCGTGGGGATCGCAGTGGCCGGGCGGCGGGCCGTGGGGAGGATCGGGCAGCGGGTGGTTGGGGTTCTGGTTCGGGTTCTTCATGACGGAGCTCCTTCGTGATGGCGCGCTGGCCGATGCGCGGGGACTACCCCGCTGTTTACCGTATCCGAGACAATAAACACGAGTGGCGCAGAAAGTCACGCAGCCCGCTCGCGATTGCTCCGCCTACCGCGGGAAGAGGGAACGGACCACGGCGGCCTTAGAAGCGACCAGACCGAGATCCTTTAGGCGGTAGCGCATCGCCTCGTTCGACACGTTCGAAAACTTGCCGTGCTCGATGATGGTCGCCGCGAGGTCCTTCCAGTGAGCCGCAGCCGTCCGCTCGGTCGGCCGGTCTTCGAGGCCCGCGATGACGACCGGCTCGCTCCCCACGACAGCGTAGAAGGTCTCCCGAACGAACCGCGTGGGCATGAGCAGTCGCGACGCGAAGTCATCGGCCTGGAGCTCCGCCCGCTCCTTCCGCTCGCTCGTGCGGCAAATCACGGCAGGCTCGGGCTCAGTGCTCGCGAAAAGCGAGGGCGCGACCTTGTTCGCCTCGTAGAGCGGTCGGTGGAGACACCAGTGTCCGGTCTCGTGACCGATCGTGAACGAGAGCCGCCCCTCCTTGTCGAGGAGGCTCTCGTCCACACGGATGATCTTCTCGTCGAACCACGCGGCCCCGAGTACGTCGGGGACGCCCAGGCGCTTCTCGAGGTCGTCAAACTCGAAGGTCAGGCCGAGGTACTTCTCGACGATGTCCTCGACGGGGACGGGCGGCGTGACGGCGGCGCCTCGCCAGCGCCCGAACTGCAACAGGAGTTCTCTCACCGCCGACTCAAGCTTCTCAGGCGCAACAAAAGGCACGGTGAGGGATCGCATCACTTCTTGTCCTTGTCCTTCAACAGACGCTCGAGGTCTCGGGCCGTATAGCCCCGCTGCTGCGCGGTGCGTAGAAATTGAGGGAGTCCCGGCTCCTTGAGGTATTCCTTCACGTCCGACGGGATGCGGCCGGCGAGATGCATGAGGTCGTCAAAACTGTCGTCGCAAAGTTGTGCGATCGCCCGAATCACGTCCTCTGCTGGCGGCGTCTTCTCGTCGTCGCGTTCAATGCGCGAGAGGTACGCCGGCGAGATGTTGAGCTTAGCTGCGGCCTCCCGCAACCCGAGCTTCTTCCCCTCGCGGACGCGCCGTACTCGTTGTCCAAAGCTTTCCGACACGTTGGCTCCCGCCACGATCGGCGTCTGTTTCCTGAACACTAAACACCTCCTGCTCGACCTGCAAGCCTAAGTCGCTGTTACTGAACATGCGATCAGAGTCAGCGCGCGCCATACGCGCATCACCGAACGCATAGATTTAATGTGTGTTTTCGATGGCTTCTGTCACTCGGCGATCGGCTGCCGGGGTCGACCCAACCCTACACCATCTGAACCCTGGGCCGGAGCTCCAAGGCAAGCCCGACGGGTCGCACCCTGAGCGTCATCGCCATGACGACGCTTCCCGCAGGACAACAAGCGCTGCCAAGAGGGTCGGTGCTAGGGGGCTTGGCCCCAGCCGAGCGTGTCAGCCAGCGCGCGAGGCCCTGCTCCATGGCCGCGAGCGCGTCATCGAGTGATGGAGGACTTGGTCGCCCCTCCCAGACGAGCCCGCCCTCGTCGAGAGCCGCGACGAAGGAGTCACCACCCTCGACGCGGCCGATCTCGACCCAGTCCTCTCTGACCCAGGCCGCGAGCGTCGGATAGGCCCGCTCGAAGGCACCGGTCACAGTTGGGGTCACCTCGCTGTCAACGCGTTTCCCGTCGGGCTCCGACAAAGGCCTTGACAAGCCGGTTCTCTCTGTTTCTACTCGCCCCAACCCTGGCGATGCGCGGAGTGGTGACTCACCACCTTGGGGATGAGCATCCAGGAGATCGCGGCGTTCAGCATATTGCTCCGCTCTGTGGAGGCAGGATCATGCGTGTAAGGCACATCGGAGCAACGATGGTCGCTCTTCTGGGCTCGTGCAGTGCCGTCGAGCACCGATCCATGCCCGGTCGGCGGATTCCCGAGTCCTGGAGCGTGTCACCGCAAGGGTCCGACTCATCGCTAAGAATGCCTACCCGCCATGACGTGGCGATGGCCAGAATGGAGGAGTTGCTGGCACGTGCTCAAACGTCTGCGCAAGACCCATGGATTCATAGTCTGATCGAAGCTGGCAATCGGCCGGTTGACGATGGAGGTGTTCCTTCCGGCGACGCGTCCGCTTACGTCCGTTTGCGTGACGGTGCTCTGCCCGCAGCACGGATTCGTACGGCCCGGCCAGACTCTCGAATCAATGCGGTAAGCAGCAACCAAACTGAGAATCGAGGTGTGTGGGCTTCCGGCGGCACATCCGTCAGTGACTTTGACGCCAGCATGACGTCGTCCCTCGACGCCTCTACGAGTGAACCTGAGAACGAGACCCCGTCGTGCATTGCTCGATGGAACGAGTGCACGGCCCCCAGGGTCTACGACCCCGCCTCGGAACAAGAGGTATTCCGAGAGCCTGGTTGGATCAGGCCGATGCCGCGGGTTCTCGCCGCACTCGCGTGTCCGCAAGAGGAGTTCAACGCGTGCCTCGCCCAGTACATTCGCAATGACGCATATGCGTGCGGAGTTGCGACTTGGGGTCGAACAGTGCGTTTCAACTGGACTCAGATCGCGTCGGTGCTCAGGTCGCTGGCGGTAACTCCTGATGGCGACGACGGGATGTTTCTGACATTCGGGATCATGGCGCACGAAGAGGGCCACGTGATGCTCAACAAGATGACTCACGCCTCGACGGCGCTGGGGCTTTTCAGGAGTTCATTCCTCGCGAGCAACCCGTCGATGGGGGAACTCAACGCGGAGCAGTGGCGAGAGCTTTTCGCGGACCACGTCGCCGGATTCATCTTATTCCGCCTGAACCTGGGCACCGAGGATCTCACGCGCTTCATCCGCGGCGTGCAGCAGGTCGCGACCAGCACCCATCCAGGGCCCCACCTTCGACGGAAGGCCATTCTCTTTGGATGGCAGCGGCGACAAGGAGACGCCGGAGTTCCGGTGTTGCACGAAGTGACGAGGGTCGTAACGGAGGTGGTTCAATGAGATCAGCATGGATGCTATGCGTGCTCGCTCTAACGTTTCTCGCGAGAAACGCGGGAGCACAGGTAAGACTTCAGCCGGCCGACATCGCGCTCTGCCAGGACAGCACGCTCCTGCTGAACGGCTTCGATGATTGTTCTGGCTCCACGATAGCCGACGCGTGCCGACGTGCCAGGAGGGGGCAAAGTCCCGCTGGTGATTCTTGTGCACCCACAGCCATGGGTCGGTACCGAGTCTGTCGTGCGCTGCCTTCGTTTACAGCAATGACGAGAGAGCAGAATCCGAGGACTGCGGTTCGACTGGCTTGGTGTGCGGCGCGTGGCGCTCGAAGTGATGTGAGTCTCACGCCCGCCGTAGTGCAGCAACTTCTCGCTCCCCCGCCCGCCGGAGAAGCGGGCGCGACACCGGTCCAAAGACGACTTGCCGACGCGCGCTCAAGTCTCTTGCCGGATATGGACGCCGACGCGAGTGCACCAGCGGGTTTCGCCGGGGGCGCGACACCGGCAGCAGATGTTACGACGATGGTGCTTCAGGGTACGGCGCAGTTCTTGGTCGATCGCGCAAAATCGGAGGTCCTGGACTTTTTGCAGGAGACACTAGCCACCGAGCTGTGCGGGCGATTGCCCGGTGCGGGGGCGCCGCTCTTCACTCGGTCTTGCGCGATTCTCGCCGACCAGTCAGGTACCAACGCTTCTTTAGCCCTTACCTCGTTGCCGACGGCGTTTCAGGAAGACCTTCGAGAGGTCCCTATGAAACTGCTCGTTGCGGTGCTCAATCATCTGGGCCTGACTCCGGCCCAGGCTGGGGCTCTTGAGTACGCGGTGCGCACCTCTTGGACGTTGGCTCAGGGTCTTCGTGAGGCCGGCCCCCTTGACGCCATCCAGAGGGCGCTCAGCGAATCGTACCCGGCTGCCCTGCCTGCCGCTCAACGCGCGGAGGTCGACGAGGTCAGGCAGAGGCTTCGAGTCATGTCCGCGTTTCTCACTGCCCTCCAGGCTGCCGCGAGTGAGCTCGGTAGTTCGCCCGTTGACTCGGACATGCTCGCGCGGATTGTCGCCGAGATTCATGGGTCATACGATGGCGACACGAGCTTCTCCAGTGCTCTCGGTTGGCTGGACTCTCACGTTGAAGACTTCGGTCGACTTGCCACCAGGGTCGAAGCACTTCGGCGTGCGAGCAGCGACTCGAGAGTTGACGCGGCTAGGTCCCTGATTCACGAGGTGGTTCTGCTCTTCACGAAGGCGATCCCTAGGGTCGGCTTATACTCGGCGCAGGTTCTTACGTTCGTCGATGAGGTCGTAATCTGTTACGACGCGTTCGCGTCGAACAACTACCTGCTCGGCATAACGCGGGTGCTTTCTACGTCGGTCTTGCGCACCGCCATTGCGAATATGCCAGCGGGATCACTGAAGACGGTGGTAACGCAGGTCCGAAGTCATCTGCTGCTCGTCGGCACGTTGGCTTCGGCTACGACTTCGGACCAGGTGCGAGTGGCGCTTGAGGCCGCAGCTGCGCCACCGCATTCATGGCGGGAGTATCGGCGCAGGCCGGCGCTTTTCCTTTCGGGCTGGGTCGGGGTCATGGGGAACTACGAACACGTCCTGGGCAAGGGGCATAATGGATACGCCGTTTCGCCCGCGATCATGGTCGGACCGGAGTTCGGATTCCCGCTCTTGCGCACTGGGTGGTCAGTAAACGTGTTTTTGCCGCTTCTCGATCTTGGCGCACTCGCCAGCATTCGCCTTGACGGTAACTCGGCAACGACGAGCGGGGATCAGGGAGCGAGTATGATTGCGCGCCGCGAATCGTCGGTGAGTTTTGCATCGGTCTTTGCGCCGGGACTCTTCGTCGGGGTTGGTATCGGGAATACACCGTTCGTAGTGGGTGCCGGCGTCCAGTACGCGCCGTCGCTGCGCGAGTATTTTCAATGCGGCAACACACCGACCTGCAGCACTACCGAGGCGCTGAGCACCCTGCGCTTCGGCCTGACGCTCGCGGTCGACCTGCCGGTTTTCTCGATCTATTGACGTGACGTTCGAGTCCCAGAGCGTTGCCTCCTGAGCTCTGAGGGATCCCCTCATACTTCTGATGGATTCCAGGCGCGTTTCCTGCGGACATTCGCCAAGACGTGGATAGACTGCCATCCCCGGCAGTCGAACACGCAAGATTCCAGGCTGAATACGAGGGGATCTCTCAGCCCGCGGTCGCCCGAGGCGCTCATCACCGGCGCGGGGACGCAGCGGGTGAGGGCGCGGCGGGGCGAAGCGACTCCGCGTGGCTGAGAAGGTGAGCTCGTGGTTGTTCCCGGCCCAGCCTTCGTGCTACCAAGACAGCCAGGAGGCGCATCCGATGGCTGTTCGCGAAAGTGTCGTGGTGGGCGGGGTCGGAGTCGGACTTGGTGTCGGTCTGCTGGGCTTGGTGCTCACGCAGGCGATCGACGCGCGTCGTCAGGCACAAGTGCTCGCTCTGGCGCGGCGCCTGCGCAGCGCGCTCGCGGACCCAGTCTATCTCGAACCGGAGTTCGTGAATCTCGCTCGACAGGACGTGTGGGGATTCCTGGGAGGGATCACCCGCTGGGTCCACGACAACATAACCTGGACGCGCGACCTCGACACCTCCGGAGTGGCCGAGCACTGGCAGACACCTAGCATCACGCTCGCCACTCGGCGTGGTGACTGCGAGGACATGTCGCTCCTCGCACTTCGGATCTTTCAGGCGGCAGGAATCAACGCATTCCGTGTGGTCGTAGGCGTCTGGAAGGGAGAAGGCCACGCGTGGCTCGAGACGCCCGACGGCCTCTTCGTCGATCCCGTGCCGGGCATCGTCGTCCGCGGCCGCCCTCGGGACTACGAACCCGCGGTGATGCTGGGCGAGGCCGTGCCGCTCGTCTGGCCCATTGCTGCGTAGCTCATGTAGTTCATGTGCACGAGCGCGTTGGTTTCGGAGGGAACGAGATCTCTGGGTACTGCGCGAGAAGATGGGGCATCGCTGCTCATGTCCATCCATAGACGCCACAGCCGGCCAGATGCACGTCGTCGGCGTCAACTACAACAAGGCCGCCGAGCCCTTTGGGGGTGGATCGAACTCGGGTGCAGATGATCATATCGCGGCTGGCAGACGCGGGGTTCGTGAAGCATCTGGGCATCGGTAGCGCAACGCTGACTCCAGCGGGTCGTGAGCAGGTCGAGCGGACGACCCTTTCCGAGCAACAGCTGAACGTGATCGAGGATCAGCGCCATCTGGTGCCGAAGATGTAGCATGAGTGCGGCCGGAGGTTCACGGAGGGCATTACAATGCGCGACGACTTCCCTCAGAAGATAAAGAACGCGCTGGCATTGCGTGCCGCGTATCTCTGCTCATTCCCGGGCTGTCAGCGGCCGACGGTAGGACCAAGTGACGAGGCCCCCGACGCGCACGCCTGTGTTGGGGAAGCAGCACATATCACTGCGGCCGCCCCCGGGGCCGGCGCCCGTCGGTACGACCCGTCCCTTACAAAGACGGAACGCGCTTCTATTGACAACGCCATCTGGCTCTGTGCCACCCACGCGCGGCTGATCGACCGCGATGAAGTCACCTACACCGTCGAGGAGATCCGGCGGTGGAAGAGCGCCCACGAACGAGAGAGAAACGCAGCCATCACAGGCGGATGGAGCCCTACCTCGGGCGTTCCCGAGCCGCTCGAATGCAATCTGATCGGACTCGGACCTAGGGTCGTCGCCCTCGGCGTTCTGCTCGGGACTCAAGGCTCGCGGTGGAGAATGCAGATCTTTCACTTCGTCGCGGGCGGCGTCGCAGATCTGATTGGACTTGGGGAGGAGTTCGAGAGTTTGCCGGAGAGCGATCGGTACATCCTCCTGAACGCGCTCGGGGACGGCAGGGGTCTCGCCACGACGCCCACGTGGTCTCGGGCGAACGGCCACATAGCTGTCGAGGCGGATGTGCTACCGAAGTTCCCGCGGACCCACGCGCAGAATCTGGGCGCGGACCTGAAGCTCGAAGACGGGGATCTGTCGCCGGACTTCGTACTCATCTCTGGCGTCGACCGATTGCCGCAGCACCTCGAACTTACTCTCGGACTTGGCCGCGGAGAGCCCCTCCTGCCAGCAAACTTCGGCAGCCGGATCGCTGAGTACTTCGCGCTCTACGGTGGCACGCCGTGGTTCGAGCGACTCGTGAAGCTCGAGATGGTCCGGCTGGCCGCCATCCCGTATCGCGATGAGACAACCCGAACGTTGACGACGCCGCTCGACTGCATCGAGCGCGTGATCGCCGTCACCGCGGCTCCGGAGTTCTCAGCAGACCGACGCCTTCCGATCCGGGTGGCACTCGACGTGGCGGGGCTCGGTCACTGGGAGAGGGATCTTAAGGTCTACGTCGGCGCATATCCAGCCGTGATCCCCAATCCTCCGTCTGCGTCTCTGCTCGATCCGTGAACGTGACACCGATTGCTGCAGCGAAGGCAATTTGGAGTCCCACGAGGAGTTCCTGTCCTTCACGTTGTACCCGCCGCAACGCAACGTAAGGGAGATGCGACGTATTGGGAGAATCGCAACCTCCCATCAAGTGATGGAGCTATTATGTCCTCGCCGGGCGCGGATGAGCTTGTCCGCGGCGGCACCACGCATGGTGCACCCCGACGCCGCGACGCGCGACTCGCAAGGTCACTGTGCCGGAATCGGTTCGCGCCCACGCACCGCGCACCAGCCCCCTCGGGAGCCCCCTGTGTCAGGGTAGTTGCCGGCTAGGCTAGGGCGGCGCGGGATGGGTCCCGTCGCCGCCAGCGCGACCGCGTCCCCAGGCCGATGAGGCGAGACCCGTCCGGGAATGTCACGTGCGAATCTCGAAGAAGTTGTGCAACGCGCGTGGCGTGGCTATGAGATGCGTGGCCCTTAGGGCAGTGCTTGACAACGTAGCGTAGCGTCACCACCATGGAACGAAGTCGCAGGAACTCTGGGGCGTTCCGAACCGACTACCACTTTCAATATAACCCCGCGGCACCGACCGCGAAGGACCCTTATGGCCAACATCCAGAAGCAGATCTCTCAGTACGACGACGCGATCCGCCTCACCCGTTACGACGAGAACGCGACGCTCCGCGAGAAGCGCGACGCCGTGCTCGATAAGCTCCGCACGCGCTTCGCCGAGATGCGCAAGGCGGGCAAGGACGTCCCGTACTTCCGCAACTTCGACCAGGGCAGCTACAAGATGGGGACCGGGATCAACCCCGCGAACGGCGACTACGACATCGACGTAGGCCTCGACTTCAACGTCGAGAAGTCGAAGTACGACGATCCCGTAGACATGAAGGTGCTCGTCTGTGAGGCCCTCGCGGACCACACCCCGCTCGGGACCGAAATCCGCCGCTCCTGCGTCACCGTGAAGTACCAGGTGGCCGGCGAGCAGGCGTACCACGTCGACCTCGCTGTTTACGCCTGCGACAATCCCGACGTCGAACCGCGCGCCCTCCACCTCGCGAAGGGCAAGCGTCACTCGGAGCGCGCGCAACGCTTCTGGGAGCAGTCGGACCCCAAGGGGCTCATGAAGTGGGTCGAGGACCACTTTCCGGACGAGCCCGAGAAGGAGCAACAGTTTCTGCGTGTCATCCGCATGCTCAAGGGCTGGAAGTCGTACCGCTTCGACCACAACGGCAACGGCGCGCCGGCGGGGATCGGGCTCACGATCGCCGCCGGGCAGATGTTCAACCCGAAGCTCGTGATCGACCAGGTCTCGCGGAAGGTCACCTTCGATGACCTCGGGGCGATGCGGGCGCTCGTGGACCGCATGCTCTCGGCGTTCTCGTGGGTCGCATCTGAGGAGACGCCGGGCACCCCGGTCGAGCGCCTCGTCGTGAAGGTCCCCGTCGCCCCCTGGAAGGACGTCTTTCTGAGGATGAAGGACACCCAAATGGTGACCTTCAAGGAAAGACTCACAAAGCTCCGCGACGTGCTGGACGAGGTGGCCCGCGAGGAGGACCCCGTTGTGGCCTGCGCGAAGATGCAGAAGGAGTTCGGCGACCGGTTCCCTGTGCCGGCCAAGGAGGATACCGCGCAGCCCCGCAAGGCCGCGATCACCTCCTCCGGCGTCTCTGCGTGACCGTGTATGCCTGACGACCTGCCGCCGCTCCCAACGTTCCGCCCGCTGGAGATCCTCGAAGCGCTCGCCCCGGCGGGCGTGCTTCGCGATCTTCGCGTGGTCGAGCCCTTGAGGGCGTGGGACCAACGTCCCGGGATCGTCGCCGTGGTGGAGGGCGAGTTCGACCTCGGCGAGCGTTGGGTCCGCGTGCAGGTCAGCCTCACGGACGACTTCCCCTCGGGCCTACCTCTCATCGCCGTCGACCCCTCCGGGGAGCTCGCATCTCTGCCGCACGTCGAGGCGCGCGGAGCCGTCTGCTTCCGGCCGGAGGACGAGCCGCTCATCGACCGCAGCCGCCCCTTTGAGATCGTGCGCGGGGCCCTCGCGTTCGCCGCCGACACCCTGCGCAGAGGACTCAAGGGCAACCGCGCCGAGGAGTTCGCGAGCGAGGTGGTCGCATACTGGATCCGCACAGCCCCCAAGACGCGCACGGTGCTAGGCCTCGTCGAGCCCGATGACAGGCCCCGGATCGTCACGGCGTTCCTCGACCGCGGGAAACACATTGCGGTCGCCGACGATCCGGCCGTGTTCGCCGCCTTCCAACCGGGCCGCAACGTCGAGCACCTCTCCTTCGCGAACGGCCTCTACGTGCCGATCGATCCCGCAGGCGCGGACCCGGAATTTCACCCGCGCGTGCTCGCGACCCCCGAGGGCTTCCGCGCCTTCGTCGCGCCGGTTCTCGTGCGCGACAAGCCGCTCTGGTACCGCTTCCTCGCCCGCTGCCGCAGCCGCGAAGTGTTGGTCGTCCTTGGGGTCAAGCGGCCGAGTGGTCGACGTGGGCTCGTCGGGCTCATCCTGAAGGAGGGTCCCGATGTGCACCCGCTCGATCCGGACCGGCTCGCGCCCGAGCGCATCGTCCCGGTGCGGGTCGAGCCGGCCGACCCGGGATTCCTCGTCACGCGCGGCGGCGCCAACGCAGCACTCGCTAATCGTCGCGTCCTCGTGCTCGGCTGCGGCGCTATTGGGGGGTACGCCGCGATGAACCTCGCCCGCGCGGGCGTAGGCGAACTTTGGCTCATCGACGACGACGTCTTCGAACTCGCGAACACCTTCCGGCACGTCTGCGGCCGCGCTCACCTCAAGATGCTGAAGGTCATCGGCCTCAAGCTTGAGATCGAGCGGCTCCTGCCCTTCGTTCGCGTCGCCGCGTACCCGCTCGATGCGCTCGACTGGATGAAGCGCCCGACCTCCACGTTTCGGGACGTGGACCTCGTGGTCTCGGCCATGGGGAACCCGACCATCGAGATGCGGGTGAACGAGGTGATCGCCACCGATCCCCTCGCACCGCCCGCCCTCTTCGCGTGGCTCGAACCCCTCGGCCTGGGCGGGCACGTCCTTCTGACCCACGCTGGTGCCGATCCGAAGGGGTGCTTCGAATGCCTCTACGAGCACGACGACGACGGCGCACTCACGTGCCGCACGGCCTTCGCGACCCCGGGCGGGCGGTACACGCGCGACATAATGGGGTGTGGGAGTCAGCACACGGCGTTCGGGGACCTCGACGCGCAGAAGACGGCGGCGCTCGTCGTGCGGCGCGCCCTCGATGTTCTGCGTGGCGAGGCCACCGAGGGACAGCTCACCTCCTGGAGGGGGGATCCGAGCGACTTCAGGAGCGCCGGCTTCGAGACCACGAAGCGGTACGACGTGGGGGCGGACGAGATCGTGCTCCCCCCATCCGCCATTCATCGGCCGACCTGCCCGCTATGCAACCGACCCTAGTGGAGCGGCGCCGCTTCCTGAGACCGGACGGGGCGGTGCTCGTGCTCGACTCGGCGGCGATCGCGGTCCTGCTCAGGTTCCAGCAGGTACGACGATGCGACGCGGAGGCCGGAGGCGTCCTCCTCGGGCGGCACATCCTCGACGCGCCGCATGTGGTCGTCGACGAGGTCACGACGCCCATGAAGGGTGACCAGCGCTGGTTCACGGGATTCCACCGCGGCCGAGAGGCCCACCAGCGCGTCATCGACGCGCGCTGGGCGGCGTCGGGCGGCACCTGCCAGTACCTCGGGGAGTGGCACACGCACCCTGAGG
>OFDC01000288.1_pt1 | contig 42929 bp, 41 predicted proteins | sample 1520941 | NCBI WGS metagenome assembly OFDC01 (sample SAMEA94258168, study PRJEB24077) | hot springs metagenome | biome: Aquatic biome; feature: Water | place: India | collected 2012-12-06 | depth 5 m | reverse complement strand
AATGCCGAACGGCTCGCCGCCGCGTCCGGCTGTCCCGGCTACCTTCTCGAAGGTGGCATTGAGGGCTGGCGTGCGGCGGGCCTGCCAGTGAAGACCGACGCCAAGGCACCGCTCGAGATCATGCGGCAGGTCCAGATGATCGCCGGGCTGCTGATCCTCGCAGGCGTGGTGCTTTCGCTCACCGTGGCGCAGGGCTTTGTCGCGCTTTCTGCGTTCGTCGGGGCGGGCCTGTTCATGGCCGGGGCAACCGGCTGGTGCGGCATGGCCAAGTTGCTTGCCCTGATGCCGTGGAACCGCCGCACTGCCTGAGGCAGCGCGGCCCTTCCCATCAGCGCGGCATCATTGTGCTGCGCGCCAGCCTGCCGACGAGCGGCAGCAGGCCGTTGTAGTTGCCCTTCTCGTACGTCGAGCCTGTGCCGAGGTGCGCCACGATACGGCGGTGCGCTTCGGCCAGCGAGTGATAGGGCATTGAGGGCAGCAAATGGTGCAGCGCGTGGTAGCGCAGGCCAACCGGTGCCCACAGCGGCGCCAGCCATGCGGGCGGCGGCACGTTGACTGAATCGAGGTACTGGCCGGTCACGGTCATCGCCTCGCCCTCGTTCTCCCACAGATGAGCGACCAGCGTACGGATCTGGTTGAGCAACGCGGTGAGGGAAATTACCGCTATGCCGATCAGCAGCGGGCGCCACGAGTGCGTGGCGCTCCACCACAAGACGAACAGCGCCCAGGCCGATGCACCCAGCTCCTGCCAGAACACCTGCCGCGCGAATTCGCCTTCAGGGGGACGGCGGCGAAATTCCGGGTTGATCGATAGCGCCGAGGCACGCTCCCACACCAGGCGACGCAGTGGCGGGAGAACCGCGCCCAGCGGCACCAGAATCGCCGAGCGGATCAGCAGGCCAATCGGCAACAGCAGAGCAACCAGCGCGAACAGCGGCAGCGACCACGGCTTCATCAGTGCGAGCGGCAAGTACTCAGGGTCCTCGACCGTGCCATAGCGCGTGCGCGCATGATGCAGCGTGTGGACGCCTTCGTACATGAGCGAGGGTGTCAGCATCGGGATGCCGACCAGCAGGTTCCACGCAAAGCGGAAGCCCGGCAGTGCATTCTTGTGGATGTGGGTGAGTTCGTGGATGAACAGCAGCGCGCGGTAGAGCGCCAGCGCAGCGACCACGCCGGAAAGCGCGGCAGCCAGCGGGTTGCCGATCAGGATGGCGCCGGCCAGCGCGGCATAGCCCAGCGCGGCTGACCCCAGCATGTCGGGCCAGTAGATTTCGGGTCGCGCGGTCGCGATGTCGCGCGTCAGTTCGACGGCGGAGCGGAGCATTTCCTTGTCGTCGGGCGTTCCGGCAAGGCCGCGGGGAAGCTTCGGCGCTTCGACACCGGCAGCAGCCACGTCGCGGGGAGTTTCAAGCGTATCGGTCGCAATCATGCCACAAATTCCAGTATGACCCGTATCTGCCGGCTCAGGCCGGCTTTTTGCACCAAGCAATAGCCTCTGGGCGTCCCCACACCGCGCCCTGCGGCTTGACAATGCGCCGGTCAGGACCGCAGTCCCATCGACGACGACCCCATATCCGCAAACAAAGGCAAGATCGTGGCCCAAGGCGAAGTAATCATCACTCCGGTTTCCGGCAAGGCTGACCGCAAGGCCTTTGTCGATCTTGCATACCGCCTCAATGCCAGCGACCCCAATTGGGTGCCGCCGCTGCGGATGGAAGCCGAGGAGTTGATCACGCCCGGCAAAAACCCGTTCTTCGAACATGCCGACGTGCAGCTTTTCCTCGCTCGCCGGGAAAATGTGGTGGTGGGCCGCATCTCCGCCCACATCGATCATCTGGCCATCGCCATGGATCCCGCGCAGGGCATGGGCCCGGGCACCGGGAATTGGGGCCTCCTCGAAGCCGAGGACCAAGCCGTCGCACAGGCACTGATCGGCCGCGCTGAAGGCTGGCTGCGCGAAAAGGGCATGACCCGCGTGCTTGCGCCTTTGTCAATGTCGATCTGGGAAGAGCCGGGCCAGTTGACGATGGGCTTTGACCATCCGCCGACGGTGATGATGGGCCACCAGCCACAGCGCTATGACGATTATATCAAGGCCCTGGGCTATCAACCGGCCAAGACGCTCAACACCTATGAGCTCGACATCACCAAGGGCTTTCCGCCGCTGATCCAGCGGATCGTCCAGTCGGGCGAGAAGAACGCCAAGATCCGCATCCGCAATGTCGACAAGTCGAAGTTCGATGCAGAAGCGGCGCTGATCCTCGACATCCTCAACGATGCCTGGTCGGACAACTGGGGCTTCGTCCCCTTCACCGATACGGAGATCAAATACGCCGGCAAGAAGTTCAAGCCGATCGTGCGCGAAGACCTGATCATGATCGCCGAGTATGAGGGCGAGCCGGTGGCCTTCATGATGACGCTGCCCGATCTCAACGAAGTGCTCAAGCCGATGGGCGGCAAGCTGTTCCCGTTCAACTGGGCCAAGCTGCTGCTGTGGCTGCGCAAGCCGCGCGTGCGCACGATGCGCGTGCCGCTGATGGGCGTACGCAAGCGCCTGCAGGCCTCGCGCTTGGCCAGCCAGCTGGCTTTCATGATGATCGAGGCGATCCGCCTCAACTCGGTCCGGGAATATGGCGCGTCGCGCGGGGAGATCGGCTGGATCCTCGACGACAACCAAGGGATGAACGCCATTGCCGAGGCAATCGACAGCCACGTCAACAAGACTTACGTGATCTACGACAAGCCACTGGCCTGATTGCGCCCGTCAGCGCATCACGTAGGACGACCGGGCGGAACGCCGTCCAAAGCATGACGTTCTGCTAAACAGGCCATTCAGGGGTGCAAGCAAAAGTGCGGACGACAGCGCAGGGAGAGGGGACACGAGGTCGTCGCAGACCCTTGCGTGCACTGGGGCCCGCGCTGATCGTCGAGGACGATGGCCTGGTTGCCCTGGACATTGCCGAGGCCCTGACCGAGGCCGGGGCCAGATCGGTCACCACTTGCGCCAGCGTCGCCGAGGCGATGGCCGAACTCGAAAAAGCAATCCCGGCCCTCATGGTGCTCGACGTGCATCTTGCGGACCGGGATGATGGCTGGGCGCTTGCGGAACTGGCGACCCAGCTTGGCGAAAGCCCCCCGCTCATCCTGTTCACCACCGCAACCCCCGCGGCGATACCTGCCACTGCGGCAGCTTTGGGCAAGGTCCTGCCCAAGCCATTCTGCACCGACGTCCTGATCGCGATGATCGAGAAGGAACGCTCGTCCGGCCTGTTCGGACGTCTCCGTCAGGCGCTGTCCGGGCAGTAGATCCAACCAAGTGGCGCAACTGCCGCTGTTCCAACAGTCCTCCAGACCAAAAGCCCCAGCCGCGCGGGGAGCGCAGCCGGGGCCGATCAGCCAAAAAAAGGTCCCCGACGTTTCCATCGGGGACCTTTCGGGATCGTATCACCAGCCGCTTGGACGGGAGGGGGGGTCTCGGCGGTGACATACCCTAAACGAGCATTCCGGAAGGCGGTTCCAAGCTCTCGCAAAAATTTTTATCCTTTGGAATCAAGGCTTAGATGTAAGGTCGCGAAGAAAATGTGCTGCCATCGATCTTTGCGTAGGCTTTTGCCGCGGCGATATCGGGAACGCTGATGGTCGAAAGGGTCCAATCGACCAGCCCCATGCGCCTCAAGGTTTGCAGGGTACGGTTGGTGTGAACCAGCGACAGTCCCAGCATATCGGCGATCTGTCCCTGGGTTACGGTCAGCGCCAGGACGCCACCGGGTGCAATGCCAGTATCGATGCCGCGCTGGACCAGGAACACTGCCAGTGCGGCCATCCGCTCCCGCGCATTGCGCTGGCCCAGCGAGACCAGATGCTCCTCGAGCGCGGCCTCCTCGTGGGCGGCAAGCCAGGTCAGATCGAATGACAGCCGGGGCTGCTGGGCAACAAGATCGAAGAACTTCTCGCGCACGAATGTGCACAAGGTGGCATTGGTCAGCGCCTCGACCGTGTGGCTCATCTCGGCATCGAGTGCGGCCTGCAGGCCAACGAAGTCACCCGGAAACATGAAGTTGATGATCTGGCGTCGGCCGTCCTCAAGCAAGCGGGTCCGCATCAGAACCCCCGAGAGCACGGTGTAGAGGAATGTCGGCCGCGTTCCTTGCGCAAAGACCTGTTCGCCACGGGTGAAGCGCATTTCGCCATGGCGGAACGCGGCAATCCAGTTGCGGACATCCGGCGGGGGCTGGTGCAGCGCCTCACATTTCGCCAGTGGGCAAGCCAGACATGGCTGTCCTCCGTTCAGCACCAAGTAGCCCCCTCCTCCACTCTGATCCTGCACCACCTTGCCGGCGTTCTGCCCGGCACTGTAGTCTGCATCGTCCCTGCCCATACCCGACGCCTTTCATCACCTGTTCGCCGGAACTGCTATGTCAAAAGACAGGGTTTGTTCCCGTGCTGTGCCCTAGGGTTCCCGGATGGAACCGAAAAACGAAGCTGCCGTGCGACGCGGGCAAGACCTTGCCCTCGTTGTCGAAGACAGCCTTCTGGTCGCAATGGCTATTGAAGATTCCTTGATGGAACGAGGGCTTACGGTCGCTGTCGCCTCAACTGTCGAATCGGCAACGCGCCTTGTTGGCAAGGGCATGCCAGCAGTGGCGCTGCTCGATCTGCAGCTTCCTGACGGCAACTCGCTCGATCTCGCTTCGCGCCTGTACGAAGCGGGCTGTGCGGTGGCCATCACTTCCGGGCTGGATTCCGGATCGGTGCCCGACAGCCACGGATTTGCCATCCAGTTCCGCAAACCCACTTCTCCGGACCTTCTTGCGGATTGGGTCGTTGCCACACTGCAGCGGCTACCCGCCTCACAGGCTGGACAAGCGTAATTTTCCTCTTGTTCCCGATCGGGAACCGGATGACGTTGTGGCGCGTTTGAGCGCACGTTACTATCCGGGAAGGGGTGCGAATGACTCTGGGTGCCAAGGTTGCCAATCAACTCCCATATCTGCGCCGTTACGCACGCGCATTGACGGGAAGCCAGAGCGCGGGCGATTCGTTCGTGCGCGCAACTCTGGAAGCGGCGCTTGCTGACGAATCGCTGCGCGCGATGATCGGCGAAGGCCGTCCGCAGCTCTATCATGCGTTCAACCGCGTGTGGTCAACGGCTTATGTCGACACGGTGGACCGGTCGAGCGGCATGCTCGGCGATCATGAAGCCGCCGCGCAGGAGCGGCTTGCGGCCATGACGCCCGCCAATCGCCAGGCGCTGCTGTTGACCACGCTGGAAGACTTCAGCATCGAGGAAGCGGCCTTCATCATGGGCCGGGAGCCGGCTGACGTAGAGCTGCTCGTGCAGGATGCCGTTGCCGAGATCGACCGCGAATCGGCGACGTCGGTGCTCATCATCGAAGACGAGCCGCTCATCTCGATGCAGCTTGAGGATCTCGTCCGCTCGCTCGGCCACGATGTCTGCGGCATGGCGGCAACGCGGACCCAGGCAGTCGAGATTGTCCAACGCGAACAGCCGGGACTGGTACTGGCCGACATCCAGCTGGCCGATGGCAGTTCAGGGCTTGATGCCGTGGACGACATCCTGCGCATCGGTTCGGTCCCGGTCATCTTCATAACCGCCTACCCCGAGCGTCTGCTTACCGGCGACCGTCCGGAGCCGACCTACCTCATCACCAAGCCATTCCAGGAACAGACGGTGCGCACCGCGATCAGCCAAGCGCTGTTCTTCGGCTCGAGTCGCCCGCTCTAAGGGGCTACCAACTGGGAATTGCTTTAAGGGCGCGGCGTTAGCCGCGCCCTTGTCGTATGGCGAAGTCGCCGCGCCGCCTGACAGGAATAAGCAGGCTGCAGCGCACACCTTCGGCCTCGAACTGCAGATCGACCGGATTGCGCAATTCGTGCGCGACGATCTTTTCTACCAATTCTGTGCCGAAACCGCGCTTGCGGCGGACAGTGGTATCGATCGGAGGACCTCCCCGCTCGACCCATTCGATGCGCGCAAGGTTCTCGCCGGCCATGTCCCATGTGACGGACACTTGCCCCGTCTCGACGCTTAGCGCACCGTACTTTGCCGCGTTGGTCGCCAGTTCGTGAATGGCAAGGCCCAGCGACAAGGCGTCGTTCGGCGCGAGCTCCACGTCGGGACCGGAAATTTCGAGATGTCGCTGCACGTCTTGCGCATAGGGCGCGAGTTCGGCCTTCACGACAGCCATGACCGGGGTTGTTCCCCAGTCGGACTGGGTCAACAGATCGTGCGTGGCGGACAGCGCCCGGATGCGCTTTTCCAGGCTGTCGGCGAATTCCGGCAGGCTCGTGGCGCGGCGGCGCGTTAGCGAGATGATCGACAGCACATTGGCCAGTGTATTCTTGACGCGATGATTGAGCTCGCGCGTCAACGAGTTGCGGATCGAAGACTGCTGCTCGAACCAGGCCAGAGCGATGCGGTCTTCCACGGCCTGCTGGGTCAACAGGCGGGCCAGGACCAGAAGCAGGGTAGCGACAAGCAGGCCGAACAGCAGCGACATGACCGACATGATCGAAAGCATTGGCGTTGTCGGTGCCTCGATCTCCAGAATGAAGCGATGCCCGGCTATGTCGAGTGCCTGACGAATGATGCGTCCTGATGCGCCAACCGGCGCGACCTCGGCCATCAGCCTTTTGCCGGATGCATCCTCATCGAACAATCGCACGCCAGCGCCCCCAAGGTGGTTCGTGTCGATGGACGATTCGAGGAAGCGCTGCGCATTGTAGGGAGAATACACATACCCGCGTAGGGCGCGCGGGCTCGGGTCGCTGTTCAGCGTGTACACCGGCATATAGACGAGGAAGCCCGGCTGACGCGCTTCGTGACCTTCCTGCTCGAGCACGACCGCACCAGAAGCGGTTGGCTGACCGGTACGCTCGGCTGACTTCATCGCGGCACGCCGCACGGTCTCGGAAAACATGTCGAAGCCGATTGCGCGTCTATTGCGCAGGGTATCCGGCTCAAGATACATCACAGGGACCACATACGGTCGTTCCGCACCGGGCTGTGGCCGGATCGCGAAATCGCTCACCCCTCCGTTCCGCATGATCGCTTCAACCGTCGGTATGTCGGCGCTGTTAACCTTCATCGCCCAGCCGATCCCATCGGATCCGACATAACGGCCATCAAGATGCAATTGGCGGATAAAGGTACGGAACAGCGGTGCCTCGACCATCTGCTGTGTCGCAAACAGCGCGGCACTGGAACGCAGATAGGCGGCATTGGCGTTGGACCGCCGCTCCAGACCGGAGGCAACGGATTGCGCCAGTTGCGCCGTGGTGGCGGTCTGGCGACGATCTTCGGCAGTTTCGATAGCCACAACGCTCAGCACCGTGACTGCCATGGTCAGGCCGAAGATGCCCACAGGTACGGCGCGGGGGAAACGCTCGTACCATCTGGGCGTCAACTTTTTCTGGGCAAGCAATTTCTCCACCGCGCGCCCGTTTTCCCTTCCACTGCAGGTTTCACCGAAAAACCCGCTTCCCCCGGTACACTCAACAGCCCGCAAAGCGAAATGATCGCTGCAAGCATCAAGTCGGGAACCGACAGGAGCGAATATCGTTCCTCATCAAAACCTCGTATCGCGCTTTGCCGTTTACCTTGATGGCTTTCTGATGAATGCAGATCAATGGACGGGCGCGATGCATACAGAAATGCGCATCTGCCGCGCCGTTGCGGTTACACTTTGGATTTTTCCCTGGAGGGGGAGGCGTTGACAGAGCGAATGTCGAAAGAACAACCGATGAATCCGGGTCAGCAGCGCCGCAAAGGCGGAAAACCGCGCCCGCCCGAATGGGCAGATGGGCTCAAGCGCCTCTACGATTCCGTACTCGATGAACCTTTGCCAGACACTTTTGCTGATCTGCTGAACAAGCTGGACGATTCGTCCAATGGCTGAAGCTGATCCGCAGGCTGCCGGTGCTGACATCGACAAGACGCCGCGCCCCGCCAGCGACCCCGTGACGTTCAAGCGTGAACTCACCGGCGTCATCCCCCACCTTCGCGCATTCGCTCGCGGTCTTTGCGGCCGGCCGGACCTGGCTGACGATCTCGTGCAGGAAACGCTGCTCAAAGCCTGGGCCGCGCAGGAGCGGTTCGAGCCGGGTACGTCGATGCGTGCCTGGACTTTCGTGATCCTTCGCAATGCTTACCTTACCGACATGCGCCGGAACCGCTTCCGCGCCGATTATGACGAAACCGTGGCAGAGCGGATCCTTGTGGCCCCCGCCGCACAGGAAGGCCCGATGCATCTTTCGGACATGCACCGCGCCTTGCTCACGCTTCCGCCAGAACGGCGCGAGGCACTGCTGCTGGTTGGTGCAGGCGGCTTCAGTTACGAAGAAGCCGCGCAGATTTGCGGGTGCGCCGTTGGTACGATCAAGAGCCGCGTTGGCCGCGCCCGCGCAGCACTGTCGCAAATGATCGAGAACGGGCAGATCCCGCGACGCAGCACAGATGATGCGGTGGCTCATTCTGCCATCATGAGCGAGCTCGATCAGACCGTTCACGCCGGCAGCCAGTCCTGACGGACTGCAGGCGGCCACACTCACCTGCAAATTCGCGCGGGCTCCGGCCAAGGCTATTGATCGGCGCCCGACAACGGTGGATGGAGCATTGAAACCTCCGTCAGGCCCAATTGCGTGAATCAACCGCCGTCAGAAATGCTGGAAAGTCCGCTGGACGTCGACGATCCGGCAGACCGCCGTGCGCGGCTGCAATCGGCGATCGTGCTTTTGCTGGGGCTGGGACTGTTCCTCGCATTGCCGTTCGTGCTTTCGATCGGATCGGTGGTGTTCCTGCCTCCGGTGACGGCGATGATCTTCACGATCGTAATGTCCCCGCTGGCGGACCGACTGACCCGTCTCGGCCTGCCGAACATGCTGGCCTCCTTCATCGCGATCTGTGCGCTGGTTGCTGTCGTATTGATGGCGTTGCTCCTGATCCTGCAGCCCGCCTTCGTGATGGTGGATCAGGTGCCGACCCTGGCGCGGCAGGTTGCCGGACGGTTTGCCGAACTACGCGGAAACCTTTCATGGATCGCTGATGTAAACCGGCAGCTTGCCCGGATCACCGGGCATTCGGCCACGCGCGAAGTGGTGGTGGCCAGCCCCTCAGTCATCGAACAGGTGGCTTTTGCCACGCCAAGCGTCATCCTGGAGACGCTGCTTACTCTCCTTATGACTTTCTTCATGATCGAATCGCGCATTCGCATGAAACGGCGCATTCTGCTGGATCGCCATTCCTTCAACGCTTCAGTCCGCCTCGCACGGGTCCTGCGCGACGTGCAGGAGCGCGTGGCGAGCTATATCCTCACTGTGGCGCAGGTGAATTTCGGCGTGGGCACTGTCGTGGCGCTGGGGGCATGGGGCTTTGGCCTCGCCGCGCCGGTCATGTGGGGCGGCCTTGCCTTCGTGCTCAATTTCCTGCCCTACCTCGGGCCGCTGGTCATGATGGGGTTGCTGGCTCTGGTAGGGCTCGGCACGGCAAGCAGCGTGGCGGTGGGTCTGGTCCCGGTGCTTGCCTACCTCGCGCTTCACGCTATTGAATCGAACGTGCTGACCCCGTCAATCCTCGGCGCGCGCTTCACGGTCAATCCCGTCGCCATCCTGCTGTCGATCAGCTACTTCTCGTGGATCTGGGGCGTGCTCGGCGCGCTGCTCTCGGTCCCGATCCTGCTGACCATCGCCGCGCTGCTCGATCATATCGGCAGGCCGAACCTGGTCGGCTTCCTTTTTGGCGAAGCTCTATTCGAACCTGCCCGCCTCTCCGGAATGGATGAGAACGGGCAGGCTGAAGCGGATCAGTACCAGCCAGATCAGGCCGGATAGGTCCAGGTGCCGTCGCGGCCGAGGTTCTCGGCGGCAAACTCCCAGTTCAGGTGCTTCTCGATCACGGCCTTGAGGTACTCGGGGCGCAGGTTCTTGTGGTCGAGGTAGTAGGCGTGCTCCCACAGGTCGATCACCAGCAGCGGCTTGGCATCGCCGGTGGCAAAGGTCGCTGCGTCATGCGTCTGCTCGACCATCAGCTTGTCGCCGCGTGCCACGAGCCAGACCCAGCCTGACGCGAAGTGCGCCGCGCCCTGTGCGCCGAGTTCCTCGCGCAGACGATCGAGCGAGCCGAAGCTGCCTTCGATCGCCGCCGCCAGATCGCCGGTCGGCTCTGAAGATGTCGGGGTCAGGCTGTTCCAGTAGAACGCATGATTCCAGCTCTGCGCGGCGTTGTTGAACAGGCCCTTGTCGCCCTTTGCCTCGGCAGCGGTGACGATTTCCTCAAGGCTCTTGTCCGCCAGGTCCGTGCCCTCGATCGCGGCGTTGGTCTTGTCGACGTAGGCCTTGTGGTGCTTGCCGTGGTGGGTCTGCAGCGTGGTTGCCGAGATGCTCGGCTCAAGTGCAGTGTCGGCATAGGGAAGCGGGGGAAGTGTAATCGCCATGATAGTCAACGTCCTTGCTTGGAAATCTGCGTCGCAGACCAACGCGCGAAGTAGTCGTTGGTTGCGACGTCGTCCCGCCTCAAGACCGTTGAAATTATTGAAACAGCAGTTGCAGTTAACGCGCAGGTTCACCGTAGGCACGGTCGACCGCAGCAGTGACTGCGACGTCCATGGTCACGTTGCCCAGCGTGCGCATGAGGTCAGGCAGGACTTCGACGGCGACGAGGATGGCAAGCGGCTCCACCGGTATGCCCATGGCGATGGAGATGGGACCGATCGAGGTCACGAAGCTGATCGCGCCAGGCAGGCTGACCGCGCCCAGTGTCGTCAGCGTCGCCACCACGAAGCCGGCAACCAGCATCGAAGGCGTGATCGGCATGCCGAACCAGTGCGCGACGTAGATCGCCACGGCGAAGTTCATCGCAGGCCCGGTCGCGCGGAACAGCGCCACGGCCAAGGGCATCACCAGATCCGAAGTCTGATCCCGCACGCCAAGCTTGCGGCAGACTGTCAGCATTGCGGGAAGCGTTGCCAGAGAGGACTGGGTCGACAACGCCAGAGCCTGGGCCGGTAACACAGCGCGCGCGAACTCTCCCAGCCGCAGACGCGCGCCAAAAACGGCAACGGCATATGCGGCAAGGAAGATCACCGTGCCGGCCGACGTTACCACCAGAACGTAGTGCGCCAGCGCGCCGATGGCCGAAGTCCCGCTTTGCGCTGCAACCGAAAGGCTGAGGCAGAACACGCCGATGGGGGCCGCCAGCAGCACCCAGCCGATCACCACCAGCATCGCGTTGGCCACAGCCTCGAAGAACGTGGCCAGCGAGCGGCGCTGTGTTTCGGCGAGACGCGTGGCTGCTAGCCCGAATACGGCGGTAAACAAGATGACCGGCAGGATCTGGTCGGTGGCGGCCGAGTGCAGCACATTGGTCGGCACCAGCGATTGCAGGAACGCGCCGAAGCCGGGCACGGTCGCCTTGTCGTGAATCTGCGCTACGCTGGCCCGCAGAGCTGCGGCGGCGGCGGTCGGCATCGGGAAGACCGAAAGGATCGCCGGGATCAGCAGTGCCGCCATGGCACTGCCGCCTGCAAGGATCGTGAAGAAGAACAGCAACGCCCGTCGTGCCAGCGCCCCCGCACGGGCTGCCGCCACCGTCTGCGCAATGCCGATGAACAGCAGCGAAACCACCAGCGGGACGATCGTCGCGCGCAAGGCGTTGAGCCATAGCGTGCCAACGGGTTGCGCCACGACCAGCACGGGATCGAGTAGTGCCGGGTCGAGAAAAGCCAGTGCAAGGCCCAGCACAAGCCCGCCGACAAGCGCGGCAAAGATCCAGCCGGCGCGGATCGTCGGGATCGGCGGTTGCGTGATGGACGAATTTTCAGAAGGCGGTAAGGTCATCTTGAGACAACTCTAGCTAGGTTGCACGGCAAGGCAACGCATGCCGCCCGGGATCGGGCGCACGAAAAAAAGGGAAACGCCGTTTCATGGCACGCAAGTTCTTCGGCACCGACGGTATCCGGGGCCGGACCAACGCCGGAGTGATGACCGCCGCGACCGCAATGAAGGTCGGTCAGGCTGCCGGCACATACTTCCAGCGGGGCGACCACCGCCATCGTGTCGTCATCGGCAAGGACACGCGCCTTTCCGGCTACATGATGGAAAGCGCGATGGTCGCCGGGTTCACTTCGGTGGGCATGGATGTCGTGCTGCTCGGCCCGATGCCGACGCCCGCGGTCGCCATGCTTACGCGCTCCATGCGCGCCGACCTCGGCGTGATGATATCGGCCAGCCACAACCCGTTCGAGGACAATGGCATCAAGCTGTTCGGGCCCGACGGCTTCAAGCTTTCGGATGACGCCGAACTGGCGATCGAGGCCATGCTGGCGCAGGATCTGGCGCTGGCTGATGCCACGCAAGTCGGCCGTGCCCGCCGCATCGAGGACGCACGGGGCCGCTACATTCACGCAGTCAAGGCCAGCCTGCCTGACAACGTCCGCCTCGATGGCCTGCGCATCGTGATCGATTGCGCCAACGGCGCGGCCTACCACGTCACGCCCTCGGCGCTATGGGAACTCGGCGCCGAGGTCATTGCCATGGGTGTCGAGCCCAACGGCAAGAACATCAATGCAGGCGTCGGCTCCACCCATCTCGACGCGATCAAGGCCAAGGTGCGCGAAGTGCGCGCCGACATCGGCATTGCCCTCGATGGCGACGCCGACCGCCTGATCGTGGTCGACGAAAAGAGCCAGACGGTGGACGGCGACCAGATCATGGCGCTGATCGGCACCCAGCTTGCCGCACGCGGAGAGCTGCGCGGTGGCGGCGTGGTCGCCACCGTCATGTCGAACCTCGGCCTCGAACGCTGCCTCGGCGGCAAGGGCCTGACGCTCGAACGCACCGCAGTCGGAGACCGCTACGTGCTTGAACGCATGCGCGAGGGCGGCTTCAATGTCGGCGGCGAACAGTCCGGCCACATGATCCTGACCGACCACGCCACCACCGGTGACGGCACGGTTGCCGCTCTGCAGGTGCTGGCGGCGCTGGTGGAAAGCGGCAAGCCTGCCAGCGAACTGCTGCACCAGTTCGATCCGGTCCCGCAATTGCTCAAGAACGTGCGCTTTGCCGGCGGCAAGCCGTTGGATGACAAGACGGTCCAACAAGCGATCGCCGATGCCGAAGCCCGCCTGCTCGGCAAGGGTCGCCTCGTCATCCGCCCGTCCGGCACAGAACCGGTGATCCGGGTCATGGCCGAGGGAGACGATGCTGGCGAAGTCGAGGCCGTGGTCGACCAGATCTGCGATGCCGTCAGGAAGGCTGCCTGATGCTGGAAATGCGCCCCGATTGCGAACGCTGCGGCACGGATCTTCCCGCCGAAGCGCCCGGCGCCTTCATCTGCTCGTTCGAATGCACGTGGTGCGCGCAATGCGCCGAGGAGCTTGACGATCGCTGCCCCAACTGCGGCGGCGAACTGATGGACCGTCCGACGCGGGCCAAGGCGCTCCACGCCAAACACCCGCCCTCGACGGAGCGCAAGTTCAAGGGATGAGGCCACCACGCGTCCTGTCGATCGCCGGCTCGGACTCCGGCGGCGGTGCCGGCATCCAGGCCGATATCAAGACGATCACCATGCTTGGCGGCTACGCGATGACCGCCATCTGCGCGCTGACCGCGCAGGATACCACCGGCGTCCAAGCCGTCGTCCCCGTCGATCCCGCCATGGTCGCCGCGCAGATCGATGCCTGCGTGAACGATCTGGGCGTCGATGCCGTCAAGATCGGCATGCTCGGCTCGCCCGAGATCGCCGCCGTGGTAGCAGGCCGGCTCGAAAGCCTGTCTGTGCCCATCGTGTTCGACCCGGTGATGATTGCCACCAGCGGTGCGGCGCTGGCCGATGCCGCGACGATCGCCGCTTTCGAACGCCTGATGGCCCTTGCCACGCTGACCACACCCAACGTCCCCGAACTCGCAGCACTCGGTGGTGATGCCGCGATGCAGGCGCGGGGCATTGCCTATATCGCCAAGGGCGGTGACGCCGAGGGACCCGAAGTGATCGATCGCTTGGTCATGCCCGGCCAGCCCGAGCGCGTGTGGACCGCGCCCCGCATCGAAACGCGCCACACCCACGGCACCGGCTGCACGATGTCGAGCGCCATTGCCACGCTGCTCGCCAGCGGCGCCTCGCTTGAAGAAGCAGTAGAGGACGCGCGCGAGTTCGTCCGCGCCGCCTTGCTAGCCGCGCCCGGCTTCGGGGCGGGCCACGGCCCGCTGGGCCATCAGGCGGTGCGCTGATCCCAGTCCTCGCGGGTGAGCGCGAAGTAGACGCTGTCGCACCACTGCTCGCCGACCAGCCACGTCCGCGTGGCGCGGTGGGTCTCGGCGAAACCAAGCCGTTCAAGCAGCCGTGTGGAAGCCTTGTTGCGCGGATCGACGTCGGCAAGGATGCGCGGCAGGTGATGGACGGCAAAGCCGTGCGCGATCACCGCGCCCACCGCCTCGCGTGCGAAGCCCTGACCCCAGACTTCCGGGTCGAACATGTAGCCGAGGTCAGGAAAGCGGTAGAACCCTGCCTTGCCGATCACCCGGCCCTCATGTTCGACAATGAAGTCCTCGCCCTCGAGCGGCGGAATTTCGGCCATGTTGCCAAGCCATTCCGCCGTCACCGCCGCGTTGTCGTGCGGCGGCGTGGACCAGTAGGCCATGGCACGCGGCTGACGCATGATGCCGTGCATCGCCGCAAGGTCCTCCTGCGGGCGCACGGGTCGCAACAGCAGCCGCGCGGTCTGGATCATCGGGTCAGCAGTCCAGATCGTAGAACTTGACGATATGCGCCCACGCTTCCTCGGCCGTCTCCACCGGAATGAACAGATCCAGGTCCTCGAAGTTGATCACGCCCTCTTCTGCCAGCGCGCGGAAGTTCACCACGCGGTTCCAGTAGTCACCACCGAACAGCAGGATCGGGATCGGCTTCATCTTGCCGGTCTGGATCAGGGTGAGCAGCTCGAAAAACTCGTCAAAGGTGCCGAACCCGCCGGGGAACACCGCCACCGCCCTTGCGCGCAACAGGAAATGCATCTTCCTCAGCGCGAAGTAGTGGAACTGGAACGACAGGTGCGGCGTGACATAGCCATTCGGCGCCTGCTCGTGCGGCAGGACGATGTTCAGGCCGATTGATTCGGCGCCAGCATCCTGCGCCCCGCGATTGGCTGCCTCCATGATGGATGGCCCGCCGCCCGAGCAGATCACGAACTGGCGCTTGCCGTCTTCCACCAGCCCGCACTTGCTGGCGGTGAAAGCCAGCTTGCGCGCTTCCTCGTAATACTTGGCCTTGGCAACGAGGCTCTCGATCACGGCTTTGCGCTCGGGCGTGGTGGCCGTTGCCAGCGCTGCGTCGGCCATGTCGGGCGATGGAATGCGCGCCGAGCCATAAACCACCAGAGTCGACCCGATGTCGGCTTCATCCAGCAGCATCTCGGTCTTGAGCAGTTCCAGCTGGAACCGCACCGGCCGCAGCTCCTCGCGCAGCAGGAAGTCGGTATCGCGGAAGGCCAGCCGATAGGCCGGGTCCTGCTGCTGCGGCGTGGTCTTGGGGTGGTTCTCGACGAAACCGGCTTCCTGCTCGGCCTTGTAGAACTTGCGCTTGGTCAGCTCGTGCTGCTTTTCTTCTTCAGTCATGCGCACATAGGTCGGTTACCATGCCGGAAAGCGCAACCCCGAACCGCGCAAGGAAAGATTGCTCCTCACAGGTCAAAACGCGCTGGTGCGGGATGCGGATTCGCAAGCTTGCAACGCCGCCTAGGCCGGTTCAGCGCGATGATGGCACCAGGCGACTGCAAGCCACAGCAGCGCAAAGAACGTCAGGACGCCCCATTCGACAGCGTGTCCGGGCATCAGGCGGAGTGCGGCGACACCTGCGGCATACTGTCCCGCCGCCAAGGATACCGCGATCCAGCGCATGGCGCGGGATTGGAACCGGCAGGCCGCCGCCAGCACTATCCCGATGACAATCATGAGGAAAAAGAGCGCGTTCACGGCATCATCGTCGCCAATGATGCCCACGGCTGCATTCGACCATACGGTGAGGAAGGCTGCAATGCCGGCAAGAATATAGCCGATGCGCTGTGCGCCTGCCTGAGCGAATCGGGCCGCAAGTTCGAATACCGTGCCGATGAACCCGAGCAGTAGCGCAGCGAACACGAAGTCGCCGACCGTCCAGTTCACCTCTGGGGTCAGCTGCATCGCCAGGGCTGGGAGCAGAAGCAGTGCCAGGAGGCTTCCCCATCCGGCAATCCGCCAGCCATGGGCAGGCTTCAAAATACGGGCATTGGTCATGATCGGGTCTCCTTATGCATTTGCCGGGGCGGTTGATGCTTTGACGCGGTCTGAAAGGCATGAGGAAAAGATGAGCAATTGCCGATATCGCGCCAAGTGCTTGCCAATGTCCCGGGATCGCAGCAGACCCGGACGCAATGGGAAGACACGCACAAATTTTGCGCTTCGGAGACTTCGAGCTCGACTGCGAGAACCGGCAACTGCGGCAACACGGCGCACCGGTCGAGCTTGGCAGCCGCTACTTCGATGCTCTCGCGCTGCTGGTCGCGCGGCGCGGCGAACTGGTGACCAAGGACAGCTTCATGGACGAAGTCTGGCAGGGCATCCCGGTGACAGACGAGGCGCTGACGCAATGTATCCGGACCCTGCGCCGCGCATTGGGGGACAACGCGGCCAAACCTCGCTTCATCCAGACGGTGCCGAAACATGGTTACCGCTTTATTGGTGCATTGCCCCGGCAAGCCAGCGGGGCACCACGGGCCTTGGCCTCGCGTATTGCCGCTGCCTGCACCCTGTCAGGACTCGCGGCAGGGGCGGCGGCGGGGCTTTTCTACGGCATGGTGGCGGGAATCGGTGGTGGCGGGCAGGTGCTGATCCTGTCGGCGATGATCGGCGTTCTGGGTCTTCTCGCCGGCGCAGGGCTTGGCGCTGGAATGGCTGCAGCACTGGTTTGGCGCCAACATGTCGACTGGTGGATCGTGGCCGGCACTGCACTGGGGGGCCTTGCGATTGGCGCACTGGGCAACCTTCTGGGCCGGGAAGGCGTGGGGTTGCTGTCCGGCGTATCCGACCTTTACGTAACCGGACCGTTTGAGGGCGCAATTCTCGGCTCTGCTGCAGGTCTTGCCGCGTGGGCCGCGCTTGCCGGCAAGGCGCGACGTATCGTGCTTGCCACGGCCCTGTGCGCGGGAGCGGTGGCAGGTCTCGTTATCTTCCTGTCTGGCGGTATCCTGCTGGCAGGCTCGCTCCACGCTCTTGAGCTGGGAGTTTCAGGAATGCAGCTTGATGTCGACAGGATTGGCAGCCTGCTCGGCGAACAGGGGCTGACAAGGACTGCTCGGGAGATCACCTCGGTCATCGAGGCGCAGGTTTTCGTCCTGGCGAGTTCTTGGGGGCTGCTCGTGGCAGGGGGAATATCTGAAGAGTGTCCCACGACATCTCGAATGTCCCTGTGACAGGCGTGTTTTGGGGGCTGGCAAGAGGGACATGGCACATGGATGGCCCGATACGTGCCATTTGGGACAATAGAAAGGCCCGATCGGATTTAAGTCCGAGACGTCGCGTTAGTTTCCCGCAAGCTTATTGTCATAACGGCTAACGCAAAAAGAACCACGTGGAGGTGCTGAAGCCGTCTTTTCTTATCGCTGCAGGACGCTAGGAGTTTCAGCCGCATACCATGTTAATAAATCATCCAGCCTTCACGCTTTCAACTAAAAGACTGGCCAGCGCGCGCAAATGCTCGGAATTAGCGCGATAGATTAATTGCCGCCCGCTTCGCTCTTGCGTTAACAGCCCTGCCCTGGTGAGAATTGCCAAATGATTTGATAGGGCAGTTGGAGCCACTTTTAGACGCGCCGCAATTTCTCCGGCAGGCAGACCGTTTGCGCCCGCATCTGCCAGCAAATTGAAAGTCTCCAACCGCGTTCCGTGCGCTAACGCCGACAGCGTCGCAACGGTCTCTAAGGTCCCCATGTCTAACATATAGGACACCGGCAACGGCCGCGAAAGTGGCACTGCAACATTTAATATATCCAACTATCCATGGATTATTGAATTAAATTGTCGTTGTGGTATTAATGGATTGCGTTGCCCACCCCGGGTCTGCGAGCTAGATGTTATCAGGGAGATTCGTCATGACTGCCCCCGCGATGCACAATCTTCAGCTTACTGATATGGTTGACACCCCGCTCTCGGAACAATTCGACCCCTTAGTCGACGATAGAGACGACGACCCCAGCGTAGTGACAACAGAACGTCGCCTGATCCGGCTCACCTTAGCGGCCTGCGACTTAGGCGCACGTTTCGCTCGAGGAAATATCGATCTAGACCCAGGATCGTGGATGCTTACCGCAAGAGATTTGTTTGATGGCAAGCGAGGCATCGATGCTTGCCAAGATTTAGAACCGTTTATTCGCTGCATCATCGCTAACGGCTTGGACTTAAGCTTGGACGTTAACTCTCAGGATCTACAAGTTATCTGCGATTCTTTGCTGCAGACCTCCGATTTGATATCCTCCAACGAAAGAGGAATTCGTTGGTACATCTGCGCTGTCTCTGGCTTAAACGGTCACGGTCGGTTCTACCAAGCAACCTGCGCAATCGCTGACCAAAGCGAGAAAAATGCGAGGGCAAAGCTGGCAAGCCGGTTTGGCTGGGAAACTGCCATGAATGCAACGATTTGGGACGGGTCTGACGAGCTTGGAATATCAAATATCGGTGATTCAGCTCTACAGTTGGCATATTTTCTTCAAGTAGCTTCAGAATTTAGTGGCACATCAAATTCAAAACAAGATTTTTATCTTCTAGAATTAAAAGGGTTTTATTGAAAATTGCCCGACTATCTTGCTGGTTGACCGAATTTATTTAATATATCCAGTCCACAAAAGCAAGCTTTTCATCCTTAAGCCTTTTTAAGAGAGGCGTAATCTATGAAGGTCACAAGAAAAGATCTCAAATCAACCAAGACGTCTCCTAGCTTGTCAAAGTTAGAGATCTTCTCTTGAGCTGCAAATACTCTCTGGTTGTGATTATATATATCTTGACTGATAGCCTTAATCATAGTGCGGTTCGATTGTGGAAACATCATAGGTCGGCTCGTGCGGTAGCTTTCATTTGTTTCTCGACGCCCCGGACCAAGCCATATGCTGCCGATCCGCTCCCCGATTACATCAACTAGCTCCGCCCCCAACTTAAACCGCGGAGTGATTTCCAGTTCAGGCTGAACCAATGGCCAAGCGTGCTTCGGCTTCTTCGTCAATGCGTAGATGTGCATGTCGATCGCCTGCGGGCGAGAAACACCGCTTAGGGGAGCTAACGGATCAAAATGAAATAAGCCTGAGCAATCAAAAGAAGCGCTTTTTCCGTGTGCATGGGCAGCCCCGAGCAATGCATGGCGTGCAGCCTGTCCGTAGCCAGCTAACTCGTTGCCAGATTCGTCAGGAACTACGTCCCATCCTAAGATAAGCAAGGTCTCAGCATCGAATAGGGCACAAAGGCGCATACGCCGCCCCTCAGCATCAACCAAGTCCAAACCTGCGCTGTCAAAGACTAACCGCCTTCCAAAGTTTGCCTTTCGAGGAATAGAAGGTCGCACCTGACGCATTATTCTTAAGGTACTTGTAAAAGAAGGCACCGCATCGCTAGCCAGCTCACGCTTCAGGGCCTCGAACAACGTTGGCGCATCCTGCCACGGGTTCTCGTACAGAAGGCGCTCAATCACCGGATAGAGTTCCGCAGTCTCCGCAGACGAATCTGCAGAAGCGGCCGGCAAGCGCAGATTGACACCGAGTGCTAGGAGCGAAGGATTAGCTCGCCAACGTTTCTCGATAGCATACAATGTGGGAATCGAGACGTTTGCGATTGTGGCCGCCCTGTTCGCGGGAAGCTTCGTTCCTTCCAAACCTTCATGGCCGAGGCCTCTAGCGGCCAAAGCCTTCAAGCGCGAAACTGCTTGGATTTTTCGCTCAACTGGCAACCTGTCCCACAGCGTCCGTTCACCATCGGGTACCTCTCCAGGCCAAAATCTCTCGAGCTGAGTTTCTAGATCGGCAGATGGTTGTGCCACCTCCACAGAATCAACCGAGATGTTTCGCGCGCGCGTCATACGGGGGACCTTAGCCAAAATTTCTTACTCCCACAATCTCAATAAAATTTTCAAAAACCTCTTGCTTTGGTGGGAATAACCAGCCACGTTCAATTATCGGAATGGTGGGAATGCCAAAATACTTGGCGAACCCGTGAGTGCACTCGCTTTTCAAATTCTACCGGAAGCTGGCCATTAAAGGAGCTGATGAAGATGAGCTTTGCTAACCGAGAGCTGCCTGGAAGTGCGAAGCTAGAGACGCTCCAGCTTTCACAGCTCGCAATGAAAGCGCCTCACCTCGGCGTTTATCATCGGCCTGAGATTTCAGCGAACCCGGATCGCTTGCGGCAGCTTGTCGACGAATCGGGACCGAATGCAGATCGCCTCGTTAGCGCTGGCACGATGACACGGGGACAATTGCGGACGTTCTCAGGAGGCTTGGCGCACGAGAATGGTCGTATCAGTTCGCGCAAGGCTCAGCGATTGCTGCATTTCGAAGGTGTTGCCCAGCGCGCATTACTCATCCGCTCCGAGAGTGACCATCGTTATATCAACATTGATTCCGAATGCATGCGTATCGAAACGTCGGACGGATTGAGGAAGTTTAGCCACACTCTTGACGTTGTGCTCACCCGTGCTGACGGGAGTGAGCTGGCGGTGGAAGTCAAGCGTGACCAGAGGGATATCGAAGATCCCGAGCTGCGCGCGAAGTATGCCGCAACAGCTGAGATTCTGCGGTGCTGCGGGATCGATTTCGAGATCGTCTTCCGGGATGAAATCTTCAGGGATCGAAATCACCGCGCGAACGCGGAGCTTTTCGCGTCGCGTGCCTTCACTTCCTTTTCCAGGAAGCACATCGACCGCCTCGAGAATTTCGCGATCAGAGATGGGCCAGAGTCTACTTACGGCGCGCTAGCCGAGGTTCTGGAGCCGCTCTCCATGCTCATGGGCAAAGCAGTGCTGCAGGCACTCACTGTTTTGCGGCGTGTGGAGCTCGATCTCACGAAGTTGCTGACGAACAGCACCCCCGTTTTCATTCATTGAAGAAGGATACCTTCTAATGCGTATGCGGAAAAACAAGGATCTTCATCACCGGCTCCGCCCGTCAGTCGCCAGGCCGCGCAACGTTAATACGAAGCGCCATCCCAACGGCAGTGCTGCATGCCGCAGTCGGACTGTTATTGAGCATGTCACGGCGCGTGTCGTTTACCAGGCTAATGAAGCGGAATATGTGCGCATTCGGTGCGATGACAAGGCGGTTCATCTTGTTCACGCTGCGACCGGAGAGCCCTATCAACTCCTCAATCAGCAGGCCATGTCTCACAAGCTTTTCGAGAGCATGATCGCTCGCAAGCTTATCACGCGACGTGTGATCACCGAAACCCGCCATGCATTTGCCAACGTGTTGCAGGCCTCGTTCGCAGCCGGCAGCCATCTGGGCGAGTTTGTGGTACTGAAGATCGCGCGTACTCAGCCGGTCCGCCATGCCTCTGGCGTCAGGCCGCGGGGTCATGTGCGGGCCAAGCCGCTGAAGCGCCTTTCCTGAGACACATCCTACCGCCTGCTTAGTGTGATGTTGCAAACCGTACACAGCCACTAGCTCGCTAATGCTCACTGCCGTCAACCCAGCTCTGCGGAGCTCGGCCCACAAGTAATCGCAATTGAGGCCTCACCAAGGCCGAGACCGCACACGCGGTCGGCGGATGCCGACGCGCGCCAACAATGGAGCCCTAAATGCCGTTCAATAAGTTCCAGCCCGACACGCTTATCGTGATCAACGGCGCAAAATACCGCCCGATTGGCTATGCGAATGGCCGTCACCAGTGGATGCACCTCGAAACGGGCGAAATGTTCAGGTGCAGTGATCGCGATGGTGCAATTGGCCTCCCAACTGACGAAGATTACAGCACGATGCTGGAAGCAGGTAACCTTCAGCTCAAGTCCGCAGCTCCAGTAGGCCGGGAACGCTTTCTGGCTGAAACTTCTGCCTTGGCACTGACTGAAGCACGGAAGATCGACCCGGCGATTGATAAGAAGATGCTCCTCGTACGGATGCTCGACGATGATGGCATTCCTAACGGCGACAAGGCTATCAGCGAGTATCTCGCGAAGTTTTGGACCGCTGAACTGATCGCAGAGTATGGGGAAGCACTTTCCACACGACAAATTCGCCGCCTGCGGGTTACTCGTGGACGTGTGGGGCACCGACTGCCCGGCCAGTTTGCCAGCTTTCGAGGCCGAATGCCCGCGTCTTCACGCAGCGTTAGCGTTGCGGTTGAGGTCGAGTGGAAGCATGCTCTGACCCACTACGCCAGCAGTCGATCCCTGAAGAACTCTTACGCTGACTACGTCGCCGAAATGCGTTCGATCAACGAAGGCGTTCACCCGACCTATGTGAAGCCGAAGGTTCAATACCGGACAATCAGCTTCAGAACCTTCGAACGGCGTGTCCAGGCTTTGGAAGACGCGAACACCATCAAAGCGCAGAAGGGTGTGGAGGCCGTTCACCAGGATTGGTCCGGTGGTGGAGCGCCTCTGGTGGCAGACTTCGCGATGCAGATGGTCCAGATTGACCATACGGTTATCGACGTCTTCGTTGTTGACGATGAATTGAAGATGGTCCTCGGCCGAGCATATCTTTCTATTGCGATAGACGTGCGGACCCGTGCAATCGTCGCGTACTTGATCTCATTCGTCGCGCCTTCTGTCTGGACGGTCGGTGAGATTCTGAGGCGAATGGTTTTGCCTAAGAGGCCGCCAGCAGAGTTTGCGAAGCGCTATCCAATTCTGGTTGATCTTCGCGGCAAGCCAACGGAGCTGATTATCGATAACGCGACTGAATTCCGCAGCCAGGCACTCGAAGCGGCTGCGCGCGGTGCTGGCTTCAACATTCGGTGGTGCCCTATCAAGAAGCCTCGTTATCGGGCGGTTTGCGAAAGGGCGATTGGCACAATTAATCGGTCGATTTGTGATGAATTGCCCGGACGGACATTGCCGATCAGCGAGGCTCGGCGGTTAGGCTATGACGCAGAAAAGTCAGCATGCATAACCATGATCGAGCTCGAGGCGATCGCCAATTTCTGCGTGGCCGAATACAATGTAGCCCCCCGGGAGGACTGCGGAAATCAGCCGGCAATGCTTTTCGAGAAAGATGCCAACCGCTTTGGCATTAACAATTTCACGGATTTCGAAGCCTTTCGGATCGACACAATGGCCATCGAACCCGGCGCGCAGCTGACTGCTAGCGGCATTAAGGCCTTTGGTAATTTGCGGTATCACGATGCTCGTAAGGTGCGGGACTTGCTTGATGACCTGGTGTGCATTGAACCTCGCCGGCAGCGGCGGGATCAGGCTACGGCCACGGTCGACTACCGTTACGATCCTGCGGACATCAGTCGCATTCATGTTTGGAATCGCAAGGCAAGGACTTGGGTCGAGCTCGTCTGTTCTGACGAACAGTACGCATCCGGAATGCCTCTCTGGTTTCACGAGCAAATCCGGGCCGAAGCAAAGCGGGCTGGCGCAGAATTTAACACCGAAGAGGAGCGCCTTGCCGCAAGGGCACGGCTGATCGCTGCTATCAAGGCGATCTCGCCCGAGGCATCAGCTCGCGCCCGCAAGAGGGTAGGAGAACTCTATGAGATTCCCCGCCTCCGGCAAATTACTGGTAATATCGTACATCTCGAGACGGGATCACCTCATGCCGTCTCCGTTGTGGATTTCATCAGCAACGATCGGGCTGAACTCACGTCCTTGGATGCTGAAATTTTGGCACCCCGCACAGCGCCACGCGCCAGGTTGGAAAACGCTGATCTGGCCGCACGCCGTGCCGCCCGTGCCGGGCTGACATCGCCGCACGCTCAGGCTGCAGGCACCGCAATCCCTGCAAGTTCAGCGACTGAAGCACGCCCGCGCCGCCGCGCAGCAGGCAAATTTGATCACAAGAAAGGCTGAAAGTCGTGGACAAGACATCAAATGGCCATGCTGCCGCAATAGCAGTTCGTGCTGGCAAGGCGGGGGCTGCCTTCGACAAGATCAGGCTGGATTACCCTCCTCAGACCGCCGCATACGCCGCGCTGTTGGAGGTTTATTATTCAGCGGCGAACCGCTCGACTTGTCGCCCCTGCGGGGGCGCACTCCTTGTCGCTCCGTATGGCTCGGGCAAAACGGTGGCACTGCAGATGCTTCGGGACTCCGCCGCGCAAGACGCGGGAACTGGGAGCTCGCCGGTTCTTCTTGTCGAAATGAGTACCTCAGGTACGGTGGAATCGATCCCGACTTCCATTCTTTTGGCGATGGATCAGCCACGCGCTGAAGCGGGTAGCGAAAAGGCCAGGTGGGCCAGAGCGATTGCAGAAATCGAGCGGTCCCAAGTTTGCCTCGTCGTTTTCGATGAATTCAATCGCGCAAGCCGGCGTAACACGATGAGCAAGCCAATCGTCACGACCATTCGCGAGAAGATCATGGATTCGGGTGTTGCTGCGGTAGCTCTTGTGGGCAGTGACGAAGCTTCGGTTGTTCTCAGGTCCTGCCCCGAGATGGTCCAGCGCCTCGACGATCATATCGATCTTTCTCCTCTGGACACACTCATCCCGGAGGACATGGCAGATCTGCAGACTTTTCTCGGTGACCTCGACAGCGAATTGGCATCGCCTGAATTGCTTGGCGGGCTGTCATACCTGCATGCCGAAGACATGGCAGTAAAGCTTTGCCTAGCCACCGGTGGGCGCATCCGCGGTATCATGAAAATCATCCGCGCAGCGATGCTTTCCGCCATTCGTGACGGCAGGACCACAATCGACGAAGCCGACCTTTTTTCGGCAACAGACATTATGGCGGTCCGTCAGAACCTTGTCTCCGTTAATCCCTTCGCGGCGGTTTCCTGACATGGCAATGCTACTTCGCAGTGTCTCCCAGTGGCACATGCGTCCCGGGCGCACACCTTTTGTTGACGAATCCCTATACGGCTACATTGCAGCGCGTGCAGCCGAGGAGCGGATTCCGACCACGCTCGTAATCACCAGCTTGGCAGGAGCGAAGTACGGGCATAGGCCCGAGGCACTGCTTGGAAATCTCGAATTGGACAACGTCGCCGATTGCCTTCGTGTGGACCGCGCCGATCTCAATCGTCGTACTCATCCATTGCTTGACGATAAGATCTCTCGCATTTTTTTTGGCCTGCCAATTTCTCGTTTCACGATGGAACTGCGGGTGAGGTCTTACTCGCCTAGCGCACTCAAGATCGCTCCATATCATCGCGCTTTGTGGGCACTCCGTGCGCTTCCAGTTTGCGTGGAAACTGGGGAATTACTTCAGGACACATGTCCATTTTGTAACGCGATACAGCGCTGGCATCACGCTAACGGCATTGATCGTTGCGACTACTGTGCTCAATCGTTGGCAGAGGCTCAAGTTCAAACTGTTCCGAATGAGATGTTACGCCACCTGCGTGGAATAGCAGAGTTCATACACCCTGCCCCTGAGAGGCGTGCCGCTGCAATGGAGCTTATGCCCAAGCAGGTGCAGGAGATGGGTCCAGCAACGGCCTTTGATCTGCTTGTCATCCTAGCAGGCGTCGTCAACCCTGCGCTTAGGTTGGGGAAAAAGATCGGGTTTAAACTTGATTCCGATCAGTTCGAACGCTGCGCAGCTATGGCAACCGCTTGGGAGACATTTTGCAGTTGGCCAGATGGCTTCAAACATTTGATCGCCGAGAGGCTTGCCTCCCGCCCAACTCGTTTCGGGGATGGCAATCGCAGGGCTACGATTGATTTTTTTGAACGCTCTGCGCGACGGGATCCGCCCGGGGTAAATGAAGCGATTCAGAAGCTGCGGAAAGACGTTACTAGCGGTCGCTCGGAGGCGTACAACGTGGTAGAGGCAGTGGAGGCAACCGGCTTACGGATGGATCGCATTCTTGATTTGCGTCGCCAGCTTGTCATCAAGCCAGTGTTTTACCTCCAAGATCGCGTCGCTCATCCCCTTCTGGACAAAGCTTCCGTTGAAGCGGTCAATCGCCAAGTCCGTCGCACCGTGTATTTGCAGAGAGTAGCGATTGAGCTGGGCATCACGATGCACGGAGTCGAGCAGTTAGCGGCGCTGGGATGTTTGCGCATCCGACCCTGCCTTGAGTCTGACGCACGCGAAGGTTTGTACTTCTGCCGAGACTCTTTGGATGAGTTCTTGGCTCCAATTTGGGACAGCCCTTCACCGCCCAGAGGCGTTGAAACAGTCCTGCTACGTCGTGCTTTGAGAGGCACCCCTGCACTGAAGGCGTGGGGCCCCGTGCTGCAGGTGCTTTCTAATCGAGAAACGCCCTGTTACGTCGAGCGGTCGAAAGGCTGGCTGACGGACCGCATTTCAGTGCGTGTCTCGGACCTTCCACAACTCCAGGCGTTGGCATTCTACCGCGATCGCTATCCAGACTTTCCGTTTGGACCGCTGATGTCGAAAAAGGATGCTACGACCAGTCTGGATTTACACCCTCGTTTGGCGGAGCCGCTGTTTGCTGAGTGGCCCTCGGACAATGGGCCAAATCCGACCGTACCCGTTTCCGCTGTGGAAGAAATTGCCCGGAGTTTTGTTGGTCCGCAGGAGATTGCCCTGAAGCTCAACATTAGCCTGAATAGTGCGATGAAGCTTGCCAGAGAAGTTAAACTCGAACGCGTAAGTCCAGCAGGCTACCTGAGAGCCCGTGCAGTAGATCTTTTGGGAATATGATGCAATAAACGCTGGAATCATCTCTGATGTCCATTGCTCCACCTAAAAAACTTAAGTTTTTCCCAAAAAGAATTTTTTGCATAGATATTTACGTTATAATTATTTACATCCCTTAGCCTCTCGATCAAAACAATATTCTTACTTAAAGATGCATATAATATAAGGATCATTGAATTGGAAAACCCTCCTGATGCTAAGGAGCTTAGCGCGCTCACTAAGGAAGAATGGAAAGAATATACCAATTCAGTTTGGAATATTGCTGAAGTTAAAGATAAATTTCATCCAACAGTTTTTCCTGCTGAGATTCCAAAACGCCTAACAAAGCTCTTCAGCTTTTGGGGAGAAACAGTCCTTGACCCCTTCGGCGGCGTTGGAACGACGGCTTTTGCCGCGATCCGCGAAGGTCGACGGGCAATTTGTATCGACACAAATCCTCTCTTTGTAAAAGAAATGCAACTCAGGATGCGGCGGGAAGCTCTCGACTTGCACGACCTTGAGGTCCGTGTCGGAGACGCACGCAACCTTCCGCAAATTCAAGACAACAGTATCGATCTCATTGTCACCAGCCCCCCATACTGGGATAAGATAAACTATGGTGATGCCGATGGTAACATTGGCAATGCTGAAAGCTATGTTGATTTCCTCAACGAACTTCGCCGGGTGTTTGAAGAATGCCGTCGAATTCTAGTTCCCGGACGTAAACTTTGCTTGATTGTTGCAAACGTTAACCAAATGACCGACCATGGTCTTCTTACCTTCCCGCTGAGCACAGACATTACAATGATGCTGCGCGACATCGGAATGATGATGACTACTGAAATAATCTGGACGAAAAACAGCCCAGACGTTGGCGCAGGCAGGCCAAGTTGGCGGCGGCCAATGTTCGGAAGTTATCCTTACCCGCCAAATTTTTTGTTTTCGAACGTCCATGAACACATACTTGTATTCGCCAAGCCAGGATCGTCGCGTTCTAAAGGCCCGAAAGTTCGGCCTTACAACGATGTCATGACACCTCGGCAATTGGCCTGCCCTCCTGATTGATTTCGGTTTAAGCCCGAAATGGTCGTGGCCCCTTATTTCTCGGATTGTTCCTCGCTAGTTGAGCGTGTGATGTATCTTCTCAGGGCGAGGTATCCAAGTTCGCGATATGGATGGATGGTGTTGGCTTGGCGAAACCAATTGGGCAGCTGTCTGATCACGGATTTGGCGTTGGGCCTTTCGCCGATACCCAGGCGATCGGATCGCCGCCCGCCTCGCAGCCGAAGCAGTGCCACAGGTTCTTGGCGACGGTGACGACCAGGCTGGGCGTGCCGTCCTCGTGGAACGGGCAGCATCCCACCATGTCGCCGCCGCGCTTGGTGAGCGCAACGCCCGAGGCCTCGACCAGACGCACCAGGCTCACCTCGGCCTTGATCCGCTCGATCTCGCCGCTCCCGATCCGCGCCATAAAACCGGCCTCCGCCAGAACCCTGTCAAGAGTTTTTTTGAGTAAAATAACTCCCTTTCGTATCTGTCCCATTGGGAGTAGAGTCAACCCAGTCCGCAAAAACAGGGTGTATAGCCATGACCGTAACCGAACCGACGATTCCAGGGATCATCGCCGCCATGCCCGCCAAGGACTCCGCTTTCTTCCAGGCTCTCGGAAGCCGCATCGCCCAAGCCCGCAAGGAACGGGGCATGACCCAGCAGGCGCTCGCCGAAGCCCTCGGCATCGCCCAGCAGACGCTGGGGCACTACGAGGTCGCCCGCGCCCGCATCGCCGCCGACCTGCTTCCCAGGCTGGCCGATGCCCTCGACGTTTCGCTCGACGAACTGCTCAAGGGGCAACCCACCGTGCGCCTGCATGGCAAGCGCGGGCCAGCCTCCCGCCTCGAGCAGCAACTCGATGCCGTCACCAGCCTGCCCAAGGCCAAGCAGAAGATGGTCGCCGAGCTGCTCGATTCCGTCATCGTCAAAGCCCAGATGGAGGCACAGCACGCCACAGGCTGACGCCGAGACGGATCGCACCAGGGGGAAAAGGCCCTGCACCCTTCTCAGCCGCTCACACGCGGCGCGGGCAGCACGAGAACACCATCGGGGACGACGCACCGCCCGCGCCCCTCGGCGGAGCCTTTTGCAGCTCTATCAGAGGATCAGGACCAGCACGCCACGCCGCCAGCGGAGCGCACACCGCAACGAGCGGCAGCGAGTGAGGATGCGCTCCGCCACGGCGGCAAGGCCAAGGTGTATTACCCGCCTAAACCGCAATGCCTAATAACCATGCGGATTTGTCTCAAAAATGAGACTCGCACGCCGCCCCGTCATACATTGTAATACAGGCAAGCCTTTGATCTGGCTCGGTTTACCTGCGCCGTATTACGTTGTCATACAGGGTCGGACAACGCGTATCACAATGTTTACAGAGCATTTTCAATAGCTTGACTGCCATCCAGCATCACGGTCGCCGTGTAGGGTGTGCCGGTTGGTCCATCACTTCGATGCACCGATCCGGGGAATGGGCCTGATTGAGGACGCGGTCGACCGCGTCCTCACAATAGGGCGAGCATCGTCCGATAGCCGCATCAGGGAGTGAAGACACACTTCCCGCTAGAAGTGTCCCATTTGCCGCCGCCATCAAGGCAACGATCTACCGTAAGATAGTCCCATAGGAGACAACCCAGACCCAGAAGGCCTGCGCACACTACCGCAATAATCAACGTCTTTCGCTTCGTCATAGTGGTCTCAATATTTGTCATCCAGTCCGCGTGGACGCAGCGAACCGCATGTAGCGCGGCATACATTCGGCTCTGTCCGGTCTTGAGCGCCCGGAATGGGTGACATTCCTTGTGCCGCTGCCCCGCTCCCGCCTGCCCGCCCTTGACGATTAGCTGATTGATCGGCTTCCGATGCGCTGCGGGGATCGCCCTTAATGCGCTGGTCTGTAATCTCTCGGGCATTGCTGATCTTTTCGGCAACGTACTGGCCAGTTGACCCGCGTGACGAGGCCTCGCAATTAGCCTTACAATGAAAATACTTGTCGCCACCTATAGTGTTGGCATCGCGCATGTCCTTGTAGTTTCTTCTGAAGTCACCGGCAGCTCCAGCTGCCTCACCGGCCTTACGGAATGGCGCAGTAACTGCGTCCTTCACTTTATTGGCAGCCGCAGAAAAAGCCTCTCCTACCTTATGCCAATTGATACCAGGACCGTTCATGCCGCAGCCGGTATTCAGCGTGACGCAGCCGGCTTCTTGCCCGTCGAAGTCAACCTTATTCAGCGGATCGTTTGCGACATATGCGTAAAGGTTGACCTGATCCTCATAGCCGATTGGGTCGGTCTGGAGGAAGCGTCCGAGGGTAGGCGAGTAGATGCGAGCCTTGTAGTAGTACATGCCGAGCTCTGCGAGCCAGGCCTGCCCGGTGTACTGGAAGCGCCCGGTGTTTGAGCTTTGTGGGATGCCGTACTCGTCGTAGCGATTGATTGCATGAACCGTGTTGCCGGCATTGTCGGTGACCAGCACAATCGAGCCCTGCCAGTCGGGACGCATTACGCGCTCGCTGGCCGAGGCGAAGGTTGCGCCTTCATACCACGCAACCGGATCGTCGGCTTGACCGTCGGTGCCATGGACATAGCGGCGCAGCAGCGTGCCGGCCGTGTTGTACTCGCCGACCAGCGCATCGCCATCGTGGAGGAAGCGCGTGGTGCCGGTGGAGGATGCGACTTCGTAGAGCCGCCCCAGCGGATCGTAAAGCAGCGTTGTGGTAACGCCGCCGGCCACGCGGGTGACCAGACGGTTCTCAATGTCGTAGTTGTAGGTGCTGGTGCCGTCCGAGGTCAGGTTGCCGTTGTTGTCATAGCCGAAGCTGGCTGTCCCTGCGGCGGTGTATTGGTTGATGCCGTTGGTGGTGTAGTTTCGGTCGACGTTGATCGCGCCGGTCCAGGCAAAGCTGTCGTTGCTGCGCGTGGTCTGGGTGATCTGGCTTGCCGGATTGTAGGCGAAGGTCCAATTATTGTTGTAGGCGGTGTTCACCGCAGGATTGTTGGTCAGTCCCGAGAGACGGCCCGAGACATCGTAGCCGTAGCTCGTGCTGATGCCGCCGTTGAAGGCGGAGCGCTTGCCTGCCGCGTTATAGCTGTAGCTGGCAATGGTGGCGCTGTTCTCGCGCAGCAGCGTGACCGGGCGGTCGAGGCCGTCGTAGGCGTAGGTCACGTTTTTCGTATAGGCTGACAGGTCGCCATCGGGGAATGACATGCGCAGCCGGTTGCCGTCACGGTCATAGGCATAGCGCAGCGTGCGCGTGGCACCGTCCATGGTCAGCGTGTTTGAGGTGACTCGGCCGAACCCGTCATAAGTGGTGGTCACGCCGTCACCGCTCGCGCTGTCGAAGCGGGCGTAAAGCTGCAGCCCGTCAACGTCGTAGCCGTAGTAGACATCGCGGGTGTGGGTGGCAGCAAGGCCGGCGCGGGTGGGCAAGTCCTTCAGTGTCACCCGGTTCAGCGCATCGTAGGTGAAGGCGATGGTGCTGCCATCGCGCTTGCGCAAGCTGGTGCGGTTTCCATTCGGGTCGTAGCCGTACTCTTCGTAGTCGGTGGTCGAGGCCACACCCGTCGTCGTCTTGGAAGGGAAGTACCAGCGCTTCTGGCGGTCGAAACCGTCATAGGTAAAGTCCGCGCGGTATCCCCGCGCGTCGGTCATGCTGGTCCGTTTGCCATTGGCGCTGTAGGTGTACGTGGCGTAATCCTCGGCCAGTGTGGTGCCGACCGCCTTCTGTACCTTCGTCAACTGCCCTGCGGCATCGTAGACGTTCTTCGTGATTCGGTCCGGCCCCTGCGTCCCCTCGGTGCCCAGCATGCAGGCGCTCGTCGGGAGCGAACCATAGGTTGCGGGATTCATCCGCACAGCCGTGCATTCAAGGCGCCCTACCGCGTCGTAGCTGTACTGCGTGAGAGCATAGGTAACGCCTGAACTGCCCGAAGACTTCTCGGTGATCTTGCGATCCATGACATCGTAGGTGGTGTCCACCTTCTGATTTATGGTGAACCCGGTCCAGGCAGATGGCGCAACGGTGTGCGACTGCCATGCCGAGAGCTCACCGGTCTCTACCTTCACCAAACGGCCTGCAGCATCATAAGTGTTGCGCACAGCCGGGAACTTCAGCGATCCTGCCCCATCGGGATCGGGCATGATCGTGCCGGTCTGGCGGCCCATCGCATCGTAGCGGTAGCCGGTGGTATAGGCCGAGGCTGCTGCCTGGGCATGGGCCTGCCCCGCGACCGTTGCTGCACCGAGCATGGCAAGTGCGGATACGCCAGCGCGAAGCGACATGCGTGCATTAGTCCAACGGCTCATGGGCAAACTCCCAGATTGGCGTTGGGTTTGGTCTCGGCGATCTTCCGGGCATAGCTGTCGTACTGGTAGCAAGTGCGCAGCGTGGTGCCGCCCGAGGCTACCGCAACGCCTTTCACCAGCAGGGCCTCACCAGTGCCGGTGGCACCGTATTCATAGGTAGTGACTGTCTGTGAGGCGCCCGTATCACAAGCTGCGGTGCTGCTGCCCGCCGCCGTCTGGCACTTCGTCTCGGTCGACTTTACCCACACCGGCGTCGCCGCCTGCACCAGCACGCCGCTCGAGTTCTTGATCCACGCATAGCGCTGTACCCACGTCGTCAACTTCAGCGGACGCGCTGCACCTGCAACCGGCGCAGGACCCACCTCGCTCAACACACCACCATGTGTCGCGTCATACGCAAAATCCGTCAACGCACCGCGCGCGTCCGTCACCGACGTGGGCTTCTGCGAACAGGCCAGACCTCCGCATCCGGCACCGCCGTAGCCAAGGGAAGTCACGATCGAAGCCTGTCCAGAACCCGCTTTTGGAACCAGTGTAGTCTGTATCGGCCGGCGCGAGTTATCCATTAAGAATGTCTTTTTGTTGCCTTCCGGATACGTCCACGATTTGAGAGGCCCGATCGTGCAGACATTGTTGGCCATCGTGCAATAGTCACCTACGGTTTGACGACCGAGTTCATCAGTGATCGATACCGGCCCTGGAGTAACATAGTAGTTTACATCTCCAACGATGCTGCTTGGAAGCGCGCCATAGCTTACTGTCACGGTCTGATTGAGATTATTTGTGTAACTACCTCCTGCATCCTGCGCGGGAATGCCTACGGAGTTCCACGTGAAGGTATTAAACGACCCATCTGCGAAATCCTGTCGACCAACCGGAAAGGTGAACATCCCCGTGCCTATCCAGATCGTCGTCCATGGAGTTGCGGCACCCGGCTTCGTGAATGCGACCTTTCGCCCGCCTGAGCCTAGGGCAGTATAGGTCTGCTGATGGACTCCTCCGGTACCGTCCGTGGCAGACAACAGATCGTCAGCGGAGTATGCGTAAGTTGCGGTCGGGACACCTGTCGGACACACATTGTTTGAAGGCTTGCTGGTTGCCGTGACATTTAGCACACAGGCTTTCGTCACGTAGTTAGCCCCGTACTCCATAAGAAGCGCATACCCGCGGCTACTGGTGACGCTGCGAAGGTGCTTGAAACCAGTTCCGTCGTACTCGAATGTGTACTGAGTGCCATCAGGCTTTGTTACCGACGAGGCATACGCACACCGCCCAAGTGTAGCACACTCCTGAGTGCCAGAAATTGCGGGCAGCGTCCTAAACCTTACAGTAGTACCATCATATGCTGTGAAGGTGTAAATTCCACCCGAGAAAGTTAAAGTTGCGTACTTATCATATGAAATCTGACGAAAATTGGTCCTTGTATACAGTGACTGAAATGTTGTGCTTAGCCCCCCGTAAGAAATTTGCATCTGGTAGTCGTATTCACCTGGAACGTTGGCCTCGCACACGGGAATACGATTCTCGATAATCTTGATCGCCCAGTTATGACTGAACAGCTGTCCAAAATGTTGGCTGACGCCTAGGCTCGTATCCTCAGCCTGCACAGTTCGCTCAAGAGAGATGCCACCATCAGGTCCACCAATCGTTAGGTCGATGTTGGAGTAATTGAAAGCGCCTGACCTCATATCGACACCACCTGGAGTGCTGGCATAGTGCTCCGGAGGAACGGGAGGCTCTGACATAGGATCGAGACCACACTCGGTCTTTGGAATGATGGCCGCTGCAACTCCGGGCTGGAATATGAATGCCATGACCACGGCAGCAAAGCAGACGCGAAACCCCAACACCTTCACTGGAGACACCGCCTCAGCGACGCGCTTTACCGTCATCAGCTGGGTGCTCCCGTAGTCTTCACGTTAGTCCGGTTGTCGGCCTTGTCATGGGTGTAAGTCGTGGTGACGTTGTTGTTTACCGTACCGGTCCGCTCGATCTTCACAAGACGCCCCTTGGCATCGTAAGTGTAGCTTACGGTCTCGGTTGCCGATGCTGCGCTTGCAAACAACATAGTCGCAGACATTAAAATAAGTCGTGCGCGCACGCTTTCCCCCAATAACTAGCTTTATACTTCTTTTGGCCACTTATCTTGATGACGCGCAAGTGATCTAAGGCACCAAATTGGAATTAATGTCAGAACTAAAATGACCTTGACGCATATTAAAATTTTAATTCCCGAATGATGCCCCGGCATACGGGTCATAGGCTTGCGGTGCCAAACCTTGGGGAACGTCGGGAGCTACTATCCATTCCGCCCTTAAGGCAATATCGGAAGGTAAAGCTTCAATTCCCACAGTGTGCACAATTGGCTGCGCTCCGAACACAATAAAGCACCCGACAATCACTGCCAGACCTCGCCGCCATGCGATGCGCCCTTGCAACAAAAGTAGGCCCACGAATGCCACACCGGCAACTGCCATGGTTATTGCGATAGGTCCCAGCATAACCCCTTCGATCCAGCGCAGCGCATCAACCAGCGAAGAGCCAGCTTCGGGATCGGATAAATCAGCGACCTGCGTCACTGGCGCAAGCTCGCCAGTTCATCGCGCGTGATGACGGCAGCAACCCGGCGGATGCCTGCGCGCCGTTCGAGGTGGACATAGATATCGATGGTCGAACGGACATAGCGCACCACGTCCTCCCACCGCAGCCGCGTGCCGGTTTGCAGTACAAGCATCGCCAGTTGTTCGACCGCCCGCTCGGGGCTGTCCGCGTGGATCGTTGTGAGCGAGCCGGGATGACCTGTGTTGATCGCCCGCAGGAACGTCATCGCCTCGCCGCCCCGGATTTCGCCAAGGATAATGCGGTCGGGCCGCATGCGCAGGGCTGCGATGAGCAGGTCTTCCGCGGTGACCTCCGCTTCGCGCAAGGCACTGCGGGCAGCAATAAGGCCGACCAGATTGGGCTGCTGCACCTGCAGCTCGGGCGCATCCTCGATAAGTATGAGCCGCTCGTCCGCTGGCACTTCGCGCAGTAGCGCGTTTAGGAACGTTGTCTTGCCCGTTGCCGTGCCGCCAGAGACAAGAATGTTGACACGGTTCCGCACGGCCTCGCGCAAGAACGCGTTCGTTTTGACTGAGCGAAGTGCGGTCCAGAACGGCTGTGCAGGCTGTGGCGCGGTCATGGCATTGGAGAACAACCCTTCGTCTGCATAGTCATCGAGCGTCATGTTTGCTGAGACGTGCTTGCGGATCGCGATGGCAATCTCGCCGCGCGTTGCGGGCGGCATCGCGACTTGCACGCGGGAGCCATCGGGAAGAGTAGCCGCAAGCAAGGGATGTTCCCTGCTGACGCCTTGATGCGACCAGGCGGCAAGCTGGCGCACCAGCCGCTCGATCGTCACAAGTTTCAGTGCTGGAACGTCATGCCGCTCGATTGTGCCACCAAGACTTTCAACCCAGACTTCTTCCGGACGGTTGACGAAGAGGTCGGTCACGTCAGCCCGGGCCAGAAAGGGCGCCAGCGGTTCAAGCCAGGCGCCGAGGTAGAACAGGCCATCCTGCCTTGCCGCTTGCGTCATGGCTGATCGCTGACCGAACTGAAGTCGAGGTCGCGGGCCACGAAGACCGAGACGCTTGCCCCTTGCTTGACAGTGACGGTAGGTCGAACCTGCCGGTCGTCGGGATTGATCTGCGGCACCGTTGTCGAACTGCCCGGCAATCCAACAATCACCGTGCCTCCGACAACGCTGCGGGTGGCAAGACCGACGCCAAGATCGAGCGCCGACTGCAGGATGGCGCCGCCAAAGCGTTCGAAGAAGTGTGTGTTGACCTTGCCGCGCACGCCTGCGCGGCCCAATTCATCGGCTGCGGGTGACTGCAGATTGATTGTCACGCCATCGGGGCGGATCAGCCGCGTCCATACCACCAGTGCCCGGTTCTGCCCTGGCGAAAGATCGGACTGGTACTCGCCAATCAGGCGACTGCCCCGCGACACGAGTACGCGGGCACCGTCGAACCCGCGCACATCGCGCGAGACGATCGCGCGCGCCATGCCCGGCCGGGTAGAATCGAGCGCAGTCTCAAGCACGGCCTGGATGATCGCGCCCTGCACGATGGTTTGCGAAGGATTAAGCAGCCGTCCGGCTCGCACCCGCTCTGCGCCTTTGAGCCCCGGGTTGCTGGTCTGGCCCGCGTCCTTCGCTTCCTGCGAAGTTGATGCCGCGCCATTGTCGTAGACGACGGATGGCCCGGCGGGCAGTTGCGGCGGCGCTGTATAGTTTTCGCCTGTTCCGGGAGGCGGTGAAGGCTGGACGAACGTCGGACTGGCCCGAACTGTAGGAGCTGGTGCCTGTGCCACCATCGGATAGGGCGGCATGGGTTGTACTCCGCCGGGCGGGGTTGGCATGTAGCCGTAAGGCAGCTGCTCTGGCTGAACGTCGACAGGCAGTTGCAGCTCGGGAACCCTCGATCCGGCACTGCCATAGTCGGACATTGCCGGCCGCGTCGCCGGAGCGGTCAGGCTGCGCCGGTTCGCATCGAGCGTCGCAAACAGCGCCGTTGCTCCGATCACCGCAACAGCGCCAAACACCCAAGGGCCGAGCGGAAGGCGTCGCCGCGCCACCAGTGGCCGGATATCGCGAGGATTGCCTGACGTGCCCGTATCGACCGCCTCGGTCATGGCTTGCTGTCCTTCTGACGCTCGGCAGTAGCCATGAGCTTGTCGATCCTGAACACCAGGCGCGGCCAGACGCGATCGATCGTGTAGTATGCCCCCCGCATCTGGCCATCGACGGTGAGTTCACGGCCCGTCGCGTCCCTGGCAAAGACGGCAGGCAGCGGTTGCTCCTCGCTCCAGCGAATGTAGGTGCGCTCGCCATCGTCGGCGATGGACTGCGGCCGCAGGGACGCCGCGCCCTTCAGGCGATACCGTGACGCGGCTGACGCAGCGCCGGGTGGAGACTGGCCGGGGGACGCTTCATGGAAGTCCGCCGGATAGACATAGCGCACGACATAGGCGGCGCGCCGGTCATCGCCTGCTTCCAGTTCGATCGTGTAGCTGCGCCTGTCGCTGCGCACGGTCATGCTGGTCACGGCATTTGCACGCAAGGGTCGGACAAACAGGCTCTCCCCGTCCTTGCCGACCGTGACCTGCCATGACGCACTGTCGCCCAGGGCAACGCTGCCGACAGTCTCACCCCGTCCGAGTTCAATCGTCGTCTGCGCGGTCGTCGGGACAACGATCCTGACCACTTCATCGCGGGACCAGGTGACAGACTGAATGCGCGGATCGAACGCGCCCGGCATCGGCCGGATCTGCGATACCGCTGGGGTCGCCAGGGCGATCAGGGCCATGACCGTGCCTATTCTCTGACTGCACCTCATTGCGGCGGCTTGCCCGATCTGGAGAGAGGTCTTGCGGTAGGGGTCGATGGGATGGAAGTCGGCGCCTGCGCAGGGTCTGTTGGGGAAACAGTCTGGGAGAGTTCCGTTGTCGGTGCAGGGATCGTCTCGGCGTCGCGCCGATAGCGTGTCACCTCGAACCCCAGCGGATTGAGCAGGCGGTCCTCGGCAGACATCGGCGCGCCCGAGTAGCGATAGCTGATCACGGCAGCCCAGTCACGCGGTGGCAGGCCCTGACCGGAAGCATCGCTGCGTGTCGTGCGGAAGCGCACCAGCGAGGTCGAAGGCCCCAGGGACGACACGCTCTTCACGGTCACCTCCACCTGCGCATTGCGCGGCAGGGTCGCGAACGGGCTGGCAGGGTTACCGGCCTGCATCATATTGGTGTAGGCGGTCCTGACCTCAGGCGCAGACCACAGCGCGATCTTGCGATAGTTTGCCCGAACCCCGGCAAGATCGAAGCTCTCGCGAGCAATGACATATTGCACGAGGAACGATCGCGTCAGCGCGGCATCGGCCGAGATTGTCTGGCGCTCTAACGGTTGCAGCGCTTCGACATATCCCGTCTGACGGTCGACCAGCAGGGTATAGGGCTCGACTGTCTTAAGCGGTACCAGTGTCGCCAGTGCGATGGCCTCAAGCGCGGCGACGGCGGTTGCGGTACCGGCGATCATCCAGGCGATACGGCGCGAGCGTTCTTCGCCAGCCCGCCTGTCGCTGGCCCAGGTCTCCGCCTCCTTGAGGTAGCTGTCGATCTCCTGGGCAAAATCGGGCTTCATTCGTTGCGGTCCCTGCGTTGTCCGGCCAGCGTCGCGCGCTGGTTCACGCGCCTGCCGGATGCGCGCCAGGTCTCGCCCAGCGGTTGAGGCCTGACCTCATCGGTACTGCCTGCGCGCTGGCTACCTTCAACCTGTTGCAGCATGAACTGAGGCATCCGCTCGATGCTGGAGCCGCTTTCCCGCTGTTCAAGGCGCTGGACCGAGAGGGCCAGTTGCTCGGCCCGCGACACCTCGTCCGTGCCTCGCCTCGCGACAGCCTGCTCATGGCGAACTTGCTGCTCATCCGAGCGAGGCCACGGCAACGCCGGAAGCGTTACCCACCCACCCTGAAATGCGACCCTTGCGATGAAACCAAGCGCGATATTGGCAGCGATGGCAAAGGCGAGATTGAGCGCCAGCAGTTCGGTCGGAACCGCAGGCGTTGCATAATTCGCCACCCGCAGTTGCAGAGCATTGGCCGCCCAAGGCTCCATGATCGCCAGCTGCACCGCATGCATTACCGCGAGCATGGCAGAGCCCAGCAGGCATAGCCCAAGCCCCCGCGCCCAGCCTGCGAACAGGCCTCGCGTCGCCTCGAACAAGAGCGCCAGCGCCAGAATGGGCGTCACAGCAAGGAGGAACCCTGCGACCAGACGCAGGGCAACAAGCGGTGCCAGCGTTCCCGCAAGCCATGTGACGCGCGCCCAGCCCATGGTCGAGGCATCGTCAAGCGCGATCTCACGAAAATCCTGCGAAGTCGCATAGCCGGGTACGCCCGTAGTGCGTCCGGTGCCGCTCATAGTCAGAGCGAGGATCGCATCGTCCATGGCCTGAAGGCGAACCGAGATGCCATCTGAAGCCCCCGGCAGTGCCGCTGGATCGGCAATCGCAGCAGCGACCTGCGCCGGGCCCTTGAGCACGGTATCGTAGGCAAGCGTGCGCACCGCAGGCCAGGTACCGGCAAGCGTCACCACTATCGCTCCCCGCATCACAAGTCCGATCAGATCGTGGCCGTCAACCGATCGCCCCAGGATCAGGCGAAAGCCGAACAGGGCAATCAGGATGGCCAGCGCGCTCACAAGCATCGTCGCCCCCATCGCTCCGGGCCGCGCGAGCGACTGGAAGCCATATGATCCCAGAACCTGCGCCTGGCAGTCGATATGCTGGAGCACGCCCAGCAGGAAACCGTGGCCGGTGGCGACGCTCGGGCACGGCATCAGGCTGCCCGTTCCAGCAGAAGCTTCATCCAGCCGCGGGGATCATCGCCGGTCGACTTGCGCAAGTCGTCGAGCAGCCGGACATTGGCTTCGCGCCCTGAGAGGATCGTCAGCAGATCCTTCTCACCGGTCAAGTCGAGCCGCACCACGACGCTTTCGTTGCCATGGCGCACCAGGAAGCAGTGGGCCGAGTCGGGAAGCGTGCGAACAAGTTCGAACTCGTGCGCAGTCAGGCCAAAGCCGTTGATGTAGTCCTCGCCGCGGCCCTTGGGATTGACCATGAATATCTGCGTAGCCGCCTGTTCGATGATCGCGCTGGCGATGCGACTTTCGAGGGCATCCTGCGCGCTCTGGGTGGCAAAGCCGACCACCCCGTTGCGCTTGCGGATGGTCTTCTCCCAGTCCCTGATCCGGCGCACGAAGACGTCGTCATCGAGCGCCTTCCATCCCTCATCGACAACGATGATCGCTGGGCTGCCATCAAGGCGTTCCTCGACGCGGTGGAAGAAATACAGCAGCGCAGGCGTGCGCACGACAGGGTCGTCGAGCACGGCCGTCATGTCGAAACCCACGGTGAGCGCATCGAGATCGGTCTGGTCGGTCTCGTTGTCGAACAGCCAGGCGCGTTCGCCCTCGCCCCACCAAGGCCGCAGGCGCGACCACAGGTCATCGGCACGTGGCCGTGCGCTGCCGCGAAACAGTTCGACCAGATAGCGCAGGCGGCGATAGGGCGCGCCCTGGCTGTAGCTCGCATCGATCGCGTCACGGACCTGTGCCGCTTCCTCGCCATCCACGCCTCCCGCCAGCAGGGCAATCCAGTCCGCGAGAAATTGCCGGTTGGCCGGTGTATCAGGTAACTGCAGCGGATTGAGGCCTGCCGCGACACCGGGGCGAAGCTGGTCGTAGCGACCGCCGACGGCGCGGATGAACAGTTCGGCACCGCGATCCTTGTCGAAGAAGACAATGCGCGGGTCGAACTTGCGCGCCTGCGCCAGCAGGAAGTTGAGCACCACTGTCTTGCCCGAACCCGACGGCCCGATGATGGTAAAGTTGCCGAGGTCGCCCTGGTGGAAGTTGAAGAAATAGGGTCCCGCAGCAGTGGTCTCGAACAGCGTCACCGCTTCGCCCCAGTGATTGCCATTGGCGCGGCCTGCCGGGAAGTTGTGAAGACTGGCAAGGCCTGCAAAGTTGCGCGTCGAAACCAGAGCACGCCGTCCGATATAGCGCGCGTTGCCCGGAAACTGCGCCCAGAAGGTGGGTTCCAGGGCAATGTCCTCGCGCACCCCGACAATGCCGAGATCGGCGAGAAGCGCGGTGATCTCAGCGACGCGAACATCGAGGTCGGCAAGGCTATCAGCCCGGAGCGTGATGGTCGCGTGGTGCTCGCCATAGCCCGCCCGCCCTGCAGCGACGTCATCCTTGGCCACGCGAAGTTCTTCGCGCAGGCTGACCGCTTCGTCATCTGCAGAGCGCATCCGGCGAAGTGCCAGGTTCATGCGTGACAGCGCTTCGCGGCGTTCGACGAACGAGAATGACTGGCTCATCACGAAGTCGAAGGGCAGCCGGTAGAGTTCGTCAAACATGCCGGGCAGCGTCTGTGCCGGGTAGTCCTTGATCGACACGATAGCGCCGAACGAGCGGGCGACGTGACCTGCTGCCCCGAGTTCGAACGCGTCCTGCCCGAAGCTTACCCTGCGGAACGGGATATGGTGGCCAAGGTCGCCATGCGGCAATGTGCAGGGCCGCATGTCGGCATTGTAGAGCCCGGACACGAACTCGAGCATCTCCGAGCGAAGCCCTTCGTCAGTCGCGTAGATCGACAGGGCACGGGGACGGTAGGCAGACAGGGCCGCTTCCAGTGCCTCGCGTGCGGCATCGAGCTGGCGCAGCTCCTTCCGGATCGCGAGATTGTCGTCTTCCCCCTTGCCCAGAATGAGCTGGCGCACCCGCGAAGCAAAAGCGCCCTTTTCAATCGGGCGGCGGCGTATGATCGTCAGGAACAGCTCGTTGACGAAGAGATTGCGCCGATCGAGCCTTCCACGCCAGAGCTCGTCGAGCTGGCGCGAGAAGTCATCGGCATACCCACCTGCAAGGCCTACGCTCGCCTTACGGCGCACGACATGATGCCAGAGCGAAAGGCGCGAGGAGCCGACCGCGCGCAGCATGGCATCGCGCAGTTCGGCGCGGTAGTTGAGCTCATCCGTATCGGCCGTCTCGAACAGCAGCCCCGACAGGCAGATGGTCTGCATGAGCATGCCATCGCGGGTTTCGATGGTGCGCTCGTCGACATGACGGGCATAAGGCAAATGCACGCCAGCAGACGCTTCCTTTGCAATCGCAACGGGATCAGCGGTCAGGCGCTGTAGGAGTTGCATTGCCAGATCGCATGGTTCCTGACGCGCGGGCAGCGGCTGACCCGAGTGATCCACAGGTCAAGGAAGCGTGGTTCCCGGACGCAGAGTGCGACGCCAACCACATGGACAATTGCCGCCACGACCAGGGCCCAGATCGTGCGAAAGATCAGGAACATCTCCACGCACAGCACGGCATTGAGGACGAAGTAGTTGTAGGTGACGCCCGCAAACATCTGCGGCCGCGTCAGCGCGATGAACACGGTATCGCGGCGCAGCCCTCCTGCCATGTCGAGCGCTCAGTACCCGACTGCGGCGGCAGAACGGATACCGGCCACAATGCTGCCTGCTCCGAAAAGCACGAAGCACCCCAGGATCACCATCGCACCATGGCGCCAGTTGATCCGGCCGGTCAGCATCATGAAGCCGACGGCAGCAACCGCGACGACCGCCGAAACGGTTGCGATGGTGCCGAGCAGGGTTCCCTGAAGCCAGTTGGCAGCAGCGACAATGACACCAGAGCCCTGCGGATCGCCGGGAACTGCTGCATGAGCGCGGGTCGCGGCAAGCCCGGACGCGGCAGCAAGCCAGCCCACGGCAGCCATCACGGAATTGCAGAATCGAAGCAATGACATTGAGGAACACTGCCATTGGCGCAGCAGAGCGCAAGTGCAATCGTAAAAAAATGTGACGGATATGCGCAGACAAACTGAGGACAGGGAAAACTGAAGCCAAAAGGAATTTTAGTTCAAAGCCATTATGAGAGGTTTCTGATATTTCGGCCCATAAGCATACCGTTACTTCGTAATGGTGATTTCCGAAATGTGATATTTAGCACCATTGTCATGCAGGGTCAGCACGTGCGAACAACAGGATAAACTGAATCGGAGGAATCGCGTGAGACTTTTGCTGTGCCTTGCGACGGCACTCTTGGTTGTAACCAATGCATCGGCAACAGAGACCGTAAGCTACACATATGATGCGAAGGGACGTCTTGTGAAGGTCGAGCGGACGTAACTGCTCAGGAGGTTGGCAGAAAATGGTTGCGCGGTGACTCGGAGTTTGAT
>OFDC01000287.1_pt1 | contig 42997 bp, 51 predicted proteins | sample 1520941 | NCBI WGS metagenome assembly OFDC01 (sample SAMEA94258168, study PRJEB24077) | hot springs metagenome | biome: Aquatic biome; feature: Water | place: India | collected 2012-12-06 | depth 5 m | reverse complement strand
GGCGCGGGCGCGGGCGCGGGCGGGCTTGCGATGCCTGTTTTCACTGTACGAATCCACAGCACTGGACGGCTATACAGTATGTAAGGGTATGGCCTAGCGTATGGCTTAGCGTATGGTAGAGCCCTAGCATGGCCTGCCCTTAGCGTATGGCTTAGGCTTGCTGGGGGCTTGCTTGCTGTCAATACATAGAATAATGAAACCGTGCTAGCTAGTTCGCTGGCTTGCATGGTGGCATTGTGTAAGAGCTAACACTGAAGCAAGTGAAGCCCGCAAGGGCCTAGCGTTGATCTAAGTCACACACTCAAACCCGCAAGGGTGGCAAGGTGGCACGGACTAGGTGTTAGGCTTGGCAAGGGTAGCACCTTGCTAGGCGTTGTCGCTAAGGGTGTAGGAGCCCGGCGCATAATTACATAATCGCTGGGGCTTGCCCTATCATCGCTCTATTCCCTTGCATGGCTTGCCCTATGTAATGGCCTATATAGGCGAGTGAGCGAAGCGAACGAGCCAGAGTGATACTGTATAGATTAACAGTATTGACTATTGCCTTAGTTCTGTGCTTTAATTCAAACCATGCAAGCAAAGCAGCAATGCAGAGCTTGCTAGCCAAGCAAGGGCAATAGCCCTAGACTTGACAAGGGATTTAAACTAGCGTATAGTTCAAACCCAGCAAGACACGAAGCCCTTAATTGTGGATAAATGCAGTGTCTAGCTAACGTCAAGTTATAATGCTTGACAACCCGGCGAGATTGTGCTACAGTCTAGGCCATAGTAGGAGCTAGCCCGGAATGTTAGCTAACGCAGCAATGCGCCAAGCCCTGATAAATAGGGGCTTGACAAGGTGGCTAGACTGTGATACAGTAGAGCCTAAGCCTAGAGCGAAAGCGCTAGGCCGATAGGGTGGAAAGCCCTTACGGTTGACAAGGGATTCGAGCTGTGATACAGTAGAGTCCAATAAATGCCAAGTGCGGCATGTAGACAGCAAGGGCTACGGTTCTTGCTGGAAGCGAAGCGCATAGCCCACAATAGGGGCATGGTGAATCCGCGTATCTATTGCCGGTGGCTGAGGGCTTGACCGGAGTCGAAAGGCAAAACAAGCCCGAGCGTGGCGCTAGTACCGCCAGCATGCCGTTCCCTGCCAGACGGGAGAACTACCGGCCCATAATGGGCTTAAAGATGGTAGGAGCATGCGACTAGGTGAGAATCCGAGCCATGTATCATGGCAAGATGGTTCTCCTAGATAGCCCTAGTATGTAGTCCTTCGTTGAGGGTGTACATACTAGGTTTATCAACAAGGTGTAACTATGCACAAAAGTAAGCGCGACGGCCTCAAACGCCGAGTAAGTGAGTATGAAAAAGTTGAGCGCAAGATTCAAGAACTTTCCTTCAATGGTAAGTCTGAGGCACGCCGTGAGCGTGCTAAGATGATCGAGAATAGGCACTGGTACGACCGTGACCGCAAGGGTGATTTCCGCACAGGGAATGACCGTGAGCATGGCCGTGTGACTATTTTGGATTAAAGCTCTGCCTATAGGCTACGGTGCGCCGTGGCCTATGTGAAGCGCTTTTGCTTCTTCCCATGAGGATTGAACTATGTCTAAAGCTGATTTCTCCACCGTGGCCGGTATCCGTGCCGAGATTGCGTCTATCTCCAAGGCTGGCAAGACCTTGGATGCCCGCATCCAGCGCTGCGCCGTGGCCGCTTTCGAGCACATGCTGGCTCACCGGGATCACACCTTGCTGGTCGAACTGTACCAAGCCCTGAGCAAGGGTATGCGCCGTGCGTCTATGGCTGCGTGGATTATGCAGTTCACCCAGCTCACGGCCAATACCGATGCTGCCAGCAAGGCCGATAAGCCCTTTGTGCTGGACAAGGAAAAGGCGCACGATCTGGAGGGTGCCAAGGAAACCATGTGGTACGACTGCGGCAAGCCCGAGGCTGCGCCCGACGAAATCCTCGATGTGAACAAGGCCGTGATGGCTCTGCTCAAGAAGGTCAAGTCTGCCAAGGAAGCTGGCCGCCCAATAAAGGGCTTGGATGCTGAGACTCTCGCCGCTGTGCAGAGCCTCGGTGCATCTGCCTAAAGCATAAAGCGCAAGCCCTGCGGGTCAGGGTTTGCCTGTGTGCTTTATCACTGGAGTTATTATGACGCCAAAGCAAGTAAGGGTCATGGCCGCTTATTTTGAGGCCACCGAGCGGCTGGCCGATGCCACCGACGATCTGATAAAAGCCCACGAGGCCCGGCGTGCCGGTCTGCTTGGCAACTGTGCCCAATTCGAGGAAGTGGCCAAGATTCGCCTTGCTGTCTACCGCCAAGCCCGTGCGGACTACGAGGCTCTGTAAAGGAGATAACTATGCCTCTGTCACCTGAATTTATCGCCAAAGCCCGAGCCCTTGCGTTCTATCGCAAAAACAAGGTACGCCGAGCCAAGGCACTCGCTCGCCGCACTAACGACAGCCGCCGGATGGAATACGACAATTATGGCTTGTCCGGTTGGACAAGGCTCGGGAGTGGTCACTTCGGTGAAGCATGGGAGCACGCGGATCATCTGGGCCTAGTGGTCAAGATCAGCGGGCGCGCTGGCTTTGGGGAGAGTTGCGGGCGTACTGACATAGAGCCCTCGCTGGATGGCTGGCCCACGTTCGCACAGCACTGCCTAGCCCATCCGCACCCCAACCTGCCCAAGATTCTACATTTTGAGCGGCTAACGGTGGGTATCAGCTTTGGGATTATGCCCCACTACAAGAGCATTGATCCTTACAGTGAAGACGCCGGGGACGAAATTGTGAGTGAGTGGCGGGACTACCTAGAAGGCGCTAAGGGTGCGCCGGAATGGATGTGGCCCATCATCGGTATGCGTGGTGCCCTTGGCATGCGAGTTGACCTGCACAGCGGTAACGTTATGCTGGACGACACAGGGGAGTACATCATGACCGATCCATTCTCTTTCGTTGACTAACACCTCAGCCTATAGCCTTGCGAGTCAGGGCTATGGGAAGCGATGTTGCTTCTATCACAAGGACGCTCTATGTACCGCGCCGACCTTTCCCGCCGCATTGGCCCTGCCTTCGCCACCGCTGCCGTTGATGCAGCCATGGACAGCGTGGGCAAACCCGGCTACCCTACTGGCTGGGGCACGTCGCCCCGCCCTGCGCCGACTGCCGCCAGCTACAAGCCCGCTCATGGTGGCTACCCTGGCACCCCGGTGATGCGCAACCCACAACCGCTCTGCTAACATGGCGCCTGCCTTTGAGTGGATTCACGTTCTAGTTTGCGCAGGCCTTGGCTTGGCCTGCGTTCTTCACCTTATCTTCATGAAGGATTAACATGCTTACCATTGACCGACTCGCCAAGATCGACAACATCGCAGGCAGTATCCTTGTCGCCCTGCACCGTGGCGTTAAGTGGCTTGGCGACCACTACGAGGCCCGCTTGGTTAACGCAGCGTACCGTATAGCCGAAGCCAAGACCGCTGCTATCGGCAAGACCGAGGATAAGATCAGTGACCTCGAAGATGCACACGCTGAACTGGTGGCGTATGGCGCTGAGGCCCGGACGATTCTGCGTGAGAAGTACAAGGCCGCGCTTGATGCGTTGGACAAGGAGCTTACCGCAAAGGGTAACCAGCTCAATGACGAACTGGCTGCTGCGGCTGAGAAACTGGTAGCCGCAAACAAGTCGTACGACCAGACGGTTAGCGCGGCCTACGAAAAGCTGGGTGTCGAAGTATGAGCGACCTGACACCTGACCTGCGCAACATCGTTGCCGACCTCGACTCCAAGATCGAGGACAAGTCCTACTCGGTGCATGCCCGTGATGTGTTCAACGCCATCAAGGATTGCATCATTTCCCATCAACCAATCGGGCCTGAGTTGCAGGCACAGTATGTCCAAGTCATCGCCAACGATCAACGCCAAGACCGCTACGGTAAGTGAACAGTGGGTGGATACAGTCCGGCTGTATGTGCCCATATCACGACGCCACGTTGCCGAAGCTAGCCTTGCATTGGGCAAGGCACAGCTTCTAGCTGGCGGTTGGACTTGCCGCCACGTTGCAGGAGGATGGTTTGCCCCTAGTGGGCAGGCGATCGTCGAGCCCGTGGACGAGTACGAATTCCTTGTCCCTTATGACAAGGCACAGGCAGTGAGGAAGTACCTCATTGCGCTCTCCGAAGAACTGTTGGCCGCTGGAGAGCAGGCCGTCCTCATGGTGGTGCAGCACGCCAGCGGCACCGTCGTAACCTACACATTGTCTTGAAAGGACTACCACATGACCGACTTCAACACCAACGCCGCCGACACCAACACCGAAGCCAAGGCCGCCAAGGAAATCACGACCGCCAAGCACGCTCGTTTCCTTGCCGAAGCTGCCCGTAAGCGTGCCGAGAAGTTCCGCACTCAAGCCGCCGAGGCTGACGAGGCCGCCGCCAAGTACGACGAACTGGCCGCGACCCTGCCCGAGTCCAACCCCTCCAGCGGCGGTGGCAAGGTGCGACCAGTGATCGAGGTAGGCACCTCCGTGTCCTTCCGCTTCGGTCGTACCACCAGCACCAGCAAGGCCCGTATCCTTGACGGTGTGGTGAAGGCCCGCAAGGATGGCGAAGATGGCAAGCCCGAAGCGTACAAGATCGCGGTGGGTTCCGGCTTCGATGAAGAACTGTTCACGATGCAGCCCGGTGCCATCCTGTTGGCAGGTGAGAGCGCCGAGGACAACGAGGCTGACGCTGCCCTGAACGCAGCAGCCAACACCGTCGAGGGCCTGTAATCATGGGGCCGATTGACAGCCCGCCTATCCCAACGGCATGGCGTGAACGGCCCCAGTCACCGACTGGCCCCAGGCAGTTGGGGCTGGAGTTGATCGGGCGCAAGAAGAAGGATGGCACTGACGCTATCTATTGGGCACCGTCCTACGACGAGTGCTTCAAAGCTGCAAAGCTGGACGGTTGGAAACTCTGAGGTAAGCATGACCATATCCCCGCATGAATTCAAGAAGGTAGGCGAGGCCCTAGACCCAGGCCGACGCACACGCATCGAGCACTCATGCGGGGATGGGCGCACCATCATTGTGAGCAGGGATCACAAGGGCATCAGTGCATACTGTTTCCGCTGCCACAAGAAAGGATACATACACACTGAGCGTAGCCTTGCCGAGCGCATCGCTGCCCTCAGTGAGGCAACTGAGTGGGACGGGGCAGCGCAGGAAAGCCTAGAGCTACCCGGCCCCGGCAAGCTAGACCCACAGGACTGGCCGGATAAGCCCCGAGTGTGGCTGTATCAGGCAGGGTTTAGCAACGACGAGATACGTCGCCACGGGTGGTACTGGAACCCACGCTTGGAGCGTGTGATCCTGCCCGTCAAGGTGGATGGCAAGACTATCTACTGGCAGGGTCGAGGCTTCGATCCGGGCCGACCCAAGGCGTTAAACCCAACCGTGAACCGTGAGGGCTTAGTGGCGAAGTACGGACAGGGCGACTGGATCGCGTTGTGCGAGGACATACTGTCGGCTGCTAAGGTTGGTGGCGTGAGCGAGGCGTGGGCCTTGCTCGGTACTGTGTTGTCCTACAGTACAGCGCTTGCCCTATCAGAGGCCCGCCGCCCCGTGCTGCTAATGCTGGATGACGACCCGGCTGGTAGGCGCGGGGCGGCTGAGGCTGCCAAGACATTGAACCTGCTGGGTGTGCGCAACCATCAGGTGTACTTCGGAAAAGATCCGAAGCTAGTGCCCCGTTCTGTAATCAAGGCGAGAGCCCAGGAGGTATTGACATGATCCGAACTATCCCCGTTGCGCTGCTGTCCCTGCTGAGTGCAGGGGTTCTCACGTTCTGCGCACCGCACCCCGCCGCTGCCCAGCCCGCCAAGTCTGCGACCGGGCAGTACATCAACTGCGCACAGGTGGCTGCGGACGTTAGCCTTGCTACTCGGGCTATGCAGCTTGACTCTGTGGTGGTGTCATGGTGGGCGGGCAAGGAGTCAGACTGGTACACCCGCGTGGTTGTAACCCATGCCCGCAAAGCATTGAGTACCGATAACCCTGCACAGTATGTGCGTGACCTGCACAAGGCGTGCCTCTTGGAGACTGCATGAGCCTAGACATAACCATCCTGCGGCTGCTCAAGCACCGCGACCGATACGAACTCTACCACAGGGCCGTGCCCAAGGAAGTGCTGGAGCCACACACCCGCATCATCTTGGAAGATTATGGAAAATTCTTCGCAGAGTCTGAGGCCAAGGTGGCGGACAGCGAAGGCTTCCTCCCTTGGTTCCTTCTCGCCCACCCCAAGCTGAAGCCAGAGCCCAAGGCCCTGCTTACTGGTATCATCAAGAATGCACAGGACAATGTGCCCGAGGGCGTGGAGCAAGGCATCCTTGCCCGCCTTGAGGATGCCCGCCAAGCTGCTGCGCTTACGTCCCTGCTGGAGAAGTACAACGCAGGCGAGGAAGTCTCAGTCATGCGGACAGTCACGGCGCTGGCTGAGTCCGTGCCTATGGACAGGGCTGACCTGCCCGAGGCGGACTTCAACATTGATCGCATGCTTGACGACGAGCAGAACGATTGGGGATTCCATTGGCCACAAGATGCAGTCAACGCCAGCATGCGCAGCCTGCGGCCCGGAGACTTCGGCATCATCGGTGCCCGCGTGGACATTGGCAAGTCAAGCAAGATCGCCCATGCCGTTGCGCATTGGGCACCGCAGGTTGACCAGCTATTCCCAGGCGAGGAACGTACTATCATCTGGCTGAACAACGAAGGCCCCGGCAACCGCCTGAACCAGCGCCTTGTTAACGCTACCCTCAACATGAATATGCAGGAGCTTGTCGATGCTAGGGCATCTGGTCGCAACCTATGGGATGAGGTACTGCAAGCATGGGGCGGGCGGCGTGTGGTCACAGTGTACGATGTGCATGACCGACCCATGTCCTTCCTTGAGAACATCGTCCGCCGCACAAAGCCAGCCATCGTCGTCGTTGACATGCTCGACAACGTGCCATTCGACGGGGCGGTGGGCAACGGCGGTCAACGCACTGACCAGATTCTGGAAGCGGCTTACCAGCGCTCACGTATTTGGGCGGTGAAGTACGACTGCGCTGTGCTGGCGACTAGCCAACTGAGCGCCGAGGCAGCAGGCAATCTGTTCCCAGGTATGCACATGCTGTCGAACAGCAAGACCGGCAAGGCTGGTGCTGCTGACTTCATCATGATGGTGGGTGGGAGTGATGATCCCTTGCTGCGTAACAGCAGGTGGCTCAGTCTCCCTAAAAATAAATTGCATAGAAGCGGCGGGCCGAAAGACCCCCGCGTGGAGGTTCCGTTCGATGGCCCACGCTCTCGCTTCAACAACCCGGAGAAGGTAGCATGAAACGCACCGCATTGATCCTCGCCCTAGCCCTGTCGGGCTTGGCCCACGCTGGTACGCTGGGCCTGCACATCGGGAGCCAGCACTTCCCTGCCCAGCAATACAACAACTTTAACCCCGGCGCGTACTACATCCACGACAACGGGGCTACGGTTGGCACGTACTACAACAGCGAACGCCGCCCGTCCGTGTACGCTGGGTGGACATGGGACTCTGGCCCGTGGCGTCTGCAAGTGGGTGCCATCACCGGGTACGAGCGCCGCGCTGTGCTGCCCTTGATCGCACCGAGCGTGGCGCTGGGGCATGGGTTCCGGCTGGCCGTGCTGCCCAAGGTGGAGCGCAATGGTAGCTCCGTGATTCACTTGATGTATGAAATAAAACTATGACACCCCACCTGTTCAGATCGCGTCTGTTCCAAGGCAAGTGGGCTTGCTGTGCCAAGACATTAGACGACGACCCGCGCACCGTGCGGGCATACAAGCCTCTGCCCGAAGCAGAGATAACCTACGGCAGGACGCCGACAGAGGCATACAAATCATGGATGCGGTACTTCGCATCGGCAAAGGAGGCCACCAATGTGGGCAGTGCTTGACTTAGAAACGACGATCAAGTCTTACGCCAAGCGTAAGGCTAGCCCGTTCCACCCTGACAACTGGGTAGTGATGGGCGGCTGGGCAACCAAGGCTGACCCCACCCCACGTGGTCGGCGCTATGCACAGTTCAGACAGGGCGACCTGACCGATGACTTCATCAGCCTGCTGGCTAGCGGCATCAAGTTCCTCGTTGGGCAGAACATCAAGTTCGACATACTCCACATCATCAGCAAGGACGACCGCGCCCTCAAGGCATGGATGAATTACGTTGCTGACGGCGGGTTGGTGTGGGACTTGCAGCTTGCTGAGTATGTTATGGAAGGCCAAGACCAAGCAAGCCACATGCTCAGCATGGACGAGCTAGCCTTGCGCTACGGCGAGGACTTGAAGGTGGATGAGGTGAAGAAGCTGTGGGAAGCAGGCATCGACACACCGGACATTGACCCTGACCTGCTGGCCCGCTACCTGCTGGGTGAGGACTTGCCTAACGGTGGCCGACGCGAGGGTGACATTGGCGTTACCCGCAACGTGTTCCTCAAGCAGCTTGCCCGTGCGCAGAAGGAAGGCATGAGCCGCCTGCTTATGCTGGAGTTCGGTGCCCTCATTGCGTCCATCGAAATGGAACGCAACGGCATGTACGTGGACAAGGCGCTGGGCTACAAGCTGGCGGACGAACTGCGGGTCGAGCTGGCTGCGGCTAAGTCCGAGCTGCATGCGTACCTGCCTGTTGACCTGCCCTTTGAATTCAACTGGGGCAACCGCTACCACCTGAGCCCCATCATCTTCGGTGGCCGCATCAAGTACCAGCGCCGACAGTATGACCTCAAGGATGGAACGACTACGTTCATCCCTCCGAACTGGAGGCAACTCCCTGAGTATGCGAACAAGGAACCACACCCCGGCGCGTGGCCGCACTGGCAGTTGTATGCGTACAGCCAGAAGGATGAACTGCACTACGTCCTTGACAATGGCACCACCGTGCTGTGCGAACACTTCGGGTTCGATGGCGTGAATGATCCTCGGGTGCAGTACAAGGCAGGCAAGAACGCTGGCGAGTACAAGACCAAGAAGGTCAAGGCCGACGACTACGACAAGCCCAAGTCCCGCATGGTCGATGACTACCTGATCTTCCCCGGCTTCACTCAACCGCTGGAGGAATGGGCAAGCAGCACGGATGGCCTGTACTCCGTGGGCTCTGACGTTATCAAGGCGCTGACCGAGAACACGAACATACCGTTCCTCAAGACGCTAGGCCGAGTGACTGCTATCAGCAAGGACTTAGGCACGTACTTCATCAGCGACGATGGCGAGAAGGGTATGCTCACCTTGGTGGGCGACGATGGCTTGGTGCATCACAGCATCAACCACACCAGCACCGTGACTGGCCGCCTGTCCGGCAACGCACCCAACTTGCAGAACATCCCCAAGGGCAACAAGTCCAAGGCCAAGCAGATGTTTGTGTCCCGCTATCCCGATGGTGACATCGGGCAGTCGGACTTCTCCAGTCTGGAGGTGTACTGCCAAGCGTGGTTGACAAAGCCCAAGCTGCTTATCAAGGACTTGCTTGAAGGGCTCGACCTTCACTGCGTCCGACTCGCTGCCAAGGAAGCCAAGCCCTACGAGGAAGTGCTCAAGCTGTGCAAGGGTTACTTCCAAGAGGACGGCACCTTCATCGACGCCGTCGAGGAATGGGACTACAAGCGCACGGGTGCCAAGGTGTTCTCCTTCCAGCGTGCATACGGCGCTGGCGTGGCTACGATTGCCAAGGCTACCGGCATGTCCGTTGAGGATGTGCAGGCTTTGATCGACGCCGAGAACGCACGCTACCCTGAGATTGATTCCTACTTCTCTGGACTTGAACAGGAGATTGAACGCAACTCAGTACCTACCACCAACTTCTCTGCCCACCCGATGAACCCAGCGGTGCGGGTGCAGATGCGGATCAGCCGTATCCGCACACCCGATGGTAAGCGATACACCTTCCGCTCCCACCCATCGCAGGGCTGGCAGTTGAAGCGCGGCATCACCTCTACATTCAGCCCGACTGAGCGCATGAACTACCCAGTTCAAGGGCTGGGTGCCCAAGCAATGAAATCTGCGATGTGGTTAGCAGTGCGTGAGTGGTACAAGCGGGGCAACTTTGACGGGCGCTGCGTCCTAGTCAATACCGTTCACGATGCGTGCTACTTCGACACTGCGCCGGAAGTGCGGGAGGAAGCAGCAGCTTTGCTGCACGCCTGCATGACAGCAGCCAGCCAGTTCATGGAGTTCTGGTTCAAGTGGGAGCTACCCCTGCCTGTGCCGAGCGACACCGTTCTTGGTAAGAACATGGGCGAGGAAAACAAATGCAACAGCGAGGCGTTCAAGGCCCGCAGTAAGGAGCTACATGACAGAATCACCGCCGAGTATTGCCCCGGCCACCAGCCCAGTTGGCTGCGTTGAGGGCAAGGGTGCACGGGACAAGGACGGGTATGTTAAGGCTTTCTATCAGGGCAAACATACCCGCGCTCACCGAGCGGCCTACTGCCGAGCACGCGGCTTATCGCTGGAGGACATAAAGGGCCAGCTAGTACTGCACTCCTGCGACAATCCGTCGTGCTGCAACCCGGAGCACTTGCGACTGGGGACACACACTGACAACATGCGTGACCGGGCAGCCCGAGGGCGGGCACCCAAGACGGTTGCGCAGAACCGGAACGTTGACGATGCCATCGCCAGCGCCATCCGAGCCGAGTACCGACCAAGCGTAGGCAACAAGCCAAACCCTAACGGCTACGCCGGACTGGGTCGCAGGTACAACCTAGCACCCCAAGCGATTAAACAGATCGTGCAAGGAAAGACGTATCACACAACCCTTAAGGATTACCAATGAGCCAATTTGATTTCACCTCCATTGCCGATGAAGTCGCAGCGGTACAAGCCGATGCCAACGTAGCCAAAGCCGGTGGCGGTAACTACACACCACCTCCCAAGGGGCTGGCCCGCCTCCGCTTCATCGGGTACATCGAGCTTGGCAAGCATGTCAAGAAGGTGCAGGGTAAGCCCGACAAGAACGAGGATCAAGCATGGCTGATCTTTGAGTTGGGCGGCAAGGGGTACGAACCCAAGGTGCTGGACGATGGCACCAAGATTCCGTTTCGCATCACGGTCAAGCTGAACAAGAGCCTGAACGAGAAGGCCACCTACTACAAGTTGTTCAAGCGTATGAACTACGAGCAGAAGGCCACGCACTTCATCCAGCTTTTGGGTCAAGGCTACCTCGGTAACGTGGGCCACTTCGAGATTCCTTCCAAGGAAGCAGGCGGGCAGCCCACCATCATCGCCAACTTCCGCGATGACTCCGGCAACCTCACGATCCGCCCGCCCCGCATTGAAGCGATGGACGAGACTACCGGGGATGTGGTCACGAAGTCCGTGCCTGTGCCCGAGGCTATCGGTGAGCAGCGCTGCTTCGTGTGGGATGCTAAGCCCGAGTGGTTCGACAAGATGTGGCCCAGCATCTACATCCCCGATGGCGACGACGAGCCAGCCGAGGAAGGCAAGGAGAAGCGCAGTCGCAACGTGTACCAGAACACGATCAAGGCGGCGCTGAACTTTGAAGGTTCGCCCATCCACCAGTACCTGCAATCCAAGGGCGCAGACCTTGGCATCCCTGATGCCGAGGACGCCAAGGGTGGCAAGGGCTCCGACGCTGGCACGCCGGACAACGATGACCCACTGAACGGAGTGGGCTAAGCACATGGACTTCACCGACATTGCTAACGAGGTCGGTGCAGCCAATGCCATCGAGCCACAAGGTGTGCCCGTAGTCAAGGGCCGCCGTGTTCACATCGACGCCGACATGCTGGCTTACCAGTGTGGCGGCAACGACGAGACTGATGTGGCTACGTCCCGACGCATCCTCAAGAGCAAGATCGACTTGTTCAAGGATGCGGCTGGGGCCGAGAGCATCCTCCTGCACATGACCGCAAGCGGCAGCACCAAGGGCGACCGTGCCGTGGTTGCGTACACCAAGCCCTATCAGGGCCAGCGCAAGGGGCACCGCCCTAAGAACTGGCAGTACCTGCGGGACTACATGGCTGACGGATTGGCTGGCCCGATCAAGCAGTGGTACGACCGTGAGGCAGATGACGGCTTCGGCTTCATTAGCGCACAGTGCCACGGCGATGTGATCGCCACCCGAGACAAGGACATGCGAATGCTCCCCGGCCTGCACCTGAACTGGGACACCTACGAACTGGTCGAGGTCAAGCCCGATGTGTTCGGTGTGGAGCATGGCGGCAAGATGTACGGGCACCGCTGGTTCTGGACTCAGATGCTATGGGGCGACGCAGCCGACAACATCCCCGGCCTGCCTAAGCACCCGGACTTTCCGCGAGGGGTGGGCGAGGTGGCAGCGGGTAAGCTGCTAGCCTTTGCGCATGACGACGACAGCGCAGCGCAGGCTGTGGCTCAAGCGTACGAGGCGCATTGGGGCGACGAGTGGGCAGACCGCTATGCCGAGCAGGCTAGCTTGCTGTGGATTCGCCGCACCCAGCAGGCACCCATAGACGAGTGGGCGCAGTACCTGCCAGTAGGCCCGCAACTTCTCGCTGCCGTGGAGCGCATGCTCACTCGGGTCAACACACTCAAGGAGGAAGCGCGTTGCCTATCCGCCTGACCCAGGCCGCAACCAAGACGTACCGCGAAGCCAAGCTCAAGGAGCAAGGCGGGCGGTGCGCCCTGACTGGCTACACCATTAGCGCTGCCGAGGCTGTGCTTGACCACGATCATGCCACCGGCCATGTGCGCGGCGTGCTGCACCGAGGGGCTAACTCCCTGCTCGGTAAGATCGAGAACAACTACCGGCGTTACGGTGTGTCCATCCCGATGCTACGTGCTATGGCCCCGGCTGTGGCTGCGTACATCGAGAAGGACTACAGCGCCAACGTGTTCTACCCCACCCACCGCACAGAGGACGAGAAGCGGGAGCTACGCAACAAGCGTGCCCGCGAGGCCCGTGCCAAGAAGAAAGGAACAGAGTGCAAGTAACCACTAGCCGCGTGCGTGAAGGGGAGTACACCACGTACACACTGACGGCAGTGCTCAGCGGGCAGAGCATTACTGCCAAGCACATCATCCCGAACGATGCCTACGCTGCGTTGAAAGTCGAGGACGCCAACACTCTGATCGAGTCACAACTCTGGCAGCAACTCATGCACCACATCGAACACAACCTACGAAAGATCGCCTATGCGCAAACCAAAGATACTCACTTGTGACATCGAGACCCTGCCCATCGGCGCGAATGTGTGGGGCCTGTTCGATCAGAACGTCGGCCTCAACCAGATCAACGAGGATTGGGCTATGCTGTCCTTCGCCGCCAAGTATTACGGTGAGCGCAAGGTTCACTACGCTGACACCCGCAATGCGGTGGGCGGTATCAGGGACGACAAGGATATTGTGGCCCAGCTTGTTGCGCTGCTGGACGACTGCGATGTGGTGGTCGGGCAGAACGTCAAGAAGTTCGACCTCCGCAAGCTGCGTGCCCGCGCTGTGATCCACGGCCTAAAGCCCTTCCGTGAACCCAAGGTCATTGACACCATGCTCATGGCTAAGTCCGTAGGTGCCTTCACCAGCAACAAGCTGGAGTACCTGTCGGCCAACCTCACGGATGCGCCTAAGTCCAAGCACAACAAGTATCCCGGCTTTGAACTGTGGGCTGGCATCATGCGCAACGAGGATGCAGCATGGGAGGAAATGAAGAAGTACAACATTCAGGACATTCGTGCCACTGAGAAGCTGTACCTTGCGCTTCGCCCTTGGGCTCCCCGCCTTCCCAACCTCGCCCAGTTCTACGATGACGATCAGCGCCGCTGCCCCCGCTGCGGTAGCGTCAACGTCCATGAGCATGGCACTGTGGTGTCTAACGTCAGCGAGTACGTGCAGTACCTGTGCTCGGACTGCGGGGGCTACAGCCGTGGCCGGTTCACCACTAACTCCAAGTCCAAGCGAAAGGCTTTGCTTGCAGCATGAACGAACATGATCCAACGGGCCGCGATGCCCATGCCCCCGGTGCCAAGCTCGATGCTGGCAAGCCACTACCCGCCTTGGTGATCGGTAACTTCGCCGCTGGCCTGATGGAGGTGGTGCAGGTGGGCACGGACGGGGCACGTAAGTACATCCCGAACGGGTGGAAGGAAGTGCCCGATGGCCCAGCCCGCTACATGGAGGCGCTGTGGCGTCACCTCATGGCGCACATGGCAGGCGAAGTCCGCGACCCGCAGAGCGGCCACCGCCACATGGCCCACGTTTCGTGGAACGCACTGGCCTACCTCACCCTCACAGTCAAACGCAAACGTAAAGGATAACATGTATACGAACCTCACCGCTGCCTCCTTGTTCATCTTGTCCGCTATCTACCCACTGCGGTGGGACGACGGCACGCCGCCAATGTCAGACGAGTGCCGCGAGGAGGTTCTCTATGACACTGTTGCCACGCTACTGTTCACTGACGAGCAGAAGGCTGACCTGTACGCCCGCCTTGCGGAACAACTCAAAGCGGACACGCCCAGCACCGAAGCACTCAAGATCATCCAGCGGGCCATCCACGCCTGCCAGTACCCAGGTTAAGGAGAACCATGGCCTACGAATACAACCTCGCACCCAAGGCACTGAGCGAGCAGTGCGCTGCCTTCAAGAAGAAGTACCCAACGCTGGACGATCTGCCTGCGGACGGGTACATCATGATGCCCAAGTACGATGGTTGCCTTGCGATCATCACACCCGAAGGCGTCATCACCCGCACAGGTGAACCCATCACCAGCATCCCACAGTGTCTGAATGACGCTGCCGAGTTGCTGCCGGGGCACGTAATCTTTGGCGAGGTGTACCGCTTCGACACCCCGTTCAAGGAGATTAGCGGTGCCTTCCGGCGACACAAGCCACAGTACCACCTGTTCGTTATGGCGTTCGACGCAGTGCCATTCGATGACTGGAAGGCGTGTAAATGTGACAAACCGTACATCGAGCGCTACGCGGCCTTGAAGGAGGCGTGGCACCGTACCCCTGTCCCGAGTTTGATCGTCGCCCCAGCGCTCGATTTCGGGGCTCCACAGGGCTTTGCCAACGCGCTGGTTCGCCAAGGCGGGTACGATGGCGCGATTCTCCGGCGCAAGGACGCGCCGTGGACGACAGGAGCCAGCAAGAACGGGGAGGCCCTGAAGGTCAAGCCCGTGCAAAGCCTAGACCTTGAGGTACATGGCTGGTTCAAGGGCAAAGGCAAGCACGCTAACCGGGCCGGTGGTATCACGGTGCTGTACCGTGGAGTACAGACGGATGTGGGCACAGGCTTCACTGACCGGGAGCGTGAAGAAATAGCCGCAGCTGGGCAGGCCCCATGTGGAATAGCTGAGGTGGAGTTCATGGAACTTACCGCAGACGGCAAACTTCGGGAACCCCGATTCAAGGGCTGGCGCTACGACAAGGAACAACCGGACTCATGACCCTACTGAACCAAGAGCAACTAGAGATTCGCATGGCCGAGGTCGGCTATGCCAAGACACAGGCTAACATCGCAGCAGCCGAAGCACGGGGCGCTGCTGACCAAACACCCTACGCAGCTACGGTGTACCGTGATTACGTGCAGCCTCTAGCTGACTTGGTTCAAAAGGCGCAGGCCACCAAGGGACCAGCAGCCAATGCTGCCCACGTAGCACTGCTGCGCCCCATTGACCCATGGGCAGTAGCGTACCTAGCGGTGCGCGTGACCATGAGTATGATCCTTTCCGGGAGAGACAAGGCGGGCGCTACTGTCCGCAAGCTGTGCTCCGGTATCGGCAAGGCTGTTCACTCAGAGTTGTACCTTGCGCAGTTCGATGAACTTGCTCCTGACCTGTTCTTCATCATCAGTGAGGACTTAGGCAGGCGCAAGGCCAAGAGCGCGGATCACAGGGTCGCTACCTTCAAGGCCCAAGCAGCGGCCAAGGGTATGCACTTTATGGAGTGGGGGCCGGGTTCCAAGGATCAAGTGGGCGCGTGGCTGCTGGATCAACTGGTCAAGCTGGGCATGGTGGTCATGGAGCTACCCAAGCCCGGCCCAGGGCGTAGGCCACCGCTGGGTGTGTACCTAAGCGCCGAGGTCGCAGACATGATCGAGAACACGAAGCACAACTTCTCCTTGATCCGGCCCACTTACGGCCCGTGCGTTGAGCCTCCAAAGCCTTGGACTTCTTGGAGCGAAGGCGGGTGGCACACCAATGCCCTGCGCCGCATGCTGCCGTACCCTGTGAAGGCAAGCGGCCCTGCCCGTGAGCTACTGCGCAACCACGACATGCCCATCGTGTTCAACTGCCTCAACGCGCTGCAAGCTGTGCGCTGGCAGGTCAACACCCGAGTGTTCAGTGTGGTTGAGCAGATCAGCCGCATGCGCAACGTGGGCGAGATTGTGCTGGGTGAGCCCGAGGGCAAGCCTGTGCCACCCGCGTGGTTCGACAGCATTGGGGACAAGGAGCGCACACCCGAGCAGGAGCAGGAGTTCTTGGACTGGAAGGCCGCGATGACTTCGTGGTACACTACAGCCAAGCTGCAACGCACAGCAAAGCAGCGATTCGCCGCGACACTGCGCGCAGCCCGTGAGTACATGGACTACCCTGCCCTGTACTTCGTGTACTTCTGCGACAGCCGGGGCCGTGTGTACCCGCTGACCCAAGGCATAAGCCCGCAGGGCAGCGATGTGCAGAAGGGCATGCTCAGGTTCGCTGAGGGCAAGTGGGTGGAGAGTGGCACGGTCGCCTGTGATTGGTTCCTGTATAACGGGGCGAACCTGTGGGGCTTCGACAAGGCCACACCGCAGGAGCGCATCGGCTGGCACACTGGGCACGGCGCGCAGATACTGGCCTTCGCTGACGACCCCATCGAGAACCAAGGCTGGCTAGATGCCGACAACCCAGTGCAGTTCTTGGCATGGTGCTTCGAGTACGCAGAGCTTATCCGCACTGGTCGGGTGTGTAGCCACCTGCCAGTGGCGCTGGACGGTAGCTGCTCTGGCCTGCAACACTTCTCCGCTATGCTGCGGGACGAGGTGGGCGGGGCCGCAGTGAACCTGACCTACAGCCCAAAGATGAACGACATCTACCGGGCAGTGGCTGAGGTGGCAGCGCAGGCAATGCAAGAGGCCGAGCCAGACGAGGACGGCTACCGCGCAGCTTGGCTGGCCCACGGCATCAACCGCAGCGTGACCAAGCGTAGCGTGATGACTACATCCTATGGTGTGACCAAGCGCTCCGCTATCCGCTACGTGATTGACGACTACCTCCGAGTCCAAGACTTCATACGGCCACGGGATCACTACCCAGCAGCCGCGTACCTCATGGACTTTGTGTGGCCTGCAATCTCCGCAGTGGTGGTCAAGGGCAAGAAGGCAATGTCATGGCTGGACAAGGCGGGCAAGCAGATCATCAAGGACAAGGCTGACGTAGAGGGTGTCATCACATGGGTAACACCATCGGGCTTCCTTGCAAGCCAAGCGTACTACGACTACGAGGAACACAACGTAGCCACCAAGCTCTACGGCCATGCCCGGATCAAGGTGCTCGTTGAATCCAAAGACCCCAGCAGCATGCAGCATAGCCAAGGGCTAAGCCCTAACTTCATACACAGCATGGATGCCAGCCACCTGCATCTGGTTACTGCTAAGATGGCCGAGTTGATTCCCGGTGCGTCGCTAGCCATGATCCATGACAGCTTCGGTACACATGCCGCTGACACTGACGTACTCTACAAGGTTCTCCGAGACGAGTTCGTTAAGATGTATGAAGAACATGATCCACTGCAAGCCTTCGCTGACAAGTACGGGCTGACCCCTCCACCAGATAAGGGTAAGCTAGACTTGAGCCAAGTACGAGAAAGTCTGTACGTGTTCTCTTAACTGTGTTGATAGAGTAGGTTATTCCTATTCTGTCAATACATAGAGAGAAGGTTAAGATAAAGTTAAGACAAGGCTTAGTTAATGTTTATATAATGCTTAGTACAATACTTAGTAATAGGTATAGTATAGGGCATTATCTAAGTATTAACCAAAGCGGGCAGGAGCTACCTGTCAATACATAGAATGGAGAAACGGAAATGAGTAATCCGAACCGCGCCAATAGCGGCCCTTCCGCCCACAAGCCCCAGGCTACACACACCATGCGATTGACCCCAGCCGCTTACGAGCAGGTCGAACGACAGTGTAAGCCTTTGGATGTGGGCACCCAAACATCAGAACTGCAAGCAGCCTTCGTGCTGGGGCAGCAATCCGTTCTTGCCATCCTGCGCAAGGACATTGTGGTGGGCGCATGACAGTCCGTACCGTTGACGTACATCACCCTGAGTGGCCCTTGATCCGCGACCAGCTACCGAAGCTGGCGCACCGGGTCGCACTCGCCACTGAGGTCAAGACCGGGATAGCACCCAGCCCCGACCGCATCAAGCGTAGCCTAGACTTGGCCTGCCTTGGCCATGAGGACAACTTCGTGCTTGTCACGGCAGGGCCTTGCCTCGTTGGCTACAACATAGGCCAGCCGTGGTGGGGAGACATGGTGGCCCTCTCCGAAGAATTCGTTGTGCGGTACAAACCCGGCAACTTCGCAGACACGATCAAGGACTTAGAGCAGCATGCCCTAGCCCTTGGGTGTACGGCCCTCGTTATCTCTAGCCTAGCAATGGTGCGGCAAGAGAGCTACGGGAATTATCTAAAACGTAAGGGATTCCGTGAGGTGTCCCGTGAGTACATGAAAGGAATCGATGATCGAGAGACTTAGAGCCCTGTTCAGTGTTACAGAGGACGGGCAGCTAGTCCGTAAGATCAATTGGTATAAGGGCAAGGCCGGGGATGTTGTGGGCTGCCCGCAAAGTGCGGGCTACCTACGGTGCCGGGTAGATGGGAAGTTTATGTTGGTGCATCGCATCATCTTTGCAATCCACTACGGGTACTTGCCTGATTCAGTAGATCATAAGGACGGCAACATCCTGAACAATCGTCCATCCAACCTACGAGCCGCGACACAAGGCCAGCAGCGATGCAACACTAAGGTGCGTGCGGTTAACAGGTACGGTGTGAAGGGGCTGGACAAACCTAAGAACAACTGGCGCGGGCGTATTTGTGTGAATGGTGTGGATCATTCCATTGAGCACAAAGACCGGGCCGTTGTGGAAGAATGGCTTAACCGTACCCGGCAGGAACTGCATGGGGAATTTGCCTGTAATGGGCGATAGGAGATATATCATCGGAAAGATCATTGGTGCGATCACTGGCGCTAACTCCGCCAAGAAGGCCGCGCAAGCCCAGGCCCGAGCGCTGGAAGAACAGACCAAGCAAGCACAGGCCAGCGCAGCAGAGGCAGCCCGCCAAGCCGCCATCCAAGCTACACAGGTGCAGCAGCGCGAAGCAGCTACCCGCGAAGTTGAGGCCATGCAGGCGGCTGACGCAGCAGCCAGTAAGGCACCAGAAGTGGACACAGGGGCCGCCTCTGCCAATACGAGCACGACCCGCAAGCGGGCACGGTTCCAATCCCCAGGTAGCACCATCCAATCGGTGAGCATCTGAGTATGCGTAACGCAAGCTCTGAATGGATGCGGCTACAAGGCCGACGCCGGGGGCTGGAGAAACGCTGGGAAAAGTACGCGTCGTTCACCCTGCCTCGCCTCTATACCGACGAGCGCTGGGACGAGGACACCGACGAGCTAGCCCATGACTGGCAGAGCGTTGGGGCACAAGCTGTTAACCATGTGGTGAACAAGTTGATGCTAGCCCTGTTCGCACCGTCCCGCCCGTTCATGCGGTTGGAGGCTGATGCGAAGTGGCTGGCTACTCTGCCGCCCGGACTGGACAAGAGCAAGATTGACGAGGCCCTGAGCCAAGCCGAGCTTGAAGCAGTCAAGGCGATGGATGGCATCCAAGGCACCCGCGCAAAGCTGTACCTCTCACTAGCCAATCTGGTGGCCCTTGGCAACGTGTGCATGCACCTGCCCAAGGAGAAGGGCAAGCCGCCACGCATCTACAACGTGGCGCAATACGTCGTCCGGCGTACAGGCACAGGCGACCTGAAGCAAGCGATCATCCGTGAGTGCTTGGCCTTCGATGAACTTGAGCCCAAGGTGCAGGCAGCAGTGCGCAGTGGCTCCGAGGGTTCCCGCTACCAGCCAGACACCAAGGTGGAATACTTCCGGCAGATTTGCCGCAACGACCGGGGAGGCTACGAGCTTTATCAGTATGTGGACAAGGTTAAGCTGGGCACTGAGTTTGAGGGCCGCTGGTCAGATGAAGCCAGCCTTGAATGGCGCTTCCTTACGTGGAACCTCAAGGACGGTAACAACTACGGGACTGGGCTTGTTGAGGACTACGCCGCTGACTTCGGCGGACTGAGTACCCTGAGCGAGGCGCAGATAAAGGGCGCGGTGCTGGCTAGCGAATTCCGCTGGCTGGTGAACCCCGCAGGCATGACCAAGGTTGAGGACTTGGAGAACTCCGAGAACGGTGCCGCCCTACCGGGGCAAGAAGGCGACGTGTCTCTGGTGGCTAACTCCAAGCCCGGTGACCTCGCGGTGGTGGGCAATGTGGTGCAAGACTACATTGGCCGCATCGGTCGAGGGTTCCTGCTGGGCTCTGCCACTACCCGCGATGCCGAGCGCGTTACCGCAGCCGAGATTCGCATGCAGGCTCAGGAGCTTGAGACTAGCTTCGGCGGCACATACTCCAGCATCGCTGTGGGCATGCAGCTTCCACTGTCCCGCTGGCTCCTGCGCAATGTCAACCTAGATGTTAACGGCACGCAGTTGAAGATCACCATTGTGACCGGGCTTGATGCTCTGTCCCGCAGTGGTGACCTTGACAACCTGCGCGCCGCCCTGCAAGACCTTGCCCAAGTGGGCATGATTAAGCAGGCCGTGCCGGAACTGAACCGACGCGCTGTGACTGTAGCCATCCTTGCTGGACACGGCTTGCCCACAAGCAAGTACCTCCTGTCCGACGAGCAAGTGGCCGCTGAACAGCAAGCCGCACAGCAAGCCGCAATCAACGCACAAACCGCTAGCGAAGCCGCCACAGCAGGCGTGCAAGCTGGCATTGAACAAGGACAACCGACACAATGAGCGACGCATCTAACCCTTCCCAATCCGGCCTCCCAGTAGGCGCACAAGCCCTGCCCGAGGCACTGGGCGGCGCACCCGCTGCACCGCAAGGGCAGGTGGATCAAGCCCCGGCCCAAGGCCAAGCGCCCGCCCCGGCCCCTGCCGCAGCGCCTGCTGATGTGCTGCTGGATGCCCCAGCCGGGGGCGTGACCCCGAACCCGGACACCTCGCAAGAGTTCAGCTATGACCCCACGGGCGACGCTGGTCTGGACTACGCTCTTAACTTCGTGGGCAAGCTGGGCTACGGTGACACGCACCCAGCCATCCTCGCTGCGCAGAAGGGGGACTTCTCCCTGATCCGCGCTGAGCTGGCGACCAAGGGCGTGGCTGGCTCCGACGCCGTGCTGGCGCTGGCCGAGCAGGCTTACACCCGCTTCGCCGCCGAGGATGCCAAGAAGTCCGAGGAACTGGCGGGCTTCGCTGCCCAAGCTGCTGGCTCTGCCGAGAACTGGGCGGTCGTCCGTGCATGGGCTGCGCAAGAAGCAACCCCGCAGGAGAAGGCTCAGGTCAACGCCGCGCTGGCGCAAGGCGGGCTGGTGGCACAGGGCGTCATCAGTCAACTCGTTACGCTCTACCAGCAAAAGCACACCCTGCCCAAGGACGCCGCTACTGTGGCTAAGCCTGGAGAAGTGGGCACTGCCGCCCCGAGCAATGAGCCCATGACCGCGAAGGCGTATGCCCAAGCTGTCGAAGCCCTTCGTCAGAAGCTGGGCAACCGCACCGAGGGTAGCCCCGAGTACGCTGCCCTTCAATCTCAGCGACTCGCCGCGCGCCGCGCCGGTTACTGATCCATTCCTGTCAATACATAGAATAGCCAACGTGGGTTGGCTTCTACCCCAACCTACCGAAAGGAAACAACATGCCATTGAATAGCGCAAACGTCACCTTCCCCAACGCAAAGAACAGCGTTGACACCACCCAAGCCGACAAGCTGGCCCTCGTTATCGAGGAGTTCACTGGCATGGTGGAAGGCACCATCAACCGTAAGTCTATCCTCGCTGACCACATCCCTGTGCGTCAGGTGAAGGGTACGGCTACCTTCACCAACCACGCAGTTGGTAAGTCCGTCTTGCAGAAGGTCGTACCCGGCGTCGCACTGGACGGCATCAAGTCCGACTTTGCGAAGAACCAAGTGACGGTGGATACCACCATCGCTGCCCGCGAGTTCTTCCCGATGCTGGATGTGTTCCAGACGCAGATGGATACTCGCCGCGAAGTGGCTACCGAACAGGGCAAGGAAATTGCCAAGTTCAAGGATCAGGCTATGCTGATCCAAGCCCTCAAGGCAGCACGCCTCACTGAGTCCTCGTTCAGCGCGGGCTCCGCTGGCAAGCCCTCCGGCCACTTCGGCGGTTCCCGCACCACGCTGGCCACGCTGGCCGATGCGCAAGACCCTGCCAAGCTGTACGCCGCCCTGACGGACACGCTGGTGAAGATGGAGAACAAGGACGTTGACCCTCGCTCTGACGATGTGGTGATCGTGGTACGCCCTGCGTTCTACAACACCCTGATCCAAGCCGAGCAACTGGTTAACACCCAGTACATCACGGCCTCTGGCAACAAGGTGAACGATGGCTGGGTGCTCAAGACCGCAGGCGTGCCTGTGTTCTCCAGCAACAACCTGCCCAACACCAACATCACGGGCCACCACCTGTCCAATGCGTTCAACAGCAACGCATACGACGGCGACTTCTCCAAGACCGTTGCCGCGATCTTCTCGCCCCGTGCGATCATGGCTGGCGAAACGATCCCCGTTACCTCGGACGTGTTCTTCGACAAGCTGATGCTGGCATGGTGCGTGCATTCGTACCTCGCCTTCGCTGTAGGCCCCAACCGTGCTGAGTACGCGGCGGAAATCGCGCTCGCCTGAACGGCCTAATCTGGCCTAACCCCTAAGCCCCGGCTTGCCTTCGGGCATGGCCGGGGCTTTTTTGCATTTAAGGAAACTCTATGGCCCTCACGACTCTTGACGTGGTAAACGACATGCTCGGGCTGCTCGGTGAGCGCCGTGTCAACGCTATCGACGAGCCCCATCCACTGATCCCCGATGCCCTCGCCAAGCTGGACACAGCAAGCTCGACGGTACAGGCAGTAATGTGGTGGTTCAATGTCGAGTACCCAACACTCACCCCGCAGGTGGGCACCGGCAATCTGCTTGTCCCAAACGACACAGCCACCTGCGATTCCCTGACCCAGTACCCGCGACTTGCGGTACGGGGCAATCGACTCTACAACCTTGACGATGTTACGGATGTGTTCACTGATCCCATCCGGGTGCGCCTGCACCGCATCGTCCCATTCGATGACTGCCCAATCCTAGCCCGCGCCCACATTGCGGCTAAGGCTAAGCTGTCGTTCCAAGCGGACTACGATGGCGATAGCATGAAGGCGCAGATTCTCAAGGCAGAGATTGCCGAGTCCTATGCTAACATGCACGCAGAGCATATCCGCAATGCCAAGGCCAACTTGCTTGGTCGTCCTAGCGTGGCAGTCAAGCTGATGAACATTGTCGGTGGTCGCTCTAGCTGGCAGAACCACCTACTCAACCGTAACCTGTAAGGAGAGCATATGCCGAAGGTAAGCGGAACTTATCCGAGCCTGTCTCGTGGTGTGAACCAGCAGCCCTTCGAGGCTCGGCTGGATGGACAACACGGCGAGCAGGTGAATATGTGGAGCGACCCAGTGCACGGCCTGAGCCGCCGCCGGGGCACCACGCTGCAATACTGCGACACGGACAACGTGACCGGCCCGAGCTACCACCAACTCCCTGAATATAAGAAGCAAGAGCTTCGTGACTTCTACGCCAGCTATCGTACCGTGCCCTACGTTACGGATGGGCTGGAGCTGCAAGTCCACTACCCCACCAAGCCACAACCCGCATGGATGCAGAGTCCCTTATCTGGTGGCTCTGGTGGGATTCGCGTTACGCGCAAGATTCAGGGCGCAAACCCGCTGCAACCGGGGGCCGATGTGGAGCCTGTTGGCTTCGGGGTTTTCGGTGAGACTGAGTACAACGCAACTAGCGAGGCCATGTTCAAAGGCATCGCTGCTGCCTGTCAAGTCGGGCGGTACATGCTGTTCATGCCCAACAACACAGAGTTCACAGTGCCCACGGAAGTGGACACATGGGCCTCCGAGCAGAATAACGCCGTGGCTTTTGAGGTTCGGAGCGGTGTGCCTAACCGTGCGTACAAGATCACCGCAGTGGTGGACGGCGTGCCCTACGGCTGGACGTACACAACACCCAGCTCTGCCTACAGCGGCACCCTGAACACATCGGACATTCCGGCTAGCGACCCTGAGTACCAGAAGAAGGTTAACGACCGGGTAAACGCCTACAACTCAGCAGTGACAGCGTGGATCACAACCGCAGCACAGCAGACCCGGCCCGCGTACATCGCAGAGCAGCTTGTGACCCAGCTTAGGGGCACGATAAACGCCGTTGGGGGCGTAGTATATCAAGAGGAAAACGGCATCATCCTGAACATCACCAATCGGCGGGCCGCAAACTTCACGTTTACGGATGCAGCCGACGGCGCTAGTGTTGCGATGGCGGAAAAGACTGTGACCAGCATCGACGCTCTACCGGGGTTCCACTGGACTAACAAGATTGTGCGGGTTAAGCCTGCGCGTGGGGACGCTTCGTTCTACGTGCGGGCTGTGCCTCCAACGGGCTCGCATCGAGTGCGTTGGGAGGAATGCCCATCGACCGCACAGGCAGCCATCCAGAACCCGATGCTGGTGATGGCGGTGAAGAACCAGGCCGCAAGCGGGATTACTCATGTGGGCTTGGCTCGGGCCACGGCAAGCGGCCTCGCCTACCTAGCCAGCGACAAGGTGCTGAACGATCCGTCGGTGTTGAACCTTCCAGGCTTTAACGGGCGGCAGGTGGGCGACCCGGACTCCAGCCCGCGGCCACGGTTCTTCGGTAAGCAGATAAGCTGGATGGGGATGTTTCAGGATCGCTTGTGCATTGCGTCGGGTAACACCGTCGAAATGAGTGAGGTGGGCAACTACTTCAACTTCTTCCGCACACAGACCCTGACCGTTCCTGACACTGACCCAGTGAGCATCTTCGCGCTGGGTAGCGAGACTGACACCATCCGACATAGCGTGATCTTCGACCGTAGCCTGCTGCTGTTTGGTGACAACCAGCAGTACAGCATCGACGGGCGCAATCCCGTTACGCCTAGCACCAGTACCATCATTCAGTCCTCAGCGATTGAGGATGCAACGGACTGCCCGCCAGTGGTGGGTGGCTCCTTTGTGTTCTTCGGCAAGCGCCGGGAGGGCTCCGCTGAAATCTTCCAGATGGAGGTGGGGGATGTGACAGACACCAGCAACTTTACCGGGCTGGGCTTGCAGCTTTCGGACTACCTGCCGGGGCGGCCTGCCCAGTTGCTGTATGTAGCCAGCCCGAGCACCCTGTTCGTCCGGGTGAGCGAGGCACCGCATAGCGTGTTCGTGTTCCGGTTCATCGACCAGAACCGGCAGCGCGTACTGGATAGCTGGAGCCGCTTCGACTACCACCCAGCGTTCGGGATTATCTTCGGGATGTTCTACCATGAGAACGCGCTGTACTACCGTGTGGCGCGGGAGGCGTGGAAGGACGAGAATGGGACTCTCTGGACTGGCGGGCGAGAGGATCGCGGGTTCGATGTGCTGGAGCGCCAATCGCTTCTGCCACAGGTTCCGGGCCTGCCGTACCTTGACAGCATGCGCAAGGCGGGCTCTCTGTATACAGGCACGGCTGCCGGTTCCGACTGGTGGGAGAAGAACTACCCGTTCCTCGCAACGGTGTTCACACGGGACAAAATCGCCAACTACCTGCCGACTGATCCCACACCGCCCAAGTTCCAATACTGGTTGCATGGTGTACAGCCTAACATAAAGTCTCTGGCAGAGTGGGATGCTGCCTTCGCTGACATTCCGACTCGGGACATGAACTACTGCGTGACTGGCATACCATTTGAATCCTACGTGGAACTCACTAGCCCGGTGCGCCGGGATCAAGGTGGGCAACCCATCATGCAAGGACGCCTCACGGTGAACCGGCTTGATGTGTACTACAAGGATGCTGGTGGGTTCGAGGCCACCGTGACTTCGCGTTACGGCATCACGAAACAGTACAACAGTTTCGACTGGTCGGTTAATGACACCGCCTATGGCAAGGTGACAGCGCTCCGCTTTAACGGGCGCGTGCTGGGCCAAGCGGCCAACATGGTAGGTGCAATTCCCATCACCACGGGCAACACCCCGGTGTTCATCGGGCGTGAGTCCAAGGACTATGTGTGTAAGATTAGCTCCCGTAGCTGGATGCCCCTGAGCATCACTCGGGTTTCGTGGACAGGGCAGTGGTTCTTGAATCACCGCTTCGTGTAAGGAGGTATCATGGGCATTTTCGCAGGAGCCAGCCTGGCCCTCGGGGCGATCGGCCTCTTAGGCGGGGCACAGACGGCACGCATCCAAGCCGCCGCTAGCCGCAAGCAGGCTGAGGAACAAACCAAGCAGAGCAAGGCCAAGCAAGAGGAACTGAACTCTCAGTCTGAGCTGGCCCGCTCAATCCAGAAGATCAACAACGACCGCATCATGCGGGCCGCTGACAAGACCTTCGCTGCTGCGGCCACAAACCTCAGCCGCAATCGTGCGGCTACTCAAACCAGCAACGTGATGACGCAGATCGCACAGGCTGAAGCGTCCGGGGCTTACGCTGCGAACGTGGCAAGCAAGGGGATAGGAGGCGGAAGCGTGGAGGCTATCGAGAACACGATGGCCCTGCGCGACGCGCTCAAGAACCAGCTTACCTCAGACGCGCAGGCACAGGCAGACTACGATGCAGTGCAGACACTCGCGGGTATCATCCCTGCCGCGTGGCAACAGCAGGACATGACGGTGATTAGTGGCAACACTAGCCCCGCTGCTGCTATTCCTACGGTGCAGGGCGGGTTCAACTGGGCCTCTGCCCTTGGAGGCAGCAAGGACTTAATGAGCCTCGCCGCTAACCTGTTCGATGGCGGCGGCACTAAGTCCGTGGCCGGGACGGGGCTAAAGCTACCGGGTGGGGACATTGGCTTGTCTGCACCCGCAAAGGGCTTTTGGGCTCCGACTTCTTCAACCACACTTCTTTAAGGAGGGCCTATGGCCTGGAATGGATATAGCGAGAAGGGCCAAGGCTCCGAGGAACGCGGCCCCGGCACCTTTACCTTTGCCCCGCCTGCAACCCCGCAGGCTCAGGGCAGCAACGCCGTTATGGCTAAGGCAGGTTACCAGACAGCGCAGTCTGTCGGTGGCCTGACACAATACAACGAGGGCGGCGACAAGACCGCAGCCGCTATCTTCGGATTCGCAGAGACTCTGCTGAAGCCTGTGGCCGCTGAGATCGCAGAGCGCAAGTTTCTGGAGGGTGTGCAGCGGGCCTCCAGCGGGGAGGCGCTAACCGAGATTGTGAACACGCAGCCGTGGTACAGCAAAATCTTCGGGCCTAGCTCCGCAGTGGAGGGCGCACGCCAGTACAGCTTGGACGCGCAAGCCGCCAAGTTCGACGCCGCTGTGCAGCAGGCTATGCCCTCGCTGCGCAACACCAGCCCCGATGAACTCCCCGGCATCATCCAGAAAATGAGCAAGGAGTTCGAGACTGGCGACCCAAAGACTGACGCTCAGTTGGGCCTGCGCCTCACCAAGGTGCTGCCTAACCTGATCCAAGCGCACACACGGGAATACTACAAGGCCCAGCAGGAGCATGCGTATAACCAGCGCTTCGATGCTACCCAGCAGAATGCCACCTCGTTGCAGATCGTGTCCCAAGACCCGATGGCCTCCGAGGATGACAAGCAACTGCGGCAGGCGAACTTCCTGCAAGGGTACGTGCTTCCGGCTGGCGTTGACCCCGAGAGCCACAAGCAGTTCATCCTGACCTCGCTGGCGTCGCTGGCTGAGTCGGGGCAGTTCCATGCCCTCGATGTTGCGATGAAGGCAGGCGTTGCCCGCGAGCTTCCTCCAGACAAGCGCTTGCAGCTTGAGCGGCAGGTGACTACGTTCAAGAAGCAGGCTGCGCGTGACGCCATCGACAGTTACACCGAACAGCTTGTGATCATTCAGGCTAAGGCAGCGAACAACGAGTTCCCCGGTGGCAAGGGAGTGCTCGACGCTTTCAACGCCATCAACGAGGACTACGCCAAGCGCACTGGTAACGACGAGCCAGTGGTGCCTCGGGCCCTGCAGGCCAGCACTGCGCTGACTGCACGGCAAGCGTACCTTGCGTACCAGAAGGAAGCAGGAGAGGCCGTGGTCGCCGCACGAACGCAAGAGGAGAGGGCGCGGCTGGCCGATCAAGCCCTGGCCACCATGACCTACAATAAGGCCGTGGATGCGGTCAAGGCAGCAGGCGGCAAGGAGAGCGTTGTCGCTGACGCTGCCCGCCGCCAGTGGCTGAACCTGCAAGGTGATCCCAAGGCGCAGGCCGCATGGCTGATTAAGACCAGCTACGATGGTGGGTACGTTGCCTCGATCAAGGACGACATTACCGAGCGCATTGGCCGAGCCCAAGACGCGAAGGATGCGAACTTCATCTACGGCTACGAGCTTTACAAGCAACTGGTTGAGCAGCACCCAGCGGACAGTGGGCCTAACCATGCCATCGCCGCGTACATGAGTCCACGGGATGCCGCCCGCTATGCAGCGTTCCATGACGCGCTCGGCGGACAGCCCATCGCGGAAGCTGGGGAACGAGCATTCGCCCTGAGCCGACAGGTCATCGTCAACCCCGGCTACACCTTCAGCGAGGACGAGGACAAGGCGTGGGATAGCTTTGAGGATACCAAGCTGCGGGGCAACACCGTCACTGATGGCGTCACGCTGACGGGCAACCAGACTGCCTACTTCGGCGCTCCTGCCCCGCTCACTAAGACGAGTTCTCTGGTGGTGCGTGCGCTGGCACAGTCTAACTGGAAGGCGGCGCAGCGGGTCAACAAGCATGACCCTCGTGCACAGGCTGTCGCTATGGCGCAGCAGCAGGGGCTGGAAATGTACGGCAGCTACGCTTGGGTGAATGGCCGGGGTCGTGAGTCCCTTGAGAGCAAACTCGCATTCCCATCCAGCGGCACACCCTTCACCAAGACAATGATCGCCAACGGCCTCAATAGCTTCATGGAGCGGCGCAAGCGTGATCTTACGGATCGCTCGGTGGACGATGTGTTCATCCAGCGCGGGCCTGACAATGCGGACGGCGACCCCACCTTCGTGTTCTCCGCCTACGCTGGCGACCAGTGGCTACCCGAAACGGTGTTCACTGGCCGGGAACTCTCGCAGCACATCCAAGACATGCTGGCTGACCCAGCAAAGGCGAAGGCTCTCGACGCAGGGCCTAACAACACCTACGGCGGCGCTTACGTGGGTGGCTACCGGAGCCCTCGCCGCTCTGCGGAAACGGAAGCTAAGGTCAAGGACGCACAGGCACGGCGCGGCAACGCTCTGTACAACAAGCTGTCTGATCGTAGCACTTATCAATTCGGGCCGGAGATTACCTTCCCCCGCACCAAGTAAAGGAACTACACAATGCTGGACATTGCAGCCCTCAAGGGCATGACGCAAGAGGAACAACTCAAGACCGCAGCAGCATATGCTGGCGTGCCCGTGGGCTACGTGTTCGGCCAATGGAAAGTTGAAAGCAACCAAGGGCAGCACCCCACCATGATCGGGCCTCAGACCAAGTGGGGCACAGCCAAGGGGCACTTCCAAGTCCTTGACGATACGCACGCCAAGATCGAGCAGCGGCTGGGCAAGAAGCTCGACCGCTTCAACTTCACGGAGGCCCTCGTCGGGTATGCCGAAATCATGAAGGAGAACGTCAATCGCTACGGAAACGCCGATGACGCCACTCGCGCCTATCAGGGTGGTTGGGACAAGAAGAACTGGGGGCCTGCCAATCAGGACTATCTTACCAAGGTGAAGGGCTACGCTGGCGTGGCAGGTGATGCTGCACTAGGGCAACCTTCGGGAGTACCTGCAACAAAGCGGAACCCTACAGGAATCAGCACCGAGCAGTGGATGGCAGGCACCGCCCCTGTCAGCGCAGCAGATGCCAAGTCTGCTCTTGCCGATACTGCTATGCGTGTTGCTGTGGCGGCAGCGCCGGGTGTTCGGATGGCGGCTGTCGGCACGGTAGAGCCTACGGAACTGGCCCAGCGCCAAGCCATAGGCGCTGCCCTCACCGCCGAGCAGACCAAGCGTGACGAGCAATCCTTTGTGGACACGGCTCGGGCGGGCTACCGGGAAACCATGCGCCCTGCGTTCAACGTACTGGCCCACATCCTCAGCACCGAGGACGGTACGGACAAGGCCTACGTTAGTAAGCTGGCGGCTGATCCTAGCCAAGTGCTCAAGCTGGTGCAGAACCCGACGCCTGACGAAGTGGCCGAACTGCTGAACACTCGCAGCCAAGAGGACTTGACCCTGACCCTTGGCAACATCAACGAGCGCCGGGAGAATCAGGCTGTGCTGACCCGTGCCGGTACGGGGGAGCAGCTTGCCGCCATGTTCATCGGCGGTGCGCTTGACCCTACGACCTACATCACGGGCTTTGGCGCTGCCAAGTCCTTCGCTGCCGCTGGTATCGGGGCAACCCGGCTGGCTGCGGCTGGCAAGCCCTTGTCGGCTGTGGCCTCGGTGGCTGGCGAGAACGTGCTGGGCAACGTGGCCTACGAGGGAGTGCAGCACCTGATGGGTGAGCACAAGAGCGTAGCGGATTACGGCTTGGCTGCGGCCACGGGCCTGATCCCCGGTGCTATCTCTGCGCCGGGTACGTGGCGGGCGGGTGTGCTGGGCTTGCAGCGCAAGGCGGCAGAGCAGTCGCTGGACGCACAGGCGGGCTTCCTGCGCCGTGCGCAAGAGTCCCTTGGCCCTGACGCCGACCCCGACGAAATCCGGGTGCTGGCGTCCATGTATGAGGCTCAGGCCCTGCGTGAGGACAAGGTAGGGCGTACAGCCCTGCCCGAGCGTGGCAACACCCTGAACGCCCCTGACCTCGACGCACAGGCCCTCGACACTACGCCAGAGGCACCGAAGCAAGCGGCCATGCCAAAGGAGGATATGACCGCGTTCGACGCTAAGAGTGTCGATCCAGACCGGGTTGCCCGTATGGACATGAGCCTAGAGGACAACGTGGCCAAGTACGGGGTGACCCGCACTGCTGACGAGATTCGCGCCCTGCCTGCCGGGGTTCACCTAGGTAAGGATGTGGCCGACAACGCCGTGTTCCGGCGGGTGCAGGGGCTCATTGAGCAAGTGCGCCAGAAGTACCTGCCTGACACAGCCCTGCACATCCAGCGCGGTAACGCAGCAACGGGGCCTGATAGCTCCCTGTCCGCTGGGCCGGGTAAGCACCTGATCTTCCTGACTGAGAATCCTCAGATCATGAGTACAGCCGTGCATGAGGTCGGGCACGTTGTCTTTGAAACCTACGCCGCTAAGCTCCCACCCGAGCTGCGGGCCGCTATGAAGGCGGACTGGCAGGCGTGGGTGAAGGACTTTGAGGCTGGCGGCGGGCAGTCGGTTGCGCAGCGTCGGCTCGGTGCCACCCGCGCAGACACTGGCGGTATCCTCGCTGGCGCGTTGAAGGGTGACGTACCCAACCTTCGCAAGGCGCTGGAGGGTATCCCAGGCCCAGGTGGCAAGTCTTACGCGGACTACTTCAAGAGCCTTGACGAGTTCTCCGCCGAGCAGTTTGTGAAACAGATTGAGGCGGAGTTCGGCACGACCCCTGCAAAGACGCCAATGGGTAAGGCCCTGCAAGCCCTCGCCTATCTGGTCAAGATGGTGAAGGGTGTGTGGGAGGACATGGTGAAGGCGGGCACGCTGTCGCCAACCGAAAGCTACGCTGAGTTCTTCGCCCGTGTCGCCGCCCGCGACTTGGAAGCGAGTGCAGGCACAGGGCAGTTGCAGTCGATGGCTGTGCCTGTCCAGAGCCCACACACTGCCAACCTAATGGATGTGATGAACCGCTACGGTTTGGACACGATGGACGTTACTGATGTGCGTGGGCGTGCTGAGCAGAAGGCTATCGCGCAACTGATCTACGACTCCGAGCAATGGCTGAAGGCCAACCCGCAGGACAAGGAGAAGATGCGTACCATCATGAAGAATAGCCTGTTCGATGCCCGTACTCCGGGCCTGATCCTAGCCGAGTCCTCTAACCCGGTGCTCAAGGCTGTGGCTGGTATTCTGGTGGAGAACACGATGGGTGGCTCCGGTCGCCGGGTTACTGCTGCGCTCCGCAAGGCGCAGTGGGAGCGGGAGTTCGTGGGTAACGCTGTGGTGGCCGTAGGCTCTCACTACGAAACCTTCCGCAACAAGCGCCTCGGTGTGATGAAGGGCATTGCCGATGACCTCGGTGAGGCCAAGACCCGTAAGGAGTTCAACGACGCCGTTTACATGGAGGTCAATGCCCGTAGCCTCAAGCAGGAGATTGGCTCTGCTCCCGAGGTGAAGGCCGCTGCTGACGCACTGGAGGTGTCCTACGAGCGTATGCTCAAGGCGCAGAAGGAAGTGCGGACTGTGGGTTGGGGCGCTCTGCCTGACAACTCCCGAGGCTACATGCCCCGCGTTACCGACAAGCGCCAATGGCTGACACTGAGCACTGCCCGCAAGCAAGCTCTGCACAAAGCACTGGCCGAGCAGTTCATGGAGCGTGGGGACATGGACGAGGCTTTCGCCCAGCGCGTAGCCAGTAAGTACCTAGACCACATCAGCACCAACGCCAACGGCGGGCACGAAATCCCTGCTAACATCCACGACCCTATGGCTCTGGACTACGTGCAGGAGGCTATGAAGGCAGCGGGTATGACCGAGGCTGAGGTGCGGGACTTCGCATCCCGCATGGCACGCGGCGGCCCAAGCCACACCAAGGCCCGCTTGGACTTGGATGTGCTCAAGGAGTACACGGATGCAGACGGTAAGACCTTCCGCCTGATGGACATTATGGAGACAGACCCGATTGAGTTGCTGCGTGGGCAGGCCCGCCGGGTGTCTGGTGAAGTGGCCTTGACCCAACACGGGGTTATGGGTTCCGCTGGCCTCAAGCTCCTGCGCCGCGCTGCCGAGAAGGCACATAAGGCCGGGGACGATGGGCATGTCAAGGGCATGGAGGCATTCGATCAGGTGGCAGCAGAGATGCTGGGCCGGCCCTTCGGGGACGAAATGCCAACATGGATGGAGGGTGCGCTGACGGCTAACGCTGCCAGCAACCTTGGCTTCATGGGCTGGCAGCAGATGGGTGAGCTTATCAACACCGCCACCGGGCTGGGTGTGTTGGACACTATGAAGATGGTGTCTGACTTCCCGCGCCTGATGCAGGAGGTTAAGGTACTCGCTAAGGGCGGTAAGGTGGAGAACGGCATCCTCGGTTCGCTGGAGGTATCGGGCGCTGAGTTCGGCCTCGCTGGCTACAAGATGATTACGCAGTACGACAACCCCAGCAGCATCCACGCTGCGGTTGGACGTCAAGACAGTGGCACGCTTATCAAGGGTGTACGGGTCATGGGCCATAAGCTGGGCACGGTGTCCCTGCATCGGATCATCCAAGCCACGCAAGTGCGCGGGGTTGCCGAGCAGATCACCAAGAAGTCCTTGCGCTACATCCGGGAAGGTAAGGAGTCCAAGGCTCTGGCCGACATGGGCTTTACTCCTGACATGGTGGAGCGCATTAAGTCTGAACTGCCACGCATCGCTAAGTGGGATGCCAATGGCACGCTGGCCTCACTGGACATGACCAAGGCCAACGACCCCGCGCTTATCGGGGACTTCATCGCAACCATTAACCGGGGTGCTGGTCAACTGATCCAAGACACCTTTATCGGTGAGAAGGGCAAGTGGCAGCATAGCAATCTCGGTAAGGTGATGACACAGTTCCGCAGCTTTCCCATCACCGCGATGGAGAAGCAGTGGGGACGGTTGCGCGGAATGCACGGTGCTCCAGCAGCGATGGGGATCATCATGGCTGCCGCGCCGCTGGCCTTTGCGCTGTACGCAGCGCGCACTGCCATCAACGCCGTGGGTCGCCCTGACTCCGACGAGTACATCGAGAAGCAGTTCCAGCCTCTAGCCGTTGGCCGGGGCCTGATGAACTACATAGGTGCGCTTGGCTTGGCTCCTGATCTGATGGACGCTTTCACGGCTGTGGCTGTGCCTGACGACATAAAGAAGGAGTGGGGTTTGCAGAACCGCATGGGCCAATCACCAACAGTGGGCGGTATCGTGCCCCTCGTTGGCTACGGGGATACGTGGCTCAAGGCCGCGAACAACCTAGACAACCCACACGCCCTGCTGCGGGCTTTGCCATTTAGCAATGCCCCGTACATTGTGCCGCTGCTTAACCTGCTGCGCCCTGACCGATGATTGGACGCTGGCCCTCCGGGGCTGGCTTCCTGTCAATACATAGAATAACCAACTTTTCAAAGGAGATACGATGGCACTCTACGCCACTAATCGTTTCCCCGGTGACGGCACAACGACCTCCTACGAATTCAACTTCGTGGGCAAGTACATTAACCGCGCACATGTGAAGGTTTACCAAGAAGATAACGTGACCCAGGCGCGAACCTATGTCTCGATCAACGACAGTAACTTTCTGAATGACACTACGTTGCGCGGCCTGCCAGTTACCCCGGTGGGTTCCACCCTCGTCATCTACCGCGAGACACCTAAGCCACCAATGGTGGACTTCGTTAATGGCTCACGCTTCACTGAGTACAACTTGGACTTGGTGGCACGGCAGGGCCTGTTCGTTGCGATGGAGGCTATGGACGCTGGTGGCAGCGAAGCCCGCCAGCAGCTGGTAGACGCCATCGTTGCGGCTACCGGCGCCCGCGATGCGGCTACCGGCGCCCGCGATGCGGCAGTGATAGCCAAAAATGCCGCAGAGGCCGCGCTCGACTCGTTTGATGACCGCTATCTCGGTGCAAAAGCCGTAGCCCCGACTGCCGACAATGACGGCGCCGCGCTGCTCACTGGCGCGCTTTACTGGGACACGTCATTGTCTGGAATGCGCTCGTGGAACGGCTCCGTGTGGGTCACGCTGCCCGCGGCCACAAAAGCATCAGTTGGCCTTGACAATGTGGACAACACCAGCGACGCCAACAAGCCGGTAAGCACCGCCACCCAAACAGCCCTGAACGGCAAGGCCAACACCTCGCACAGCCACGCGGTTGCTGATGTGTCCGGGTTGCAGGCGGAGCTTAACGGCAAACAAGCATCTCTCGGCTTCACACCCGTCCAACAAGGTGGGGGCACCGGGCAGAATTCGAACAAGGTTTATATAGGCTGGGCTAATGACGGTAGTGGGCTGCTGTGCCAAGTAGATGTCACCAACTTCGGCAAGTCGTGGCCGATCAACGTCACAGGTACAGCCTCAAGGGTTTTTAACCCATATGTCTCGCCAGCAGTGGAGCAGAACGGGGACATTGGTGCCGCCTTTGTGGATTGGACCGGCCCGGCCGCTCCGGCATTGCAACTAAACACCCCCAACTCAAATTCAGCCTACATGGTCTGGAGAGCGACACGCTGGGGAGGGCGACACGTTGCGGCGATGCACGTTTACGAGGGGAGCATGGTCGTCACAATGTCCGTAGGCAACCTCAATAACTTTACATGGGACGGGGCTGGCAACTTCACCGCTACCGGAAATGTCACCGCGTACTCCGACATTCGCCTCAAGACCGACTTGACCAAGATCGAGGGTGCCTTGGGAAAGGTGTGTGCCATCAACGGATACACCTACACCCGCAAGGACACAGGTGTGCGCCAAACCGGCGTTGTCGCCCAGGAAGTTCAGAAGGTGCTTCCCGAAGCCGTCATCGACAACGGTGAACACCTCGCCGTGGCATACGGGAACATGGTCGGACTCCTGATCGAAGCCATCAAGGAACTCAAGACCGAGGTGGATCAACTGAAAGGAAAGTAATGGCAATCAAAACCTCGGGTTCGTTGTCCTTCGCGGACATTAGAAGCGAGTTCGGGGGGGCTACACCAGCCTCCCTCGGGAGTTACTACCGAGGGGGGTCTCTGGTGCCGAACGGCCCAGCCGAGAACAACAACATCCCCACTAGCGGAGCCATCAGCCTCTCCAGCTTCTACGGGGCGTCCAACGTCTTCAACGCCACCTTCACAGGCAACTTCGTCATCATGGACTTGAGGGTGGAGTTGATCAACCGTGGGTGGAACCAATCGGCCCCGGTTCGTGCGTACTTCGCTCCCGGAACCATCGTTCGCAGTTACTCGCCAGATTTCGCCGCACTGAACATTAGTGGCTCGTTCCCTAACGGGATCAAAGTCGTCATCGACAGTGCAACCATTGTCGGTTGCGGAGGCTTCGGCGGTAATGGTGCTGGCTTCGATGCTTACGGAAACAACATGGCTGGAACAGCCGGGGGGCGTGGTGGGCCAGCCATCTGGTGTGGCACCAGCGTATCCATCGAGAACCTTGGTTGGATTCTTGGTGGTGGCGGTGGTGGGGGTGGAGGCGCTGCTACCTACGTGGGCGTTTACAACGCTAAGGACTACACCACCTACTACCTGTCCGGTGGTGGTGGAGGCGGTGGTATGGACTGGATTCAGTCCTCGTACGGGACTTCCGGTACTTCTCCTAGCGGCCACCGTGGCGGTAATGGTGGATACGGAAACAGCTCGAACCCCGGCTCAGGCGGCCAGGGGGGTCTTTACAGCGGCTTCCGGGCCGGTAGCGGAGGCAACGGAGGCTCCTGGGGAGCGCCGGGAGTTGCTGGTGGAGACACAAGCGGGACTGGAGCGGCGGTTCCCCGTACTTCTGGCGGCGCAGGCGGTTCAGCCCTCCTTGGTAACCGCCACATCACATGGATTTCTTACGGAACCCGATTGGGTGCAATCGAATGGTAAACATTAACTACTCTTATGAAATCGTGTTTGTTGACGCACCTTCCAAGTGCATGGTCGTCAAGTACACAACAGAGGGCTTTCCGCCCATGCAAATCAGCACACGCCTTCCCTACGAGGGGGAGGACGTTGAGGCGGTGATCCGCCATTACGCCCCGGTGAACCTGTGGGCACTGAGCAAGGTCCCGGTGGTGGCTCCCGAGCTAGGCACCAAGGGTGAGGTCAAGGCACCTGAACCACCTCCTGTCACCTTGGAATCTGCCAAGGCCGACAAGAAGGCCCAGATCGCTGAATGGCGGTGGCAGCGTGAGGTGGGTGGGGTCAACGTGGGAGGCACCAAGATTCGCACAGACCGCGAGTCCCAGGCGCAGATCACCAGTACCCTCACCAGCCTGGAGCAGGGTCTCCTGACCAGCGTTGACTTCAAGGCCCAGGACGGCTCCTGGATCACCCTGACCCTCGATGAGGTGAAGGCGGTGGCCCGTGCTGTAGCCCAGCACGTTCAACAGTCGTTCACCATCGAGCGCCAACTGGTGGAAATGGTGGACGCCGCCGAGACCATCGAGGAAGTCCAGGCGATCAACCCCGAAGTCGTTTACGTGGTGTGACCATGTATCAGTTCAAGCGTCACACCTTGGACTGGTTGAACGTCTTCGTGGCGAAGGCCAAGAAGGGGGACACGCATCTGAAGATGTTTGCGTCCCCTGTCTCGCCGCTCAAGCAGCCCACGCTGAACATCTACGCCGAGGGTGAGTTCTCGCTCACCGTTGGCGGCTTCCGGCAGCACCTGCAAGCTGGCGAGTCCAACCTCAACCTGTCCATCAAAGAAATCCCATCAGGCGTCCTGGTGGTGGAGCGCGTCTTGTCTGAAGAGGCACTTCGCTTCTGCGTCTCCCCCGTCCATCCAGAGATCTCCTGGAAAGCCACAGCACGGCACCTGCAAGCCGGGGAAGTGGTGGAGGCCAAGGACGGCTTCGTCCTCCCTCTCCTGGCTGATGTGCAACCGCGTACCAGCTATGGAGTAACCAATGCCCAAACCGTGTACCTCATCGAACGCATCGCCTGACATGAAAGAAGAACTGGGCGCGCTGCTCATCCGAGCCGCAGGGATCGTGCTGTGAACTAAGAGAAGTACCTGACCTATTAACTAACTAACGCTATGAAAATCGAAACCATCCCTGACGCGGTGGTGGTCACCCCGCCTGTCGGGGTGGTTGCCGCCTCTATTGCCGGGGTGCCCATAGAAACGTGGGTACTCTGGCTCAACTTGTTCTACATCATCCTGGCCGTTGTCTGGAAGATGTGGACTATCTACAAGGAGTCCCGTAATGGCAGCAAGTGATGCTACCCTCAAGGCCCTCCACGCCGTTCTGGCCGAACAGCTACTGGACATGATCCAGAATGGGGTGCCTGTATTCGACAAGGAGGGCAACGAGTCCGGGACTCGCAAGGCCACTGCGGCTGAGCTAGCCGTGGCTGTGACCTTCCTCAAGAACAACGAAATTACCGCTAACCTCGATGACAGCGATGCCACCAAGGCCCTGCGTGAAGCGCTGGAAGCCCGCCGCAAGAAGGCCAAGCCTGTGATGCCGGACTTCCTCGCTGACCATCCTATTCAATAAGGAGAACTTACTATGACCGACTGCATTGAGGCTACGCAGAAGCCCGGCCCTAATGGCTACGTGTACCTCACTGTAGCCGGGGCTAAGGTGTACGCCCACCGGCACGCCTATACCAAAGCCAAGGGGGCTATCCCGGAGGGGCTGGTCGTCCGCCACACCTGCGACAACCGGCGCTGTATCAATCCCGACCACCTGATCGTTGGCTCCAACCAAGACAACACCAACGACATGATGGAGCGCGGGCGGCACCGCTCCGGGCGCATCCCCGGTGAGGCCAACGGGCGCAGTGTCCTGACTGCCGAGCAGGTGGCCGAGCTTCGCGCTAACTACATCAAGGGCCACCCTGAGTATGGAGGCGCTGCGTTCGCCCGCCGCTTCGGTATCTCGGTCGTGCAGGCCAACAAGATCGCTAACGGAAAGGCATGGGCAACATGAGCCGTGAATCGTCCAGTGAGGCGCTTGTACGGTGGCAGAAGCTGCACCTACTCCAAGATTTTTATTCAGAGTTCCTACCGTTCCTGCACGATGTGATGGCCCTGCTGGGGTTCTCTGTCTCGGAGATTCAGGAGGACATTGCCAAGTTCATAGCGTATGGGCCGCACTACCTGATGGTGAAGGCCCAGCGCGGTCAGGCTAAGACCAGTATTGCTGCGGCGTACTGTGTCTGGTGCCTTATCCACAACCCCAAGTTTCGTATCCTCATTGTGTCTGCCGGTGGCTCGCAAGCCTCGGACATTAGCACGCTGATTATCCGAATCATCATGAACATGGACGAGCTGGAGTGCCTGCGCCCTGACCTGCGCAACGGTGACCGTAGCTCCGTGGAACACTTCGACGTACACTACACCCTCAAGGGCGTGGACAAGTCCCCATCGGTCAAGTGCTTGGGTATCACTGCTAACTTGCAGGGTAACCGTGCGGACTTGATTCTGGCGGACGACGTTGAATCCGCTAAGAACTCTGCCACCGCTGTCATGCGGGCGCAGCTTCTGCACCTGACCCTTGACTTCACATCCATCTGCTCGACTGGCCGGATCATCTGGCTGGGTACACCGCAGTCCCAAGAGTCCATCTACATGACCCTGCCGGGGCGTGGTGTGACTGTGCGGGTTTGGCCCGGTCGTTATCCCACTCAGGCCCAGCTTGAGAACTACGGCGAAGAACTAGCCCCGCTGCTCAAGCGCCGTATGCAGACTGACCCCTCGCTGATGTACGGCGGCGGGCTGACAGGCGACCAAGGCAAGCCTATCGAGAAGGAAGGCACGGGCTGGCTGGACGAGGCCAACCTGCAACAGAAGGAGCTTGACCAAGGCGAAAGCTGGTTCCAACTCCAGCACATGCTGAACACTAAGCTAGCCGATGCCCTGCGTTTCCCCATCAAGCTCAACCGCTGTGTGGTGCTGGACATTACGGACAAGGCCCCCATCACCGTTACGCGCTCTGCGAACCCCGGTGACTGCGAGGACTACCAAGTCCACGGCTTCGGCTTCAAGCTGCGCCGGGCTACTCTATCCGCCGAAGTCGCTAGCCTCGCACAGATCGTCGCCTACGTTGACCCTGCCGGTGGCGGCGTTAACGCCGACGAGACAGCCTACGCTGTGACCGCGTTCCTGAATGGTAACGTGTTCCTGCTTGAGGTTGGGGGTGTGCCCGGTGGCTACGACAAGGACAACCTCATGGAGCTAGCCAAGCGCGTAGCCAAGTGGAAGCCCAACAGCGTGGTGATCGAGAAGAACATGGGCTTCGGTGCATTCCGGGAAGTGTTCGTCCCCGTCCTGCATGCTGTGCATAAGTGCGCCGTGGAGGATGACCTTGTGACCGGGCAGAAGGAGAAGCGTATCATCGCTACCCTTGAGCCCGTTATTGGCCGTGGCGCTTTAATCGTCACCGTATCGGCCATCGAACAGGATAAACTAGACTGCGCCCGCTATTCTCCCAAGGATCGGCAAGTCTATTCGCTGTTCTTCCAACTAGCCAAGCTCACACCCGAGCGCGGTGCCCTCGTCCACGATGACCGGGCTGACGCGCTGGAGGGTGCTGTGCGCTACTGGCAGAAGTACCTAGCCGTTGACCAAGAGCGACTGGCTACCCAAGAGCGTGAGCGTGCTCTCAAAGAAATGCTCGATGATCCACTCGGGGTCAAGCGCTATGATCCTCCCCAGCGAATGGGCCGTAGCGTCTTTAACAAGTACCGCCGTTAAGGCATTAGATAAGAAGGAACCAATATGAAGCTCGCAGACCTGACCTCCCCTGGCACCATCCCCAACAGCCAGAAGCTCCGCGTGGAACTGCTCAAGGCCATCAACTACGTGCAGCTTGAGGGCATGAAGCGCGGCCACGGCAGTACGCACGTTGGCACACTGTCCGCCTCTCTGGCCGCTGCAAAGGCTGCTGTGGATGCTCTGGCCTACGTGCCCGTGACTGGAGTAACCGTGACTGGCGCTGCCGCTGTGGCAGTCGGCGCTACCCTGCAACTGACCGCCACTATCGCCCCTGCTGGCGCTGCTGGCTACCGCGTGGTGTGGTCGTCCGATGATCCCGCCAAGGTCACTGTGTCTGACACGGGCTTGGTGAAGCGCCGTGCCGCTGGCGCTGTGACCATCACGGCCACCTCCGTGGACGATCCAACCAAGGCTGGCACGGCTAGCATCACCTAATGGCTAAGTGGCAACGTGCTGGAGGGGCTGTCTTGGCCCTGACCGTTGCCATGTCACCCGCTGGCTACCGAGCGCTCAAGTCCTATGAGGGGCTTGGGCAACCCGGTGCTGCCGTGCAGAAGGCTTACGCTGACCCGTACTACGGCTGGCGTATTGCCACTATCTGCTACGGGCGCACCGCCGGAGTCAAGCAGGGAGACACGGCCACCTTGGCTCAGTGTGACCAGTTCCTCCGTGAGGATGTGGACAGGCACTGCGCCATCGTTTACGACGCCCTACTGCCTCAAGGCATATGGCTAACGCAAGGCGAACAGGACGCTTACTGCTCCTTCGCTTACAACCTTGGCAAGTTCAAAGGCACGGACTCCGTGTACGGGCGACTGCTCAAGCAAGACGACTGGGGTGCCTGCATGGGCCTCCTGAAATACAGCTACTCCAACGGCAAGTTCTCTCGGGGCTTGTGGGAGCGCCGCTACGCTGAGTACAATATGTGCATCAGCCAACTGGACATTAAGAGATATGGCCCTCGATAACCTACACATCCTCGGTCGCCCGTGGACTGTGGAGTGGGTCGAGGAACTCGGGGACAACTTCGGTGAGTGCGACCAAGAGCAAGGCACCATCGAGATTGTCTCCGGCCTCGACAGCTACATGGACAGGACGACCCTGCTCCACGAAATCATGCACGCTATCCTCAGACAGCAAGGCAGGTACTACTGCAAGGCGGAGGAAGAATACGTGACAGCGCTAGCTAATGGCGTCATCACCGTGCTGGACGATAACCCTAAACTGAGGAAGTACCTACGTGCTGACTAAACTACTGTATGGAATCACAGCCCTGATCCTCGCCCTCGCGCTTGGCGGGTTTGCGGTGCAGACCGCAAGGCTCAGCAAGGCCGAAAATCGGGCCGTGGAGGCCACCAATCTGGCCGGGGAATACCAGCGTAGCATGGAGTCCCTCGAACGCGCTGTAGCGGCTCAGGCAAAATCCGACAAGGCCGCTCGGGAATCCCTTGAGGCACGGGCCAAGAAGGCCGAACAGCTAGCCGCAAAGACAAAGAAGGAGAACCATGCTCTACAAGAAGCTCTTGCTGCCAGTCCTGATTGGACTCGGGAGCCTATCCCTGCTGGGGTGCTCGACGCCATCCGTGATTAAGGAGTACGAGTACATCTATGATCGAGTTCCTGCTGACCTGCTACGCTATTGCCCTGGATATGCTGGGCCTCTCGTCAACAATGGCGACCTCGCCCAAGCCTACCTCGCAGAGCGACAAGCCCTAGCGGCCTGCAATGCGGACAAGGAGGCCCTGCGTGAGTGGGATGCTAAGCGTATGGCTAAGCCCGAGCCTAGCCAAAAGTAAAAGCTAAATTTATATCGCGTATGCGAGGCTCCCAGTCCGATCCTACGCACACCTACGCCCCCGTATGCCCTCGCTACGCGCGTGTAATGCGCGCGTCTAGTGTGGGCTAGGCGCGTGTACGCGCTACTACCACGCTGCCCACCACGCTGTCAAGCGGGCTACTTGCACCAGTTTGGTGCGGCTTGAATAGCGGGCCTACAGCGGGCTTTTGTGTATGGCTGGGGCACTGGCCTAGCCCGCGCAATTTGCGGGCCTTGCTGGCCTGATTTGGGGCCTTGCTGGGCCTTTGCGTATGGCTTGGAATGCTGGCGCGGGCGCGGGCGCGGGCGGGCTTGCGATGCCTGTTTTCACTGTACGAATCC
>OFDC01000286.1_pt1 | contig 43064 bp, 35 predicted proteins | sample 1520941 | NCBI WGS metagenome assembly OFDC01 (sample SAMEA94258168, study PRJEB24077) | hot springs metagenome | biome: Aquatic biome; feature: Water | place: India | collected 2012-12-06 | depth 5 m | reverse complement strand
CGAAGCCTAGACGGCGGTTGCCGTATATGGCGTATGAACACCAGCAGCAAATCACCCGTCTGTGTGTGCGCTGTGGGCTGTTACTCATGCAATATGGGGCGGAATCGGCAACGGTAACAGATTTGTGCCGCCGATTGGGGTTAGCGTTGGGGTTGGCTAGCGTGGAGTGTGGGATTGCCTATAATGGCTTGACCATCACCACAATTTATAATAACCGCTGTATTACCACCCTGCGCGCGTCAACTACCCATGCCATCAATGTCAATATCATTGTGCAAATTCAGCGAATTGTACTGGATTTGGAAAGTATGCCGGTGACGAGTACCCTAGAGCACGCGACCTATCGATTTGATGAGATTGATCGGGGCACTTATCCTGCCAAGATGGTCGCGCCGATGGTCGGTGTGGCGTGTGCCTGCTTTGCGTATTTGGCAGGGGGCGATATACTGGTGTGTTTGGTGACTTTTATTGCGAGTATGATGGGGTATTCGCTGCGGCTATGGCTGAGTAACCGCAACTTTAACCCCTTTATATCCGCGCTTATAGCGGCGTGTTTTGGCTCCATCTTCGCCAGCACCGCGCTGTTATTGGGGATTGGTAACGACCCGCATATTGCTATGGCATCGAGTGTGCTTTGGTTGGTTCCCAGTTTTCCTTTGATAAATTCGTTGTCGGATATGTTCAAAGGTTATATGAACATCGGTATCGGGCGCTTTATGTTTGTGATTATCTTGACGTTATCGAGCTGTATCGGCATTGTGTTGTCATTGCTATTACTAAATATCAGTCATTGGGGCGTGGGTTGATGAAAGCGTTTGATAAAATTCTATTGCCAATATTGGGTCGGGTGAAAAATGGCGATTGATGCGATTGCCTTGATACGCGCAGCAACTTTTGCTTGCTTGATGACGCTTGGCTGGACACTGCTTGTCAATGTGCCGCGCCGCTATATTTGGCAATGCTTATTGTTGACTGTGCTGGGTTACGGACTTAGAGAACTCTTAAAACAACTGTCAGTCAATTTGATACTAGCGACGTTTGTAGCAGCGGGTATTTCATCGTTTGTGGCAATTTATTTGGCAAAAAAATATTTACTCACCCCAAAGATGATTTTGGTGCCTGCCATGCTGTGTATGATGCCAGGGATTACCGCGTACAAAGCTATGATTAGCTTTGTACAGCTAGGCTACTATGGCTACAATCCACAAGTATTTACCCAAATGATGGATTTTAGCTTCAATGCGATATTTGTGACCGCTGCGTTGGTGTTTGGCATTTCGTTGCCGACATCATTTTGGTATCGCACTAAGCCCATTGTTTGAGCCCATTGTTTGAGCCCATTGTTTGAGCCCATTGTCTGATGGCGCATTAATCTAACTAATCTAACTGGATTTTAGTGCCTACCTTAGAAAAATTCATTACAAATTGACTTTTAAAGCGTCGGACATTGTTTTCATAAGTTAAATTATCACGGGTAAAACGGTGATATTGGGCCATATTTTTGGCATGTACCAATAGCAAAAAGTCATAATCCCCTGAGATTTCATAGCAACTCATCACGTTAGGCAATCGGTTCATCAAACGCTCAAAGCCATGCTGCAGCGCGGTATTTTGTTTTTCCATTTCAATCAGCACAAACGCGCTTAAATCAAAGCCCAATTCAGTGGGGTTGACAATCACCACTTGGCGAGTAATCACCCCGGTCTCTGTCATCATTTGGATACGGCGCTGACAGGTCGCTACCGATGCATGCACTTTTTCGGCAATGTTCTTGAGCGGTAGCGTCGCATCCTCTTGCAATAAGTTTAAAATACGTTTATCGATATCATCGATTTCATGAATCATAGCCATGTCCTTCTAAAAATGCACAATGATAAAAATTGAGAAAAATATAGCAAATTTATCTTATATTAATGTTAATTTATCATAAATAGGAAGATTTTGAAATAATTTACCAAAGATAATTGTTATACTGCTTGGCAATTTAACCGCAAAAGCAAAAATATAACAAGGTCAATTATGTCAGTTTCCAGCGTTTTATCACCATCGTCTATCGTTGTCCAGCCCAAGGCAACAACTTCTCAGCCCGCTACCGCTGCCAAAAAGTTGCGTTTTGGGGTGGTGTTGGCATTGATTTCTAATGTGTTGTTTGGCGTGCTGTATCTGTATAGTCACTGGCTTGCGCCGTTGTCAGGCACGCAAGTTTTTTTGTGGCGCATGGTGGCGATGTGGTTTGGGTTGGTGGGTTTGTTGGCAATGACGCAAAGTTTTGGACAACTCAAAGCATTTTTGATGGGATTAAACAAACAACAATGGGTTTTATTGCTGTTGCCGACACCGATTTTGGCAAGTCAGCTGTGGCTATTTATGTGGGCGCCTATCAATGGACAGGCGGTCAATACCGCAATGGGGTATTTTTTGTTTCCCTTGATGATGGTACTGATTGGTTGTGTGGTGTTTAAAGAAACCTTAAATCGATTGCAGTGGGCGGCGATTATCGTTGCGGCAGCAGGGGTGGGATTGCAATTTTGGCTCGCAGGGAGTGTATCGTGGGCGACTGCATGGGTGTGTTTGACGTATCCGATTTATTATGGGCTGCGCCGCTGGCAAGGGGTACCGGCGCTGATGGGACTGTTTGTGGATTTGTCAGTGATTGCCCCGATTGCCCTGGGTTTTTTATTATGGCAAAACAGCAGTATATCGATAGTCACTGGGTCAATGACAATAGGGCTGTTAGTGATTGGGCTTGGCATGATTAGTGCGCTTGCCATGCAGACCAATCTCAAAGCCAGTCAGGTGTTACCGATGAACACCTTTGGCATACTCAGTTATCTTGAACCTGCGCTGATGTTTTTATTGTCCATTTTTGTGCTGCATGAAGCTGTCAATGGCACCATGATTGCCAGTTTTGCTTTAATTTGGGTAGGGGTGTTGCTGATGATGGTAAATGCAATACGAGCGTCCAAAAAAAGCCACTCAACCGCTATTTGTGACTAAGTAAGCTAATATTCTTAACTTAATGGATGGATAAGTATGTAAAAAATTGTTAAAATTGCGTTGAACAAAAATTGTACAACCATAAAGACTGAGGTGCTGCTTGGGGCAAATTCATTATCTAACTTATGTGAGCCGCATGACGTTGAAAGCTGGCATAACCCCTAGAACGCTGTCTGATATCATGACGGTGGCACAGCGTGAGAACCTTGCCCATCAAATTACCGGTTTTTTGTGCTTTGGTAATGGCTATTTTTTTCAGTACATTGAAGGCGAAAAATCAGCGATTGAGCAATTATTTGGTAACATTGAGCGTGATGGGCGCAACCGCGATGTCACGCTCAAGTCTAAAGGGGTGATCGAACAACGGCTGTTTCAAGATTGGCAAATGTTGATGGTCAATATCAATAACCCAGAAACGCATGAAGATATTATCAATGCGTTTTTACCTGTTTTGTCAGCTGGGTCAAAAGCGGCAGCGGCTGATAAGTTTATCGAGGTCATGCGGTCACACTACCATCAACGTAGCTTAGTGGATTTTCACAGCTATTCTCTCAAAAATGTCAGTCATTATGGCATCCGTCTGCGCGAACTGCTCAAAGTGCATCAGCATTTTTTATTGGTTCAAAGCATTTTACTGGTATTGATTTTGATTAGTTTTAGCCTATTTTGGGGTCTGTAGCATCGAGAAATATGTTGTCCGCTGTCGACTATTGAACCGGCTTAGCGAAAATCACATGCCGTTATATGGTCATTCACCATGCCGACTGCTTGCATAAACGCATAACAAATCGTCGAGCCCACAAATTTAAATCCGTCTTTTTTAAGCGCCTTTGACATCTTGTCTGAATATTGCGTGTTGGTGGGGATATCAGCAAATATTTTTGGGTGGTTATCCTGTGGTAGTTTTGCCAAGCCGCTTGGCGACAAGTTCCAAAGATAATCGCTAAAAGATTGCGTTTGGGTGATTTTTAGATAGCATTTGGCATTGTTGATGATGGCTTTGATTTTACCACGGTGGCGAATAATGCCTGCATCGGTCATGAGACGATCGACCATGTCATCATCAAACTGCGCGATAATCGCAGGGTCAAAATCAGCAAATACTTGGTAATAACGCTCGCGTTTTTTGAGGATGGTAATCCAGCTGAGTCCCGCTTGCATGCCTTCTAAACACAACATGGCAAATAGATGACGGTCATCATAACTGGGCTTTCCCCATTCATTGTCGTGGTAAGCTTGATAAAGTGGGTCTGTGCCGCACCATTCACAGCGTTTTTTCGGTTTCATTGTTTTTCTCATAGCATTCAAAGTTTTATTATATATAGATAAAGCAAAAAAAACGCCAGCATTTGCCAGCGTTTTTGAGGTATCAGTTTTTAGTCCATCAAGTCGATATTTTTGGTTTCTTTAATTGAGAATAATGCAATGAGAGAAATAATACCATTAATAACAATATATATAGCCACACCTTTCATGCCATATTGCTCATTGATTTTGATGGCATAAATCGCAGGAATCGATGCACCCACAATCGCCGCTAGATTGTAAGCCAGTGACGCACCTGAATACCGTACTTCAGTGGGGAACAGCTCTGGCAATAATGCTGCCATTGGACCAAATGACATACCCATACATGCCATGCCCAAAATGAGGAAAATAAATACAGTCGTTGGTGTGCCATTGCTGAGCAGCATTGGCATAAAGTAGGCAAACACCATACATAATATAGTCACGCCAATCAGCCATTTTTTACGACCGATTTTGTCCGCGCCAATCCCTGAAATACTGGTAAAAATACCAAACACAATCGCAGCGACCAATAAAAAGCCAGTAAAGGTATTTGGGGCAATACCTAACCCTGTTGGGAAGCCAAAAGAAGATATTTTTGCCGGGCTTTTTGAATAGGCTTGTACGAAGGCAGTCATGATATAAAAAATCACATAAGTCATTGACATCAAAAATGTGCCTTGCACCAGCGGACGCCAATATTGGGTAATGACTTTTGACACAGGGGCATTAACTTTTTTGCCTTCGGCTTCAGCGGTAAGGAATACATGGCTTTCATGCAGGCTTAAACGTACCCAAAGACCCACACCCACCAGCACGATTGAAATAAGAAACGGGATGCGCCATGCCCACTCGACCAAGGCATCTTTTCCTAAAAAATAACTGAGTAAAAAGAACACTAAGTTGGCTAAAAATAACCCAATCGGCGCGCCTAACTGCGGGAAAGTACCATACCAAGCACGTTTGCCTGCTGGCGCATTTTCGGTGGCGACCAAGGCAGCACCGCCCCATTCACCGCCAAGCCCAATCCCTTGACCCACACGAAGTAAACATAACAACAATGGGGCAATGACGCCTACTTGGGCATAAGTCGGTAGCAAACCAATCGCTACGGTTGATAAACCCATGGTGAGCAGAGATGCCACCAAGGTTTTTTTACGACCGAGTTTATCACCAAAGTGACCAAATAACGCTGAACCGAAAGGACGGGCAATAAACGCCAATGCCAACGTCGAAAGCGAGTAAAGCATCGCCGCTTTTTCATCGGTTTTATCAAAAAACTGGGTATTAAAAATCAATACCGCCGCAGCGGCATAAATATAATAATCATAAAACTCAATAGCCGTACCAATCATGGCTGCCACGGCGACCTTTTTTGGGTCATTGCGTAGCGCGATATTGTGATGATCAGGGTGCGCGGTTGAAGCGGTTGTCATGATGTCTGCCCTCCTTAGATAATAAAAGTTTAAGTGAAAATTAAGATACATAAAATATTGGAATGAATTGTAAATCATAATTTGTCATCAACTTGATAAAAATAGTTAAGGTGATGCAAAAATTTGGTTATTAATCGCTGATTTGATAAATTTCGTCAGCTTATCCATAATAAGCCACCACAAAGTACACGTTAAAATTTAAGAGGTAACAAAGGTAACCATGATTCGTGAGCTAGCAAAAAATATCATCTACACGGGCGTAGCAGGGACAGGCAAGACCTACCAACTGCAACAAATCGCCAAACGCTATACCGAGATATTGCCAGTCGCCAATGCGGATGATTTGCTCAAAGCTTTACTTGAACCATTAAGCTGGCGAGAAGTAATTTGTTTAGTATTTTTAGATGAAAGAAAAAAGGGAAAGTCATTACTTAAAGTTGCTGAAATTACTAACAACTTATTCTTTGTTACTAAGCTAAAAATTAACCAACGCGAAAAGGCAATTGCTAATACAGCATGGTCAACGCTACAGCAATTTAGTCCTGCAGATTCCAAAAATGTATTGGTAAAAAATAAATCTAGCCAATCGTATTTTGATAAAGACGATAGCAGTAATTGGTTTTTATTAGCAGACAGTTTACCGTTATTAACAGACTTGCAAAACAAACTTGATGATTACCAAGCGGCAATTCACAACCAGTTTCAGCCCAACTATTTACAACCAAAGCTAGAACGCTTTAGTTTTGTCAGTTTTCATCAAGCGTATGGGTATGAAGAATTTGTCGAAGGGATTCGTCCCCACATCGCGGACAATGGGCAGATGAGCTATCGTGTTGAGGCAGGGGCATTTCTTAGACTGTGTCAACAAGCCAAACATGACCCTAGCCACCGTTATGCCATGTTGATTGATGAAATCAACCGCGCCAATGTCGCCCGCGTGTTTGGGGAGTTGATGAGTTTGATTGAACCGACCAAACGCGCAGGACAGACAGATAGCTTATCGGTGAATTTGGCGTATTCGCGTCAGCCGTTTAGCGTGCCTAGCAATGTCGATATCTACGCCAGCATGAACAGCCAAGATCATTCATTGGCGCCGCTTGATATGGCATTTCGCCGCCGTTTTGAATTTATTGAATGTCGACCGCAGCCACAGTTGCTGGGTAAAGTCATGGCAAATGGGATGGAGATTGATTTAGCCAAACTGTTGACTGCACTCAATGAAAGAATCTCGCAAAATTTGGCAAAAGACAGCCAGTTAGGGCATAGTTTTTTGTGGGGTATTGATTCGCTGCACGCGTTAAGCGCTGCGTTTAGCCACTCTATCATCCCCCAAGTTGCCCAAGCCTGCCAGCAGCATGGACAAATCCTGCAAGCAATCTTTGGGCAAACCCTTATCAGGCTAGTTGACAACAAAAAAGCAACGGGATTTATGGCGCAGCAAGCGGGTTTTGACATCCATACCCAGGCGCTTGATGACCCAAATAACTATCTTGCAATCTATCAAAGCGCCCAATGAAAACCATCATCACCTTTGAACATAGTTACCTGACCGCGGCAGATTTTGACGATGGGCAAGATTTTGACTGGCTTATTGAGCAGAATTTTGACGTGTTTCGCATCGAGCGTAAACAGCAGCAGTGGCAACTCAAAGTGCGCCACTATATCGGTGTGATTGGGTTGCCCAGTGGCGGGCAAGTGGAGATTTTGCCAAAACTTGCACAAGCCCAAATCACCCATGCCGATGAAGTTACCCAAACCCGTCAATGGGTGCAACAGATGCTGACAGCGGTGTGGCAAGCCTTATTGCCCAAGTCGTTACCCAATCTAGCCAATCAACGACTCATTAATCCTCTAGCCCCCAATCCTCCACCAATCAATCATTCGCTATCGCTTAGCGAGTGGCTGCAAGCGTATTTTTGGCAGGGATTTGCGCAGTATGTGCCCAATCAGCAATATCAGCAATTTGAGCAAAATCAGCCCTATCTGCAGGGTAAATTACTAATCAAACAGCAATTGCAGCATAACTGCCACCAGCCGCATAAGTTTTATCATCAGAGTGAAAATTTTGTGATGGATACCGCTGGCAATCGTTTGGTAAAAACCACCATCGAGCGGGTGATTGGCAGCATGGCTAGCAGCCCATTGTCGAGCCCATTACTGCCGCAGTGGCAGGCAGTGGGTAGCGTTGCCAAAGACTTATACGACATTTTATTTTCTCAAGCGCTGCAAGAGTTGACCGCCTTGCCCAGTCTGCTTGCCCAGCGTAACTATACTTTTATCAGCTTTTGTTATGCGCTGCTGACGCTACAACAAGCCAGTAGCCAAGGGCAGTTTTTGACCCCAACTTGGCTGGTGAATATGCCATTTGCCTTTGAAAAATGGGTGGGCAGGAAAATCCAACAACAATTTGCCGCGCAGAATTTTGAGCTAGTTGAGCAAAAAAGACAGCCATTGACCGTGCAGCAGGGGTTAACCATCAAACCCGATATTTGGCTAAAGTCTGCCGATAAACTCATTATCGCCGATGTAAAATGGAAAAAAACGGCTACTTTTAACGACATAAGCTTGGCAGACATGTACCAACTACTTACCTACGCCAGTGAATTTGATGCCGATGAAGCCTGGCTGATTGTGCCAACGCTAAGCACACAATTGCTGGCACAGCCGATTGAATTTTGCCAACCCAAAAAAACCCGATTTTATCTGATACCTTTTGCGGTGAGGCAAGGGTGTTTAAACCTTTTTCATTAAAATTATTCAAAAAAAGCGCTGATTTGTTTTATTTTATCAATGAGAAAGGTGAGAATTAACAACTTTTCTAGCCGCCAAAACTTGGTATAATAACCGCATATAATTTTGAAAATGACCAAAAAACAGGAAGAATTATGAGCAAACATTATGATTATATCGCGATTGGTGGTGGGTCAGGGGGCATTGCATCCATCAACCGTGCTGCCAGCTATGGTAAAAAATGTGCTTTGATTGAAGCCAAGCAGCTAGGCGGTACTTGCGTCAATGTGGGCTGTGTGCCCAAAAAAGTGATGTGGTATGGCGCCAATATGGCAGCAGCGATACATCATTATGCGCCTGACTATGGCTTTGATTTGGACGTCAAGCAATTTGATTTTGCCAAATTGGTACAAAGTCGCCAAGCTTATATCAGCCGTATTCATCAGTCGTACAACAATAGTCTTAAAAATAACCAAGTCGATGTGATTCATGGTTTTGCCAAATTTGCCGATAAACATACGGTTGAGGTGTATAAAAATGACGGCACGGTAGAGACCATTACCGCTGACCATATTTTGCTAGCGATGGGCGGTCGACCTGTTCGCCCCGCGATTGAAGGGGCAGAGTTGGGTATTGACTCGGACGGTTTTTTTGACTTGACCGAATTACCACCACGGGTAGCGATTGTCGGTTCAGGCTATATCGGCGTTGAGATTGCAGGGGTGATGAACGCACTGGGCTCAAAGACCCATCTGATTGTGCGTAGCAAGCGGGTGCTCAAAAACTTTGATGCCGACATTGTCACCACGCTCACTCATATCATGCACGATGATGGTATTGAATTTCATTATGGATTGCTGCCACAACAAGTACGCAAAAACCAAGATGGCTCATTGAGCATTGAATTGTCAAACAATGAGACCTTGACGGTGGATTGTTTGATTTGGGCAACGGGTCGCGCACCTGCAACCGATAGCATCAATCTTGATAAAGCCGGCGTTGAAGTCAATGAGCAAGGCTTTGTTAAAGTCGATGCCTATCAAAATACCAATGTCGAAGGTATCTATGCCGTCGGCGACATCATCGAAAATGGTATTCAATTGACCCCAGTGGCGGTGGCAGCAGGTCGCAGACTATCTGAGCGCTTGTTTAACAACAAACCCAATGAGCATTTGGACTATAACCTAGTGCCGAGCGTGATTTTTAGCCATCCACCGATTGGTACTATAGGGCTGAGTGAAGAAGAGGCGGTCAAAGACTATGGCATCAATGCGGTTAAAGTCTATAAATCCAGTTTTACCCCGATGTATAGTGCAGTGACCAAGCACCGTGAGCCGTGTCACATGAAGCTGATTTGTGTGGGTGAGGAAGAAAAAGTGGTGGGCTTGCATGGTGTAGGTTTTGGCGTCGATGAGATGATTCAAGGCTTTGCTGTTGCTATCAAGATGGGCGCAACCAAACGTGACTTTGATAACACGGTGGCGATTCATCCGACTGGCTCAGAAGAGTTTGTCATCATGCGCTAAGCGGATTTTTAGGGTAAAAAAGCGGACTTATGATTAAGCCCGCTTTTTTTATAGTTGTTTTTTTATGGATGTTTTAATAACCGCTAGTTTAACAGTTACATATCCACTTTGAGCCTATCCCAATACTGCTGATATAGCGCCATTATCTCATCGCCTACGTCTTCACGGAACATGGCATGTTTTAGCAAATCAGCTGGCGGATACACAATCGGATTGTTGGCAAGCTCAGGCGGCATTTCTTTTTTTGCCGCCTCATTGGGCGAGCCGTAGCCGATTTCTTCGCTAATCATGGCAGCGGATTTGGGTCGCAAGATAAAATCGATAAACTTATGGGCGTTGTCGTTGTTTTTGGCATTTTTGGGGATGACCATGTTATCCATCCACTAAAAGTTGCGTTCAGTATAACGGCTAAAATTAAAAAATGTTACTGAAAATTGACCCGCTGTTCATAAAATTTTAGTGGCTAATTAGTGGCTGATTTTAGTCGATAATAAGGGGTTGATTTGGCACAAATAAGCAACGTAACTTTTTACCAAAGCCATTAAAATAGCAAGCTTAAATGACTTTTATATGATGATGATTTAGCCAGTGACCGATTGAACATTTAACTATTGAATATTTACCTATTGAAAATTTAAGAGACACGCCATGCCTAGCAAAAAAAAGCCTCAAGACCCAACGACTGAAACAACAAATGCCCAAACAACAACCACTCAAGCAGGTGCAAACAATACGGCTTCTCAAACCACGGCTAAAAAAATACCGGCAAAAAAACCAGCCGCTAAAGAAACAGCGACCAAAAAAATAGCAACACACGCAACAGCCGCGCTGCCCATCGCTATCGTTTTACCCAAATCCTTACAGCATGCTCAGTGTGTGGATTTGACGCGCCATCGCTACCAAGGCAAGCTTCTAAGCCAAGCAGATAGTATTGCGCTTGGCAAACAGCAGCGTAAGGCGTACCCATTAAAAACCTTGGCTGCCATCAGCCAACGTCCGAATTCCATCGACGCGCTCAGTCTTTATCATTGGTCCAATCAAGGTCGGTTGGCAGAGTTATTACCCATACGAGCCAAGCGCATGAGTGTATCGCCGTTTAATTTTTTTCGCGGGATGCCCGCTTTGATGCTGTTTGACCAAGCATGGCAGGGGCAACATTCTGGGCTATTTCAGCAGATTTGCGGTGATTGTCATGTCAGTAATTTTGGCGGTTATGCCAGTCCTGAACGCAATTTATTATTTGGCATTAATGATTTTGATGAAACCATCGTTGCGCCATTTGAATGGGATTTGCAGCGACTGGTCGCCAGTATTTTAATCGCCAGTCAAAGTTTTAAGTATGTAGAATCGGTGGGCTATAAGGCGATAGAAAAACTGCTGACCAGTTACCTTGATGGATTAGAAGCGCATCGCAGCTTGTCACCGCTACAAGTGTGGTATGAAAAAATCGACACCCATAAAATATTGGCAAATACCGAAGACGTGACTGTTCGTAAACGCCGTCATGCTGATTTTGAAAAAGCCAAAAAAAATGATGCGGTAAAAATGCTGCCAAAATTGACTGAGCGTGATACTGTCACAGGGTTACGCGGGTTTAAAACGGATGGTGAATTGCAGCGACCACCACGCCGAGGACAGCCATTTTTTGACGGTAGCCACGCTTTTTTTGACGCTTATCGAGATACCCTAAAGTCAGATAGACAAGTGTTGTTTGACCGCTATGATTTTACCGATGTGGCGCTCAAAGTGGTTGGGGTGGGGAGTGTCGGTACTGTGTGTGCGGTGGCATTATTCCAAGATGCCGACCATGAGCCGCTGATATTGCAAATGAAGCAAGCCAAAGCATCTATCTTGACACCCTTACTGGCAAAACAATTTAGCCATCAAGGCAAGCGCGTGGTTGAGGGGCAACAATTGATGCAGGCATCGAGTGATATTTTCTTGGGCTATGCATCGCTCGATAACTTTGAGATGGATTTTTATGTCAGGCAGCTGCGGGACATGAAGTATTCGGCGTCTCTTGAGAGCATGACGACTGCCCATTTTTACGAATATATTGAAAGCTGTGGCCATGCCTTGGCGCATGCGCATACCAAAGCGGGCAATGCCGATACGCTTATGGGCTATCTGGGCAACGGTAGTGAAATCATCTCTGTTATGCAAGCGTATGCCGAACAAACTGCGGCTCGCAATGCCCAAGATTATGCGCAATTTATGAACCAAATAGCCGATGGGCATATTGCTGTGGCAGGCGATGAGGTATTATAGTAGCTATAGAACCATCTTAAAAAAATTTTGAGTTTTAAAAAGTTTAAAATGATAAAAAATATCGCGTTTTATATCATCAAAAATTTCGTTATTATCACAGGGTGAAAGGAGAAAACCAAATGCCAAACAGTCACTTACCGCGTCCAGAAACTGCCGAGCAAGCGCTCGAGATGCTCAAACAAGGCAACGCACGATTCGTAGAGAATGTGCAAAACCCCCAATCAACCTTGCTAGCGTCTAATGCGCTCACCCACGTGCATGAACCGTTTGCGATTATTTTGGGTTGTTCTGATGCGCGCGTCCCGGCTGAGATTGTCTTTGATCAAGGTTTGGGTGATTTATTCGTCATTCGTGTAGCAGGCAACGTGGTCGCGCCGTCTCAGATTGGCTCGGTTGAGTTTGCCGCTGAGAAATTCGGTACCAAGTTAGTCGTGGTGTTGGGTCATTCCCATTGCGGCGCGGTGACGGCTTGTGTGGAGACACTGATCAATCCTGATCAGCAGTTTTCGCCCAATTTACGTTCGATTGTTGACCGGATTCGTCCCAGTGTTTACAACTTGCATGAAATCTATACCGCCAATGGACAAGACATTGACGCGCAAGAGTTGATTAATCGGGGTATTAAAGCCAACGTGCGTATGTCAGTCACCCAGCTCAAACACGGCTCTCGTATTCTTGAAGATGCGGTTAATAATGGTAGCTTAATTATTGTTGGGGCAGTGTATGATTTGGACACCGGCAAAGTGACTTTTATTGAGTAGCGAGTATTGAATAGCGAATATTGAATAGTAAATAGCGAATTGAGCAGCTTGCCTAAGCATAATGTTATTAGCAATGATGTTATGAGCCATGATGTTATGAGAAATAAGGGCTATATTTTTATCCAAAAGTTAATTAAAATTAAACAGTATTGAATTTTTGGCAAACTATCGCTATTAATGACGTTTAGTCAACATCTTTTTCTTTTAAGGTTTTTTCTTTTAGAGGCATATTATAATAAGGATCACTATGTCAAACTTGTCCGCTACCAATGGGTTTATCTTTAATCACACCATGCTTAGAGTAAAAGACCCGCAAGTGTCTTTGGCTTTTTATCAAGATGTATTAGGCATGACGCTACTACAAACCAAACGCTATCCACAAGCGGAATTTGATTTGTACTTTTTGGCAAAGCTTACCGATGAACAGGTGGCAAATTTGCCGACCGATAGCGCCGCGCTAGCAGCATTTACCTTTAGTCAGCCAGGGGTGCTAGAATTGACCCATAATTATGGCACTGAGTCTGATGCAGAGTTTCACTATCATAGTGGCAATAGCGAACCACAAGGATTTGGGCATATTTGTTTTGCCGTGCCAAATTTGCAAGAAGCGGTTGCTTGGTTTGAGCAACATCAAGTCACCTTCAAAAAACGCCCTGAAGAAGGTGCGATGAAAGATATTGCCTTCATCTTGGATCCAGATGGTTACTGGATAGAAATCGTACAACCAAACTTAATGGGTTAATCGCCCATGAAAAAAAGGGCAATTGTGATTGCCCTTTTTTATGGTGTTTTATTAAGATTATGTCTTATTAAGCCTTGAGCTTTAGCCAATCTCTGGGTTTTAGATAAAAATCCGTAAGTTCAAATTCAGGCGTTGCTGCCAGAGGCTCATAACCATATTCCCAGCCGGCGAGCGGCGGCAGACTGACCAAAATCGACTCAATGCGCCCGTTTGATTGCAAGCCAAACAAAGTACCACGGTCATACACCAGATTGTATTCGACATAGCGACCGCGACGGTACAACTGAAAATTACGCTGCGGCTCGCTATAGCGGGTGTGTTTGCGTTTCTCAAAAATCGGGAGAATACCTTTAAGATAACCATCGCCTACCGCCTGCATAAAGGCAAAGCACTTATCAAAATCCCAACCCATGCTAAGCGTGTTCAAATCATCATAAAACAAGCCGCCGATGCCGCGTTGTTCGTTACGATGCTTTAAATAAAAATACTCATCGCACCACGTCTTAAACTTGGGATAAACGTCACTCCCAAACGGCGCGCACAAATCATGACACACTTGGTGCCAATGTACGCAGTCTTCCATCACGGGGTAAAACGGTGTCAAATCAAAGCCGCCACCAAACCACCAAATCGGCTCGTAGCCTTCTTTTTCTGCGATAAACATGCGCACGTTGGCATGACTGGTTGGCACGTTGGGATTGGTCGGATGAATCACCAGTGAGACACCGAGTGCTTGTGCTTGGCGACCGGCAAGTTCAGGGTGGCGAGCGGTGGCGGTGGCTGGCAGATGGTTGATAACAATGTGGCTAAACATCACCCCGCCTTTTTCAATCACTTTGCCACCTTGGAGTACATTGGAGCGACCACCGCCCAAATTTTGATGGGTGCCTTGCTCGGTGGGTCTTTCCCAAACATCGGCGACAAATTTGGCGTTGCTGGCACCTTCAGCATATAGATTAAAGCCGCCAGTGGCTTCTTGGTGTTCTAGCGCTTGGCAAATACGGTCTTGTAAATCAAGTAAATAAGCGCGAACGGCTTGAACATTGGGTGAGGAGAGCAGCATAGACATAGCAATAGTTCTTTTAAAAATTTTTAGTGGTTAATTTTTAATGATTATTGTAACACATAATCGCGTGGGTAAAATTGAGCGTATTGACTGATGATACGCATAAATATTTACATAAAACCCTTAAAAAAATCGTCACAGCCGCTATCCAAATGGTCAGAAAACGCATAAAATGCCATGACGTCTTGATAAAATTAAGTTGAGATTTTATAAACTGATTAGCCCAGTGATACTGATTGATATAGTTATTGGGATCATATAGTTATCGGACTATCAAGTTATCAGATGGATGATTACATTAACCGTTTTTGGAGAAAGCTATGAATAAATTATTAATCGCATTAGTGACGGTCATCAGCCTTGTGGGCTGTGGTAAAAAAGAAGAAGCCAAGACTGAAACCACGACGACAACCACCACCACCACAACCGCGTCTGTACCTGCCAATACCGCAACTGCAACGGCGAATACCGCGACTGCTACTGCGTCACCGGCAAAATAATATTAGCCAATAGCCTGATTGATAAAACCGCTAAGCCACTTAGCGGTTTTTTTTATGCTTTTTTTATGCCATGGCAGATTTATCAGTTTAAGGGCTTAGCAGGTTTAGTCTGATTTGTGTGTACCCAGTTAGCATAGATCAAGTCAGCATAGATTTAATGAATAATCGCTAAAAATTTGCTAAAATAAGCGCCTTTTTTTGATACCTACACTTTAGCAACATGCGGTTAAAACAGCTCAAACTGGCAGGCTTTAAATCCTTTGCCAACCCTACAACGTTTCATTTTCCCAAAACCATCACCGCGATTGTCGGTCCCAACGGCTGCGGCAAATCCAATGTGATTGATGCCATCCGCTGGGTGCTCGGTGAATCCTCCGCCAAGCAGCTTCGCGGCGGCGCGATGAGTGATGTCATCTTTGCAGGCACACAAGACAAGTCCGCCAAAAGCTTGGCAAGCGTAGAATTGGTATTTGAACATACCCGCGGCGAAGATGGTAGCAGCGGCATCCACCACGCGCTCAATCTGTATCAAGAATTATCGGTACGTCGGCAAATCAATAAAGAAGGCAAATCCGATTACTTTATCAATGGCACCAAAGTACGCCGCCGCGATGTGGTCGATATTTTTTTGGGCACAGGTCTTGGCGCGCGCTCGTATGCGGTGATTGAGCAGGGTATGATAGGGCGCATCATTGATGCCAATGCGCTGCAGCTACGAGAGTTTATCGAAGAGGCGTCGGGCGTGTCGCGCTACCAAAGCCGGCGTGATGACACCCAAAAACAGCTCGATACCGCAAGCGATAATTTGGCGCGGCTGCATGATATGGTCAGCGAACTGACCAGCCAACAAAAACGCCTAGAAAAACAAGCCAAAACGGCACAACAAGCCCAGCAATGGCAACAAGCGCAGCAAGCGATCAGTGAGCAGCTACTCATTGATGACTATGGGCAGGCATGGCAAAAACAGCAAACACTCGCGGCAGATTTTCAAGCGATGCGTGAGCGCGTGGATGCCCAGCAAGTATTGATTGAAGGATTAATCGAGCAGCAGCAACTTGCCCAGCAGGCTGTGACTGAGCAACAGCACACGCTACAAACCGAGCAAAATCTTGCTAAGGATTATTGGCAGCAGCAGCATGAAACGCAAAGTCTACTGAAACAAGCTGAGCAAGCCCTTGCCAATGACCAACAACGCCTGAATATCCTCAATGTTGAGCTGGGTCGTTTTGCAGATTATCAACAAGCGTTGCAAGCACAAAAACAGCAAGCACAAATGCGTATTGAAGGCTTGCCCAACCAGCTTGAACAGCTCACCGCACAGTTGCAGCAATTGCGTAAGGAGCAAGATGATTGCAAACAGCAGCGTGAGCACATTGCGAAAAATTTAGTGGCATTAAATAAGCAAAAGCAAGACGTAGAAAAAAATCTTGCCGTCAGTGAAAATGCCCTCAAACACCATGCCAGCCAACAACAGCGCCAACAACAGCGCCAAAGCGAACATGACAAAGCCGTATTGGCATGGCAGACTGCTAACGCCACATTTGACCAACAATTTGCAGCGTTTGAGAATAATGAACTAGACACACAAATGACAAAACTCAGGGATGAGATTGAACGTCTTGAAGCCAATATCATCGCCCGTCAAGAATCTATCGCTGACCAAGCCGATGAAGTTGACAGCTTAACCCGTCAGCATCGCCAAGCTGAGCAGCAGTACCAAGCGTGGCAAACAGAGCAAGCGACACTACAAAATTTGCTGGCACAGCAGCAGTCTGAGCTTGACAAAGTTATCCACCAGTCAGCCAATCAAGAACACACTAGCAGTTTGCCAAAACTTATCAGTCAACTGCAATTGACCGAAACAGGTAAGGGGTATGCCAATATTTTTGATACCCTAGTTACGGTATTTGCCAAATGGTCTATCGCGGCTGACCAAGATTTTGCCCAAATCATCCATGACCATGCAGTGTTTATTGATAATCAATCAACTTTAGCTAACATCTCGAAAAATCACACAGCGAACAGTCAGCTAATAGAAGGTTGTTTGCCACTGTCTGCTTTGATTGCGGCGCCCAATCTGGCTATTTTTCAGCAGGTTTGGATCAGTGCGACGCCGCTTGACTGGGCAGAGGTGCAGGATAAAGGGCTGCTCGATAGCTTGCCAACAGGCGATTGGTTGCTGGTGCAGACCTCAGCGCAACAGCTGATACTCTGTAATCAGCAGCTGCTGATTAACCTAAGCCATTTGTTGCAAGCTGAGGGTCAGCAGGTTATCAGTTTTAGCCAGCAGTTGATGAATGAAGCCCGTATTGAAGAGATCGATGAACACTTAGCGCAGCAACAACCGCAACTGCAGCGTCTAGCCGATCGCTTGCAACAAGCGAGAGTTAGTCTGCAAGAATGGCAAGCGCAAGACCGAACCGCGCGTAATCAACTGCTAAGCCTAACCCAGCAACAACAGCAATGCCAGCAACAAAAACTACAACAGCAGTATCGCTATCAATCCGCACTCGATAAACTTACGCAAGATAAAAAACGCCTCGACAGTGACAGCGAGCGTCTACAACAAGAGGGGCAAGATTTTGCTGACAAATTGCAGCAAGAGCAACAGCGGTTTTATGAGCTGAGCAATACATTAGCGCATTTACAACCGCAATTACATCAGCAAATCAGCGAGCGCCAGTCACTCGATGAACGCTTAAACCAGTTTGCCAGTCAGCAGCGCGAGCTAGAACAACAACAAAATCGCATCACTCAAACACTGGCAACCGGACAATTGCAAATCACCGCAAGTGAGCAGCAACTTGCCAAAGCTTTGCAAGACCAAGCAAGATTCACCAGTGAGCAGCAGCTGCTGAGTCATAAAATTAGCGAGCAGCAGGCACGCTTGCCGCAGCTACAACAGCAACTCGCGGTGGACTCGACGCAACTACAAACCGCCAATGACAGCGTTACCCAATTGACAATCACCTTGAAAACCATGGAAACCAAGGTACAGCAAGCGCAATTGGGTGTGCAAGAGTCTCAGCAGCAGTTGAGCCAACTACAACAGCAATATCACACCACCGACACCGCATGGGCACTAGCCAAGCAAAACGTGGCATTGATTGGTGAGCAATTGACTAATCGCAAAATCGCCGTGCCAAAAACTGACAACATTGAGTTACTGGGTAGCCCCAAACGCGAGCAACTACAACGACAACTCGATGAGTTAGCATCACAGCTGCTTAATCTTGGGGCAGTCAATCATGCCGCGGTGGCTGAGCTCAGTGAAGTGAACAGCCGCTTAGCGCCCCTTGCTGAGCAAATCTCGGATTTGACCGCAAGCATTGATAAGTTGCAACTTGCTATCCAGCAGATTGACAGTCAGACCAAACAGCTTTTTATGGATATGTTGACCCAAGTCAATATCGAACTTAACAAGCTATTTACCCAAGTGTTCGGCGGCGGGCAAGCTAAGCTGGTGTTATCAGACCATACCAATGTCAAAGATGGCAGCGGCAAAGGCTGGCAGTCAGGGCTAGAGCTTATGGCACAGCCGAAAGGCAAAAAGAACAGCCGTCTGGCACTGTTGTCGGGCGGTGAGAAAACCTTGACGGCGCTAAGTTTAATCTTTGCTATTTTTAAACAGCAGCCCGCGCCATTTTGTGTGCTCGATGAAGTCGATGCGCCGCTCGATGATGCCAATGTCGCGCGCTTTACCCGCTTAATTGAGCAGCTTGCCAAAGACGTACAGTTTGTTTTCATCAGTCATAACAAACTTGCCATGCAAATTGCCGATGAGCTCAAAGGTGTGACCATGCCAACGGCGGGGGTGTCCAAGCTGGTCAGTGTGGATATGACTGAGGTGGAGGCTTATTTGGCATAAGCGATTTTCACCTGTCAAATACGCAAAAAGTCAAGCCTTGTCACGGTTTTTTCTAGCTGATTTTATGAAGTCATGGTAGTATAACGGCAAAAATACCGATGTAAAAATTTTTACACTACAAACAGGGTCGTTATCGTCTTTCTCAAAGGTCGTTGTTTATGTCTATCACTCAGCTTATTCTTATCATTCTTGCGGTTGTTGCTATCGTTTGGGGTATTTACACGCTACTAAAATCCATTCGTCAAAAAAACCAAGATGTATTAGCGACTGACGCGATTGAACATGACAAAGATGGTCTACCTATTATTCCACGCCATCAGCGCCCTGCGCCCCAAGAAAGCCAGTTGTTTAAAGCGGAAATCACACCTGACAATCCTAAAGGCGAAGTAAAGCTAAGTGCGGACGATACCGAGTTACACCTAGACAACTATCCAGCCAATGGCGGTTTTGCCAATGCCACTAAATCTGCCAATGACAAATTATTGGCAGAAACCCATACATTTGTGGAAAACGAAAACGACGCTTTTAGCATGCTTGCCAATGCCACAGAGACTATCACCCCGGTTGTGCATACTTTCGATGAAAATCAGCTAAAAAAAGACAGCTTTACCGATAACAGCCCAATTTTGGACACCCATATCCAAGCGCAAATTGACGAAGAACAAAACAGCCCACTCAACAACGCCATTCAAAATATCAACATCAGTATTTTTCCTAATCAGCAGTTTGTCGACATTAAAGGCGATTATCTGCTAGAGCTGATTGACAAGTATGGCTTGAAGTTTGGTGCGATGAATATGTTCCACCGCTACGAAAACAAAGACGGGACAGGCTTATTGTGGTTTAGTCTGATGATGATTGACAATGAGGGTATTTCACCTTTCGATCTCAATCGACTACCGACGCAAACCATGAAAGGCTTGGTATTATTTTTATCGCTACCACACCCACGCCCTGTTCAAGGCTTTGATAGCATGATGAGTATCGCAGGATTGCTTGCCAATGACTTAAATGCCACCGTGTATGACGACACAGGCGAGCCGATTAACAAAGAAAACACCCAAGCCATGCGCGAGCTTGCCATTAATTTTGGTCGATAGATTTTACTAAAATAAAAAAAGGTACTCCTCGCGAGTGCCTTTTTTTATGGTTAAAAAGCTTTATGGTCAAAATGTTTATTGTGTTGACTGAGCTGATGACGGAAAAAATTGACCAAGTAAACCATCACTTTGTTGTAAAATATCCGTTATCTTTTTTAAATCATTATGATTATGAACACAGACGCTATTACTGCGCAAATGCGCAAACTCATTGCACAGCTAAAACAACATAACCATGCTTACTACGTCTTAGATAATCCGCTGTTAGAAGATAGCGAATACGACCAACTTCGCCAAGAACTGGTGGCGTTAGAAACCGCGTATCCTGAATTGGTACAAAGCGACAGCCCTACCAACCAAGTAGGCGACAAGCCGTTGCCGTTTTTTACCCAAGTCACCCACCAAATACCCATGCTGTCACTGGGTAATTTATTTACCTTTGACGATTTACAGAACTTTATGCGCCGGGTCAATGACCGTTTGGCGGACCATCAGCAAAACCCTGAATATGAAGTCGAGCTCAAACTTGATGGACTTGCGGTTTCACTGTTGTACCAAAACGGGCAGTTGACCCAAGCGGTCACGCGCGGTGATGGTCAAACAGGCGAAGATATTACCCAAAACGTGCGTACTATTCGAAATCTTCCGCTGCAGCTGGCGATTGATATACCGCGGCTAGAAGTGCGCGGCGAAGTACTCATGCCCAAAGCAGGGTTTGCAAGACTCAACCGGGATGCCCAAGCAAAAGGGGAGAAAACCTTTGCCAATCCGCGTAATGCCGCCGCAGGGAGTTTACGCCAACTTGACCCCAATATCGCCAAAAGTCGTCCGCTGGCGTTTTATGCCTATTCCGTCAATCAAGGCTTGCCCGCTGAGATTACCACCCAATCCGATGCGCTTTTTTGGCTACAAGCGTTGGGCTTTAGCATCAGCGATATCAAAATCGTGCAAACAGCCGAGCAGCTACAAGCGTATTATCAAGCGGTGATTGAGAAACGCAGTCGCTTACCCTTTGAAATTGATGGCACGGTGATTAAGGTCAATAGTTTAGCCTTGCAAGAGCAACTGGGTTTTTTAAGCCGTGAGCCGCGCTGGGCAGCTGCCTATAAATTCCCTGCCGAAACTGTGATGACGCGTCTAAATGCGATTGAATGGCAAGTAGGGCGCACAGGTCAATTGACGCCCGTGGGCAAGCTTGAACCTGTCAATGTCGGTGGCGTCACTGTCAGCAATGTGACCCTGCATAATATCGGTGAAATTCAGCGTTTAGATATTCGAGCAGGGGACATGGTCAGCGTACACCGTGCCGGTGATGTCATTCCCAAAGTTACGCGCGTCTGGCAAGACGAGCGCCCTGCCAATGCCCAAGTGGTGAGCCTGCCGACGCATTGCCCGGTGTGTGATTCACCCGTTATCATGCCAGAAGGTGAAGCGCTGGCACGATGCACCGGGGGGCTATTTTGCCCAGCCCAGCAACAAGAAGCACTGATTCACTTTGTCAGTCGTAAAGCGATGGATATCGATGGGCTCGGTGAGCGCTGGTTGATTAACTTTTTTGAGCAAGGCATTGTTAAAAATGTCGCAGATATTTATGCGCTGAGCAATCACCGCGACGCGCTTATCAACCTTGAAAAATTGGGGGAAAAATCTGTCGACAATATGCTGGCTGCCATTGAAAAAAGTAAAGATACGACATTACCGCGGTTTATCTTTGCTTTGGGTATTGGTGGCGTAGGCGAGAGCACAGCGATGAATTTAGCCATGCAATTTGGCGACTTGCAGCCGCTCATGGCAGCGAGTATCGAAGCGTTACAAAAAACCCCCGATGTCGGTGAAAAAACCGCAGACTCGATTTTTGAGTTTTTTCGTGCCGAGCACAATATCGAAGTCATCAATCGATTATTACAAGCGGGCATTCATTGGCAGCCTGTCAGCCAAGTGCCTGAAGGCAATCAACCGCTTAAAGGTCAAAGTTGGGTCATTACAGGCACGCTTGAAGGCATGGGACGTGATGAAGCCAAAGCCAAACTGCAAGCATTAGGGGCAAAAGTCTCAGGCAGCGTTTCTGCCAAGACCACCGCACTGCTCGCAGGCGAAAAAGCGGGTAGTAAACTTGCCAATGCCGAAAAACTGGGGGTAAAAGTGGTCACTGAAGCGCAATTTAACGATTTATTAAACAGTTATCATGCCTGATATATGTGCGGTATTGTAGAAAAAGTTAACGCCACCTTGAGTAAGCTATTTGTTGTCCAAAGTATAGCAAGGTTACTTACAAAACACGTATAAATCAGTCTTTATTCATAACAATAGGGTGAAAAATTTACGCTAATATAACTTCCGTAAGTTGCTAAAAGCATCTAAAATTTTAGCAAATGGAAACCCTACTGGAGAAAAGTATGAAATCACTTAAAACACTTGCGGTACTTGCAACACTTGTTGGTTCAACAGCATTAACAGCTTGTGCAACCACTGATGCCTATGGTAACCGTGTTACTACCCAAGGCTCTTCTCGCGCGGCGGTGCAAGGCGCGGTAGCGGGTGCAGCATTAGGCGCACTGGCAAAATCAGATGGCGACCGTAGCGACATCGGTAAAGCTGCGGCAATCGGTGCAGCAGCGGGCGGGGCAACAGGCTATGTATTAAGTACATCACCTAACTACCCATACCAAAAATAAGCTACACTAAAAGTCATAGCCTATTTTGACAGCATCCGATAGCGCTGCTGTTAAAAGCCAAACCATTAAAGGTTTGGCTTTTTTCTTTACTAAACGTTAAGCTGACCATTTAATACAATCAAAGATGCGTTGAGGTAGAGCCGTTAATTTTTATTTGTCTAATATACGCTAGATAAACTACTAGCCTAAATCATAGCGCTAAAAATCAAGGGTATAAAAAAACCCTTATCAATTCGATAAGGGCTTTGGATATGGTGGATCGTCCGCGACTCGAACGCGGGACCAATGGATTAAAAGTCCACTGCTCTACCAACTGAGCTAACGATCCTGAGAAGCGTTAAGAAAACGTCTGGGAGACGTTTTTAGCTTCGCAAGAGCAAATCTATGATTTGCTAAAGCATTAAAAAATTGCAAAGCAATATATGGTGGATCGTCCGCGACTCGAACGCGGGACCAATGGATTAAAAGTCCACTGCTCTACCAACTGAGCTAACGATCCAAAACTGTTAAGGCAATCAAAAACGATTTTTAACGTTTTTATTTTGGCTATTGCCGTTAAGTGAGTGCATATTATACGCATTAAATCTTGGTTTGCAAGCCTTTTTGCACAATTTTTTCAACCAAAGATTTGCATCAAGATAGCGGCTTAAATTCATCGACTTATCATACCTTTAACTTATCTAGCCTTGATTAAATAAATCTTGATTGGCTAGACGTGGATTAACTAGGTATTAATTAACTAGGTGATAAAACTTTTATTCACCACCTGATAAGGCATCGACAGGATTGAGTCTCGCGGCATTGCGCGCGGGAATAAACCCAAAAACCACACCAATGAGAGTGGAACACACCACAGCCGCTACAATGGAGGTGGTTGAATACACCACTTGGAAATTACCCCCTGCAAATTTGTTAATTAAAGCGCCGATAGCAAACGCTAGGCTAATACCTAAAATCCCGCCCAAGATACACACCAAAATCGCTTCTATCAAAAACTGCTGCATGATATCAGATTGCCTTGCGCCCACTGCCATACGCACACCAATTTCACTGGTACGCTCGGTGACTGAGACGAGCATGATATTCATAACGCCAATACCCCCCACAATCAAAGAAATAATGGCTATCGATGAAACCAGTAAGGTCATCGTGCCTGTGGTGGATTCAATCGTCTGACGAATTGAATCAGAGTTTTGAATACGAAAGTCATCGGTGCCGTGTCGCTGCTTTATCAAATCAGAAACAGCTTGCTCAGCGGCACTAGACGAGATAGTGTTTTTTAGTAGCACAATAAAACTATCGATATGATTAGTACCAACCATTCTACGCATCACAGTGGTATAAGGCATATATAGGGTAGGGGTGTCTGAACTTGGACCAAAAGCTTGCTCAGACGGCTGCAGCACACCGATGACACGAGCGGGCACACTACCCACCAACATCACTTCACCAATGGGATCGCTGACATTGGCAAAAAAGGCGGTTTTTGCATTATTATCAATAATCACATCTTGGGTCATCGAGGTGATACTATTGTCATTAAAAGTTTGCCCAAGCGCCAGTTTTTCCCCTTTCACCGTTAGATAATCTTTGCCGACGCCACTGACATTCACAGAAGCTTCTGTCTCACGGTAACGGGCGGTGGCGCTATTGCTACTGACTTGTGGACTGACGCTTTGCACATAAGGCTGTTCTGCGACAGCATTGGCATCGGCATCTGTTAAATTATTATCATGGTATTTACGGCGAGGGTCACCAAATTTATAGCCATCTCGTATGGTTAAAGTATTGGTGCCTAAGGCGCTGATATCATTGAGAATTTTTTGTTGAGAGCCTTGCCCTAGACCCACTACCGATACCACAGAGGCAATACCGATAATAATACCTAACATGGTTAACAAAGTGCGCATTTTATGCGCTTTCATCGCCAAAACGGACATCTTAAAGGCTTCAGATAAGCGGTCTAAAAACGCGGTAACGCCAGATTTTTTGGCAAAATTTAGGTGTTGAACTTCAGTGGTTTTGTCAACTCTATTGTCGGTATAATAATCTTTAAGAATCTGTCCGTCTTTGATTTCAATCACGCGTTCGGCTTGGGCAGCGATAGAAGGATCGTGGGTCACCATAATGATGGTATGACCTTGGCTATTTAGATTTCTCAAAATTGCCATCACGTCTTTGCCCGATTGGCTATCTAATGCCCCAGTCGGTTCATCTGCCAGGATAATGTCGCCACCATTCATTAACGCACGAGCAATAGATACACGCTGCTGTTGACCACCGGAGAGTTGGCTCGGGCGATTTTGGGTTTTTGCCCCAAGCCCTAAGTCGTCTAATAATTGGGCGGCGCGCGCTTCACGTTGCCGCACCGGCATCCCTGCATACACGGCAGGGACGGCGACATTGTCTCGGGCATTGAGGTCACCGAGTAAATGATAGCGCTGAAAAATAAACCCAAAATGTTCACGGCGAAGCTCGGCAAGTTCGTCTGCGCTGAGTTTGTCCACCGCTTTGCCATAGATGTGGTAACTGCCCGCAGTCGCCTGATCTAGGCAGCCTAAGATATTCATTAAGGTGGATTTACCAGAGCCTGATTGACCGATAATTGCCACCATTTCGCCTTCATAAATGGTCAAGTCAATCCCATGTAAAACCCGAATTTTTTCATCACCTGCAGGGAATTCACGGATTAAATCTTTCACTTGCATAATAGGTTGTTTGGTGTCTTGCGTTATCATCAGCCGTGTATCTCACAGTTAGCATGCGTCATAGGTTACAATCAACGTTTACAATCTAGGGTTCTCATCTACCGATGACTAAATCATCGGTGGACGACCGTTATTTTTAGATGATGAACTTGATTTACTCACCGCTGCTTGACCCACAACCACCTTATCCCCTTGGTTGACGCCGCTAAGAATTTGGGTGGTAATACGATTGGTGACACCTGTTTTGACCGCTTGTTTTTTGGTACTACCATCGGCTTGTACGACTTCAACATAACTGCCTATTCTTGGGTCATTTTTGATTGCTGCAGCCGGTACGCTAAGCACATTATTGACTTTATTTTCAACAATATAGACTTGCGCTGTCATGTTGATGCGTAGCGCACCATCGGGATTGGGGACAGTAAAATAACCAATGTAATAAATCGCTGAATCCGTTGACGTCGATGGATCGCTTGCGGTAGTGCCATCGGGCGCAGGTCCAATGGTATCGAGCGTGGCTTGGTATTTCTTATCTGGGCGTCCAATGATATTGAAATAAACAGGCAACCCTACTTTGAGGTTAACGACATCGGCTTCTGATATTTTGGCTTTGACGCGCACACTGCTCAAATCTGCCAATGTCACAATGGTGGGGGCTGATTGATTGGCATTTACTGTTTGCCCTTCTTTGGTGGTGATAGAAATCACCGTGCCTGACATCGGGGCAACAATTTGGCTATATCCAAGATTTTTTTCAGCCGTATTGACGTCGGTTTGCGATTTTTTTATGGTTTGTTGTGCACTCACAATATCGGCTTGCGATGAGGCAATATTTGCTTGGGCAGTCGCAATCGCTTGTTTGGCGCTATCTACATTGGCTTGCGCTGTTTTGACAGCAGTATCCGCTTGCTCCAGCTCTTGTTTGGAGACGGCATTCATGGCAAGCAAGGATTTTAGGCGATTGTATTCTGTTTGCGATTGTTGCAAGGTTGCTATTTTGCCTTTCAAGTCGGCTCGCGCTGTGGCAAGCGCGGCTTGTTTGGTCTGATACGCGGACTTGGTACTTTCTAAATTTGCTTTGCTTTGCTGTAAGGTAGCCTGCTGCGTGGTTAAGGTATTTTGCAGGGTCACTGGGTCAATTTGAGCAATAACATCGCCTTTTTTGACCGTATCACCTACTTCAACATACAATTTTGTCACTTCCCCTGACACCTGAGCGCCAACATCCACTTGTTTAATGCCTTCAATTTTGCCCGTGGCCATGACACTGTTTTCAATATCGCTACGTTCGACATTGGCGGTGATGTAATTGGGTTTTTGGGGTTTGGGTTTAAAGTACCAATAAGCTAACGCTGCCAGCGAAATAACGATCAAACTTAAGATTGCCCATTTGAGCCATTTTTTTTGGGTAGCGGTCATCGTGCCAAGCCTTATCAAAGGATAAACAATTGAAAAAAAATTAAAAGTAAACAAACAAAGTTTTTAATAGGGAGCATTAAAAGCTAAATGAGAATAAATTGCAATAACAATAGGTCAGTCGCAAGGATTTTTAATTATAACCACATACTCTTACTGGATTATAAAATGAAGGTTATGAGTAAGAAAAACGCATTAAAAATTTGGGGGTGGTGGATTGTACGGTGGTTTGATAGGGCAGAGAGTTGATAAGCGGGTTGTTTTAAAGGTTGCAAAGGTTGCGGGGCATTTTTAAAAGCAACTAGTGAAATAACGGTTGACCCGCTAGGCGAAAAGCGAGTTGGTAGAGCAGCTCCCAAGCCGGTTGTTGCACCAGACCTTTGATGGCTTGGTCGGCTTGGTACAGTGCGTCCGACCAGTTTCGGGTAGCGTCATGGGAATGACGATGCAGGGCTTTACTATACAGCTGTTGCTTGCTTTGCCAAATGCCGAGGCTTTGATAGCTTGCCCCTGATTGCAAGCTTAAAATATTGCGCATGTCTTTGGCTATCATCCATAACACCAGACTCTCTGGTTCTTCACTGGCTTTGAGTTGCTGCAAGATTTTTGCAACCTGCGCGGTATCACCTGCCAACATGGCATCCGATAAGTCAAAGGTGGTAAACATAGATTGACTCACCAACCCATCAAACAGCTGAGACTCATCGACGGTCACAAAATGGGTAGAGGGATTCGCATCTGTTGTAGCATAAAGATAGGAGAGTCGCCACAGACTTTGGTAAGCTGCTAGCAAATTGTGCTGAGTTTGTGCCATCAGTATTTGCCAAGCGGGTTTGGTGAGTTCAAGCCCAAAATCTTGCGCGTGTTGCTGTAACAGTTGTTCGCGTTGCTGCTCTTGATAAAGATGGCATTCAATGACTTGACCAAATTTATCGCAAAGCGAAAAAAACGCACTGCTTTGGCTTTTTTTATCGTATTTATCACTGATAATGACTAAGCAATTGCTCGGATTGCTGGTCGCAAATTGTTCTAATTCTGCTAACGCCTCTTTATCGGGTTTATGATTACCGTGAACGATAATGGCTTTGTAGTCGTCAAACAGTGACAGACTGCTTAGCTCTGCCAAAACCGCTTGCCATGATTTGGCGCTGGTAATATCCATGCGCGAAATTGCCATATTATGCTGCCGCCAATTCGGCGACATTTTTTCAATCAGCCACTGTGACAACAACTCTTCATCGCCATGCAGTAGCCACACCCCAGTGGCGGGGTCTTGGCTATTTTTGAGATGTTGAAAGGCATTCAAAAAATTGTACTGCATCAGCGTATTATCAATTAGGTATCAATTAGGTTAGGGGGTAGTTGCGGTAGGCACTTTGGTGATTTTAGGAAGGCTTAGTGCGACATATTGGTCAGCAATACGCTGTGCCAGGTTGTCATACAACCATACTTTAATTTGCTCAGCTTGGGGGTTGTCAGTGGCTACCACGCCTTGGTCATACTGATAGCTGCGCTGTACTTGAATCGTATTGGTCAGCGTGCGGGGTTGACCATTTTCAATGGCGCGATAGCTCACCTCTGCGCTTAGTACCATACGAATTTCGGTCAAAATACCGCGTAGCTGGTAGTTTTGTAGGCGGATATTCTTGACTTCAATACTGGCAGGCAAAGTAGTATTTGATTGGGTGGTTGCCTTGTTATCAATCACCCTATCTTGGGTATTGATGCTTAGCTGGTCGAGTTGTTTTTTTAACGAATTTTTGACCGCATAGGCTTCTGGCGTGTTGTTAAAAATCAGCTCAGTGGTTGGGATATGCTGTGACATGGGCGCATCATACCCGCGCAGATGAAAACCACAGGCAGGTAGCTGCGTCAGTAACACACTGCTTAGGAGGATACGAAGTAATGGCTGATTCATATAGTTACCTGTCTGTTAGTTACCCGTCTATGATTGTCGGTATTTCTTGTGATAACGCTTCATTATAAAGCTTTAAGGTCAAAAAGGGCTTAGGTTGCCAATAAGCCCTTATAATCAATTAGGCTTTTACCACAATATTGACCAATTTATTGGGCACTACGATTTCTTTGACGATATCGCCGGTGATAAATTTAGCGACGCTGTCGAGTTGTTTGGCTTCGGCTTTTAACCAATCGCTGTCACTGTTTGGCGCCACATCCATTTGACCACGGATTTTGCCGTTGACTTGCACCACCATGGTGATAGTGTCTTGTACCAAGGCTGAGGGGTCAACTGCCGGATAGGTTAGCGTCATCACATCAATCCCTAACTCTTCAAGTAGCACTTCTGCCATGTGCGGCGCGTACATGGTGAGCAAGGTCAATAATGTTATGAGGGCTTCATTGGCTACCGCCAAATCGCTATCTGAACGAATGTCAAACGCGGTGAGTTCGTTCGACAATTCCATTAAAAATGACACAGGGGTATTTAGCGCCAAGTTTTTGCCAAAGGCGTCATCTAATTTGCCGATAGTATCATGTGTTTTACGGCGTAAACTTTTAGCGGCTTTACTAAGCGACTGGGCGTCACTCACCGATAGCGTTGCTGCGGTTAAAGATTGTTGTGCCAATGTTTCGGCATGCTCGATGGTATAACGCCATACTTTTTTCAAAAAGTTATACGGACCTTTTAGTCCATCGTCAATCCATTCAAGCGTTTGGTCGACAGGCGCGGTAAACATGGTGTAAAGTCGAACCGTATCTGCGCCATATTGATCAATAGTCGCTTGGGGGTCGACACCATTGTTTTTTGACTTCGACATTTTTTCGATTTTGCCAATTTTGACAGGCTGACCATCGGCTTTTAAGGTCGCTTCGATAGGCTGACCTTTATCGTTGTAGCGGATATCAACTTCTTCTGGAAAGTAATAGGATTTGCTACCGTCGGCATTTTCGCGAAGATAAGTACCCGCCAAGACCATGCCTTGGGTGAGTAAATTGGCAAAGGGTTCATCACCCTGCACCAAGCCTTCATCACGCATGAGCTTGTGGAAAAAACGCGCATACAGTAAATGTAACACGGCGTGCTCAACACCGCCTACATATTGATCTACAGGTAGCCATTTATCGGCTGCGACTTTATTAATCATCCCATCGCTATAATTGGGTGAGGCAAAACGCGCGTAATACCAGCTTGATTCTACAAAGGTATCAAAGGTATCGGTTTCACGTTTGGCAGGCTTGCCGCAGCAGGGGCAGTTGACATCGGTAAATGAAGCAAGGTTGTTGAGGGGATTGCCACGTCCATCGGGCACTACATCTAAAGGTAATACCACAGGCAGCTGACTTTCAGGAACAGGCACTGTACCGCAGTCGGCACAGTTGATAACCGGAATTGGGCAACCCCAATAACGCTGGCGAGATACCCCCCAATCGCGTAGCCGATAATTGATGGTTTTTTTACCCAAGCCTTGTGGCTCAAGTTGGCTTAAAATTTTGTCAAAGGCTTGTTGAAAATTTAAACCGTCCAATTCGCCTGAGTTAATAGCCACACCATTTTGCTTATCGCCATACCAGTCTTGCCAAGTGGTTGCATCAAACTGTTGACCTTGCTTAAGTTCTTCTTTTAGGTCTATCACTTGCTTGATAGGCAACTGGTATTTATTGGCAAATTCAAAGTCGCGTTCATCATGCGCAGGGACGGCCATGACAGCGCCAGAACCGTAGCTCATTAAGACGTAGTTCGCGACCCAAACAGGCACTTGCCGACCTGTCAACGGATGGGTGACAGTCAGACCCGTGTCCATACCCATTTTTTCAGCTTTGGCTAAGTCTGCTTCGGCAACTGAGCCTTTTTTGCAGGCTTCAATAAAGCTTTGTAGGGCAGGATTGGTCGCGGCCGCGTGTTTTGCCAGTGGATGCTCAGCTGCCACCGATACATAAGTCACACCCATTAAGGTATCTGGGCGGGTAGTGAATACATCTAGGGTTTTTTGTTCACCATTTAAGGTATAGGGGAAATGAATTTCCATGCCTTCAGAGCGACCAATCCAGTTACGCTGCATGGTAATCACTTGCTGTGGCCAATGACCTTCTAGCTTATCCAAATCATTTAACAGCTCGTCTGCATAGGCGGTGATGTTAAAGTAGTACATGGGGATTTCGCGTTTTTCAATGAGCGCACCTGAGCGCCAACCGCGACCATCCACCACTTGCTCATTGGCAAGGACAGTATTATCAACAGGGTCCCAATTCACTGTTGAGAGTTTTTTGTATACCAAGCCTTTTTTGAACAGTTGTACAAATAGCCATTGCTCCCACTTGTAGTACTCTGGCGTACAAGTGGCAAATTCACGTGACCAATCAATCGATAGTCCTAATGATTTGAGCTGTGCGCGCATGTTGTCAATGTTTGAAAACGTCCACGCAGCAGGGGCGACAGCGTTGGCAATCGCCGCATTTTCTGCAGGCATACCAAACGCATCCCAACCCATTGGCTGCAATACTTCATAACCCTTTAACCGATAGTAACGGCTCAACACATCACTAATCGTGTAGTTGCGCACGTGCCCCATATGCAGCTTGCCACTGGGGTAGGGAAACATAGACAGCAAATAACGTGACGGCTTATCAGATGCCGCGTTGTTTACTTGATAGCGATTTTGCTGTTCCCATTTTTGTTGTTGGGCGGGCTCGATAACTTGGGGTTGGTATTGACGGGTAAAAGCTGAATTACTCATAATGGTCTGAATTTGTAGTATTTGAATGGGAAAGTATATTAAGCCCCATAGCATAGCGTAAAACCGTAAAAATTGCGATAAAAAAAGGAGCCAATATGAGCATCACCATCTACGGTATCAAAAACTGTAGCACCATGAAAAAGGCGTTTGATAAATTAACTGCGCTAGGTTTGGAGTATGAATTTTTTGACTACAAAAAACAGGCGATAGACAAAACGACATTAGCCGATTGGGTAAAGCGAGCAGGTATAGATAAGGTATTAAACACCAAAGGCACAACCTACCGCAAACTTAGCGATGCGCAAAAAGCCCAAATCAAGCAAAATGTGGATACTGCGTTAGATATGATGGTAGCTAAGCCAAGTATGATTAAGCGCCCGATTGTCGTCTCAGACAATGAGTTAATCATTGGTTTTGATGAAACTGCCTTTGAAAAACTAGGCAAGTAAAGAGGGGCAAGTCAATCCCCAATAAAAAAGCGAGTGATTAAAACTCGCTTTTTTAAGTGGCGGGTAAAAATTATTTTACCGCGCTAGCAACCGCAGATTTTACCGCATTTGCAGTTTCAACTGGGGTAGAGGCTGCACCACGTTCTTTATTAACGATAGTTTGAGGCGTCATCACAGAAGCGTCTTGTTTGTGATCGCTTAATGAATAGACATACGCTGCCAATAACATAATACGCTCGTTACCCAGTTTGGTATCCCAAGATGGCATCACACCGGCACGACCATTACGTATCGACGTACGAACCGTTTCACGGTCGCCACCATATAACCAAATGTCATCCGTAAGATTCACCGCACCGACATCAGGGTTGCCTTTACCATCCTTACCATGACATACCGCACAGTTGGCATCATAAATAGCCTTACCTTGATTAACCAAAGTTTGGTTCAACTGACCATTTTCTTTTGAGCCCTTGCTTGGTGATAGTGATAGTACATATTCAGCTGCGGCGCGAACACCATCTTCACCAATCTGCGCTTTCCAAGCTGGCATACCACCGACGCGACCCTGATGTAGGGTTAACAAGATTTTATCGGGGCTACCGCCATAAATCCAGTCATTGTCCGTCAAGTTTGGATAACCGGGCGCACCACGCGCTTGTGAGCCATGACACACTGAACAGTTTTGTAAGAACAAACGCTGACCAATTTTAATCGCTTGCGGGTCTTGAGAAAGTTTTATAACGGCAGGTGCCAGCCCTGCAATACCTTTATCAATTTGCGATTTTAATTCAGCATTGGGCTGTGCATTTTTCGCTTGCTGCGCTTGTAATTTAGCAAGGCTATCAATTTGTGCCGTTACCGCTTTGTCTTTTAAGATTTTATCATTGAACGTGCCAGTAAATACCGCATTATTGCGCTCAAGTTCGGATGCTAATTCATTAGCACTGGTCCAAGGAACATCTTGACCATTTACTTTTACCGTAGTGATACCTTTCCATGAGCCTGGCAATATTGATGGGAACAATAGCATGTATAGTAATGCCCAAGCTAATGAACCCCAAAAGATTGCTAACCACCATTTTGGTAATGGACGGTCAAACTCTTGGATACCATCGTATTCATGACCTGTGGTACCGTCATCCGACATTTTTGGGCGATAACCCAATACACCGACTAACCAGTACAAAATCCAAGCCCAACAACCGATGGAAAATAGGGTTATCCAAAAACTCCAAAATCCACTCATTTTTTATCCTTATTGCGTTGTGATGCGTCTGTTAGGTCTTCGTCATCTAACGCAAGTTTTGCATCTTCTTCAAATCGTTTGCGATTCTTTGGTGAGTAAGCCCACCAAACAATCGCAATAAAGGCGATAAACGCTGCGACCGTTGCGATACTGTGTAATGTGCCCAGCATTAACGTTGACCTTTCATTGCAGTGCCCAGTTGTTGTAAATACGCAACAACGGCATCGAGCTCAGTTTTACCTTGTACCGCATCAGGTGCAGCTGCAATATCAGCATCGCTATAAGGCACGCCGAAATGGTCGCGGAATAGACGCATTTTTGCTTGTACTTTGTCAGCGTTAACTTCATTTTTTGCTAACCAAGCAAATGATGGCATCACAGACTCAGGTACCAATGATTGTGGGTTAATTAAATGTTCGCGTTGCCAGTCATCAGAATAACGTCCACCAACCCGCGCAAGATCAGGTCCAGTACGCTTGGAACCCCATAAGAAGGGGTGATCCCAAGCGGATTCAGCAGCGCGCGAATAAGGTCCATAACGTTCCACTTCAGCCCGAAGAGGACGAACCATTTGGGTATGACAGACGTGACAGCCTTCACGAATATAAATATCACGACCTTCCATTTCAAGGGCAGTCCATGGCTTCATATTGGGCAAAGGTTGGTTAACCTCTTTGGTATAAATCAATGGCACGATTTCTACCAAAGTGGCAAAGCTAATAGACACAACGATTAGGATAACTAAAAGACCCGTGTTTTTTTCAATAATTTCGTGATTGAGTTTCATGAGTCTCTCCTTAAATCTGTTTTGCGGTAGCAGTTTCTACTACAGGTGTAGTGGTATCCGCTACTTCAACAGTTTTAGTGCTTGGCATCGTGATGGTTTTGTAGACGTTGTAAGCCATGACGACCATACCTGAGACATACAAGAAACCACCAAATGCACGACCAATGTAAGGATAGTGCGAGAACAAGACAGTATCAACGAAACTATACACCAGCGTTCCATCTGGATTTGTAGCACGCCACATCATACCTTGACCAATACCTGAAATCCAAAGCGATACGATGTAGAAAATAGTACCTGCGGTAGCCAGCCAAAAATGCGCGGTGATTAAGTCAGTTGAATACATTTTTTGTTTGTTCCAAAGACGTGGAATTAATACATATAATGAACCAACGGTAATCATACCAACCCAGCCTAACGCACCAGAATGCACGTGACCAACGGTCCAGTCAGTATTGTGGGATAACGCATTGACGGTTTTGATTGACATCATCGGACCTTCAAACGTTGACATCGCATAGAATGACAGTGCAACAATCAAGAAACGAATAATAGGGTCTGTGCGAAGTTTATCCCAGCTACCAGATAAGGTAAGTACACCATTAATCATACCGCCCCATGAAGGCGCAAATAAAATGATAGAGAATACCATCCCTAAAGACTGTGCCCAGTCAGGGAGTGCTGAATAGTGAAGATGGTGACCACCCGCCCACATATAAGACGAAATTAACGCCCAAAAGTGGATGATAGATAAACGATAAGAGTAAATAGGACGACCGATCTGTACAGGCACAAAATAATACATCATACCTAAAAACGCGGCTGTTAAGTAAAAACCTACGGCGTTGTGACCATACCACCATTGCACCATAGCGTCAGTTGCACCGCCAAACAACGAATACGACTTCCACAAGCCCACAGGGATTGCCATACTATTGACAATATGGAGTAACGCAATGGTCAAAATAAATGCCGCAAAGAACCAGTTAGCAACGTAGATATGCGAGGTTTTGCGTTTCAATAACGTACCAAAAAACACAATAGCATACGATATCCACACCACGGCAATTAAAATATCAATGGGCCATTCAAGCTCAGCATATTCTTTCGCTGAGGTTAAACCCAAAGGTAGGGTAATAATTGCGGCAACAATAACAAGATTCCATCCCCAAAAGGTGAACCAGGCTAGATAAGGTGCGAATAAACGCGTTTTACACGTTCTTTGAACGATATAATATGAAGTTGCGAATAACGCACAACCACCAAATGCAAAAATCACCGCGTTGGTGTGCAATGGACGCAAACGGCTAAATGTTAGCCAAGGGATACCAAAATTGAGGGCAGGCCATGCCAATTGTGATGCAATGAACACCCCAATTGCCATACCGATAATACCATATACTATCGCCATGATTGAGAACAACTTAATGATGTCCACTTCATAATCATCGGTAATAGGTATTGCTGTGTTTTGTAAATTCATTCGATGATTTCCTTTACAGCCTATATTATCAACAAGTTTAAGCAGAAATCTCCTTTGTGCCTGTCAATAAAACTATCCGGTCAGATACGTTGGCGCTAGTTATTTTTTTATAAGATAGGCTAACTATTTAGTGGCTAGTTTCACGATGAATTTTAAAGAAATTAGCGGCTAAATCTTGACGCAAAACAGTAAATTTACAAGCACTAAAATAGGCTCAAACTCACGATTCTCACCAAGTATTGTAACTTAATCTTTGCTAAATATCATCTAATGTAACGTTCATAGCGCAAAAAAAAATTACATACCAACTATTATAATATGAAAAATAAAAAAAACCATGTAAATTGTGGGGATTTTTTAACACTCCATACACTATCTAGTAACAATGCTAAAAATGGTTAACCGAGCGCCATTGTCGTTGTGCTATAAATAGGTTTATCATGCGTTAGAGAATTGTCATTCATACAAAATCTCGGTAAGATGCACAAGTTTTAATACAACTAACGATAATGAGGATTTAAAATGGCTAAAATTTTAACACAAGAATGGTTTGATAAAGTTGACGAATTAACCAACAACGCCGGTGACCTAAATCTACCCCCTGCGATTAAAAATATGTCGATTAATTTACAAGTCACAGATAGCGACAACCAACAAGTCAATGCCGCTTTTTATGATGGCACGATTCATCAAGGTTCAAAAGATGGTGCTTTAACCACCTTAAAACTGGATGCCGATACCTTAAAAGCGATATTTTTAGATCGTGATATGAACCGTGCGATGGAAGCCTTCATGTCTGGCAAAATCCGCGTCGAAGGCGATATGGGACAATTAATGTCTATCCAAACCGCAAGCCCAAGCGCTGAGCAAAAACAGCTTTTCAAAGACATCTTAGCCAATACACAAGTGTAATCGGGCTCATCAAATAATTTAGGATATTGCGAGCCTTATCCGTGTGTTAAGCGAAATATCACTAACACCCCGAGCATAAAAAAAATCATCGATAACATTCGGTGATTTTTTTTATCGCCTGCTTGGGCGGGGTACAGTAGCAAACCTGTGGTATAAACCATCAGACCATTGACCAAGCTAGTTTGCGTGGCTAAGGTCGTTTGGGTAGTTAGGGTCGTTTGAGCAGATAGTGGGCGGTGATTTACCAATCCAGTCTGGGCTTGGATAGCGTCTGAAGTAGAAACTGCGGATTTAGTCGACTGATTTGGCATGGGTCATCTTCCCAAAATAACTGATAGAACACTCACAAAACATTAGCGGCTAATGTTGGGTAGGCGATTGAGCCACTATAGGATTTATAACTGAGCCGCTATAGGATTTATGATGTTGATTGATAAAAATTGATTTAAATTAAACTTAAAATAACGATAATATAAAATTGTAGTCAATTCAATGAATTAAATAAAATAACGTGCTAGATTTACATTTATTTACAAAATAACAAAGCCACTGTCATAGTCGGCAGTGGCTTTAAGAAAATTAACCCATGATTTTAGTGGGAAATGGCTTAAAACGCTTTGTAATTGGTGACGGCTTTTTTCTGGTTTTCCATAAAAATAGTCCCCTGTAGCCAAATATTGGCTTGAATATAATCGTTGACTTGAATCGCCGCATCGATGTTATCGGCATTAACCGCTAAACGAATAACGACAGGATTATCAAGGCTTTCACGTAGTATCACCACGTCAAGTAATACAAAGTCAACCCCGTTAAAGCTGGTAGTCTGTTTGCCAATAATTTGACCCTGGCACCAGGCTTCATCTTGTTGACCGATGGTTTCACCAAATAAATAAGCACACATATGACCGACGTTGATTTCAATTGGCTCAAGCGGCAAATCGTTTTCGCTAGGTTGCCAAGCGGCGATTTGGGCTTCAAGGTCTTTTGGGGCAACGTTATTATTTTTGGTCAAAATATCATTAAAAGCGCGGTGATAACGAATCGCTTCAGGCTCATCAACCACAATGGTTTCTGAGCGGTTACTCAAGCTTACGCTGTAAGCAAATGCACTCAGATTGATTAAGTAGCGGTGATTTTTTTCATAGTTGTGCGCATTGATGGCATAATACTGGTCAAATACATATAACACGGTATTGTCATCAGTTTTTAAGCGCAAAATCGCCTCTATCTGATTGTCACATTTATAGACACCTTCAATAGTAACCCATTGCCCATACGGACTATTGACACAAGGAAACGCATTAATCAAACGTTTGGGTGAGCGATTGCTATCAATCTCAATCACTTGATTGATATGAATCGGCTGATTACCCGATAGTAAAATATGCGAAGGCGTGGCGTTGGTAGTCTTTAGTGGGGTAGGCATGGTGGCAGTATCGATATGCGATTGCAACCAATTTGGGACGTCATCGGCAATGTTGTTGGTAAAACATGACCAGTGATCTGCATGACCAACCGCTTGATCACAGTTTAGACTAATCGTATTGGGGGCATTTGAAGAAGGGGGTTGGTGAGTATTGGTCATAAGACGTCCTTTAAGTGACAACAGGTTTATCAGTAACAACAGGCTTATGCTGCAAACACACTTAATAAACTAAACAGCTGTCACGATATTTATCAAAATTTTAATGATTACATTATCAGCTATCAATAGGCTAATATGAGCCTTCAAATCACCCCGGTTAAATCAACGATTAGCCTCTATGAAGCTATCTGTTAACAACAGATTAACCCTTGATTAAGCAGGGATGAAATTTAATTCTGCTATGTTAATGGGGACATGCAAAATTTTTTCACCTTATTTTGCTTAAAACATCCACAATTTATTGCGCAGATATGTTTGATTCTGCGAATTTTTAGCAAAATTGCAAAAAAACTTTTGCCAAAACGGTAAAAAAATGTGTCAGACTATCACGCTTTTGGCAGGCTTGAATAATAGTTTTGAAATAAGCTATGTCGTTGCCTGTTGGTATCATCAAAATAATGATAATTTTTAGGAATGCTATGTTTCGACCGTTGGCTTTGTTTTTAGGATTACGGTATACCCGTGCTGAGCGAAGTAACCGATTTATTTCTTTTATTTCTTTGATTTCAATGGTGGGTTTGACGCTTGGCGTCGCCGTGCTCATTACCGTGTTATCGGTGATGAATGGTTTTGACCGAGAACTTAAGAGTCGTATTTTGGGGATGGTGCCGCAAGCCACTGTCACTGCCAGTGAAATTATCCCAGATTGGCAGACGCTGGCACAAACGATTCAAAAAAACCCCGAAGTTGAAGCCGTCGCGCCTTTTATCCAATTACAGGGTATGCTCACCGCGAATGGACAAGTTGCAGGTATCATGGTGACAGGTATTGAACCAAGCTATGAGAAAAAAGTCTCGATTATTCATCAGCATATGGAAAGTGGGAGTATCGATAGTCTAAAAGCCGGTCAATTTGACATTGTGATTGGTAAGCAAATGGCGGATTCACTGGGGGTGAAACAAGGCGATATGGTCACGCTAGTATTGCCAGAAGCCTCACCATCGCCTGCTGGGGTGATTCCGCGCTTTAAGCGTTTTACCGTCACTGGGGTATATGATATCAGCCCTGAAGTCAACAATATTATGGCATTTATCTCGATGAATGATGCGGCGACCCTACTGCGTCTGCCTGCAGGGGCGCAAGGTATTCGCATGAAGTTAAAGGATTTGTTTGCCGCACCACAAGTGGCTCAGCAAGCCGCGAGCATTGCACCCAATATGCTTGTGCCTAGTGACTGGACATCGACGCATGGGAATTTATTTGGTGCCATCCAAATGGAAAAAGCCATGGTGGGGTTGCTGCTGTTTTTGATTATTTTGGTTGCTGCATTTAACATCGTCTCATCCTTGGTGATGCTGGTGACTGATAAAAAGGCGGACATCGCGATTTTAAAAACCTTTGGTGCGTCGCCTAAGCTCATCACCCAAGTGTTTATGGTGCAAGGATTGTTTATCGGGGTGATTGGTACCGTCGCGGGAACTATTTTGGGCGTGATTTTAGCGTTGACCGTGAGCGATGTGGTAGGCGGTATCAATAGTTTATTTGGGTTACATTTATTTGATGCCTATTTTGTCAACTATTTACCGTCACAACTTGAATGGAAAGACGTATCCATCATCGTGGCAGCCTCGCTGGTAATAAGTTTTGTGGCAACCATTTACCCAGCACGCCGAGCAGCTAGCATCCAACCGGCTCAAACATTGCGTTATGAATAGGAGTGAGCCATGACGGCGATTTTAACAGCAAAAAATATCACCAAGACCTATCAAGATGGTAAAACCACCACGAATGTGCTCAATCATTTGGATATCAGTATTAACAGTGGCGAGCGCATCGCCATTGTTGGCACGAGCGGGTCGGGTAAAAGTACCTTACTACATATCTTGGGTGGCTTAGATGTGCCGACCAGTGGGGAGGTTTGGCTACATGGGCAACGCATCAATGATTTGAATGAAACCCAGCGCGGTGAGCTTCGTAACCAATATTTGGGATTTATTTATCAGTTTCACCATTTGTTGGCGGAGTTTACTGCCATTGAAAATGTGGCAATGCCGCTATTGATGCGAAAAGCAGTGCCAATCGCAGTAGCGCGTCAACAGTCTATTGAATTATTGGAAAAAGTAGGGCTAGGGCATCGGCTGACCCATCGCCCAGGCGAGTTATCTGGCGGTGAACGTCAACGGGTGGCGATTGCTAGAGCGCTGGTGACGAAACCTTCGTTGATACTGGCTGATGAACCCACAGGGAACTTAGACTACGCCAATGCACAGGCAGTATTTGAAATCCTCTCGGAGCTACAAAAAGATTTTAATACCGCGCTATTGATGGTCACCCATGACCGGCAACTGGCACAGTTGGCGGATAAACAATTGGCGTTACAAAATGGCACGTGGGTGGCTTAATACTCATCGAGTAGCCAGCCGCTGATAAAAGCAAAGTATTCGCGAAACCACACATTTGGACGGATATACCAAGGGGTGTCAGACCCGACCACCTGTAAATTGGTATATCCTTGTCGTTTGCCAATAAGGCTTGCGCGCAAGGTGTGAAAATCACTGGTGACTGCGATTATCGGCTGATTTAAGGCAATCCCTTGCTGCGCTAAAATCTTTTTACTATGGATAAAGTTAAGCTCGGTACTGGTGCTGTGTTCTTCAAGCGCAATATGCGCCAAGCTGATACCATAGGTGTCGTGTAAATAGTCCGCCATCGCTTTGGCTTCACTGACATCTTCTCCCGCGTCAAAACCCCCACTGGTTATCACCAGTGCGTTTGTAAAACGTTTGATGACTTCAGATGCTTTATCCAAACGCAGTTTTACCGCATCAGTCGGCTTATTGTCTTTGGTTCCGCCACCTAACACAATAATCGCTTGCGCCGCCTTAGGATGGTTATCGGTGTTAAAGTGCTGTTTTAAATAGCTGACAAAGACACAAAAACTTATCAACCAGACAAAAAATAGTAGCCAAACTAGCTGCCATAATTTTTTTAATGACGGCTGTGACGCCAAATAAAGTTGGATAGGCTCCCAATATACCGCATGGCCTAAAAAAATTAGCCCGATGCCCAATGGCACTAGGGTGCCAATATGAAAAACACGATTGGCCAGCAATAGCCCGCAGTCAACAACCAGTATCAATCCTGCAATCCCTAGAGTGATTTGGATAGTTTTTTTCCTTACGGCTGAGGTTTTGTCATTGCCGCTACTAAATTGAGTCAACATCGATTAATAATTTCCAAAAGTTGCTATTTGTTTTACTATATCGTTCATTCGATAATTGTAAGGGAAGTAGCGAGCTATCGCTATCTTTATCAAGGATGAAACATGATTTGGCTCATCACGGTTGCCAGTTTGTTGGGGTTTTTAGTGGTAAATACGCTAGCAAACCAACCCTTGATGACAGGTTATACGCTAGCCAGTTATGATGCAAAAATTTGGCAGATGTTATCAGTAGCCCTGTTGATAGCGCTGCTAATCAATGTAGGTTTATACCATGGCTGCAAGCGTAAACAGCTAAAACGAGCGTCGCCAAACCCTGCATTCGCCTACCGTTTTGCCTTACTGTTATTATCAAGCCTTATCTTTTTGTTGACGCTTATGTTGAGTGCCAGTTACGGTTTGTATCATCATAAGCTGTATCAAAACGCGTTACTGCCCTCAGCGCTCACAGTGGATGCCATCGTTGAAGCGCATCAAATCAGCGATACGGTGAGCCAAATTAGCCGATTATCAAATGATAATGCCCTAATTGGCAATGGTTTTATCAAACAAATCCTGCAAGTCCGCATTGATAAGGACGGCGATGCTGATGCATCGTCATCAACCCCTCAACTACCGCTAACGGCACTGATTACCGCTAACATCAAAGACAACCCTGATTGGGAAGCGACCTTGTCGCAATTAAGACCTGGCATGCAGCTTAACGTAAAATTACAGCTTGAGCCCATCGCAAAGCCTAAGCCTACAAGTTTACCCAGCAATGCCAAACCGCTCAGGCTAGGATTTGATGAAGCGCAATGGTTAAGACAGCGGGGCGTGCAAGCAAAGGGGGTGATCATCGGTATTGAAAAAACGAGCCTACGGGAATTTAACCCATCCCATGTCACAGACCGTATGGCTATTGCTATCGAACAATTGCGCTGGCAACTACGCCAAAAAATTCTCGCTAATTTGCATACAACCCTGCTGAAACAATCGACGCGTATAGCCAATGCTAAAAACGATATTGCCCAACCCGTGCTTAAAAGCTCTGGTGAAACTTCTACCCAAAGTTCTGGTCAAAGCGCTATCCAAAGCCATGCAATCTTATTGGGACTGTTAACGGGTGATAAAAGCCTGATGGATAGCGACCTTAAGAATCGCTACCAAGTCACGGGGATTAGCCATTTATTAGCAATTTCAGGCCCGCATGTGCTGATGCTCGCCGCTATCATATCTGTTTTTGTATTATGGCTCGTTAAGTGGTTTGCGCCGCAGTTGTTGGTCAAATTACCGAGTAGTTTGTTGGTGCTTTGGGTGAGTGTGGTGATGGCAGGGTTTTATGCGCTGCTGGTGGGTTTTGAAATACCTGCCCAGCGGACATTTTGGATGCTGTTACTGCTCACGCTATCGAAACAGTTATTGGTTAATTTTTCTGCTTATCGGCTGTTGGCTTGGGCTGCGCTAGGCATGATTTGGCTAGAACCGACGGCAGTCGGGCAAGCAGGGTTTTGGTTATCCTTTGTAGCGGTGGTTTTACTGTTAAAATTTAGCGAGACAATAGGGACAGTTAGCGCCATTGAAATTAAGGATGTTAGTCAGTTACTAGCGCCTACTGCACGC
>OFDC01000285.1_pt1 | contig 43303 bp, 30 predicted proteins | sample 1520941 | NCBI WGS metagenome assembly OFDC01 (sample SAMEA94258168, study PRJEB24077) | hot springs metagenome | biome: Aquatic biome; feature: Water | place: India | collected 2012-12-06 | depth 5 m | reverse complement strand
CAATTAAGAAAACCGAAAATTCAAGCTCTTTAAATATCTCCAAGCGAAAGTCCTATAATGATGAGTCTATTCCCAATAAAGAATTTTACAGTATTATTTTATAAATTAATTTATCCAAACTCTATCTATTCAAATCTTAATAAACAATGAAAAATCAACTTTCTCGTAGAGATTTTATAAGTGTTGCTCCGATGGCCACACTCGGACTTCTACTTAGCAAAAACAAAATAAATTGGCTTGATAAACCCAATTCAAAATTCGGGGGTGTTCAAATTGGTGCGATTACGTATTCATTTAGAAGTATGCCTCATGATATTGACCAATTATTACAATTTTGCATTGATGCGAATGTGAGTGCCATTGAAATGATGGGCGACCCCGCTGAAGATTTTGCTGGAAAACCGAAAAGTCCTGTAAAATTTTCGCCACCAGCACGTGGAGGACAGCGTCCACAGTTGACAGATGAGCAAAAAGCACAATTGGCTGAATATGGCAAGCAAGTGGCTGCTTGGAGGGCATCGACTTCGATGGATAAATTTAAAGAAATTCGTAAGAAGTTTAATGACGCAGGTGTAACGATTTATGCTTTTAAGCCTAACGCTTTTGGTGCTAATAATACTGATGCCGAGATTGAATATGGTATGAAAGCTGCCAAAGCATTGGGAGCAACTTCTGTTACTTTAGAATTACCAACAGATTCGGCACAAACGAAGCGTTTGGGTGATTTTGGTTCAAAACACAAAGTATATGTTGGTTATCATGCACACTTACAGGCTACTGATACGCTCTGGGACGAAGCATTGAGCCAATCACCATACAATTCGATGAATCTCGATTGTGGTCACTACATTGCAGTAGGAGGGAAGAATACGAAGGAATCGTTGTTGGCTTTAATCCAAGCTAAACACGACCGCATTACGAGTATGCACATCAAAGACCGTACGGCAGATGGTAAAGGTAATTTGGAGTGGGGTAAAGGAGATACTCCTCTCAAAGAAATTTTGAACTTAATGAAAACCAAGAAATACAAATTCCCAGCAACGGTTGAGTTGGAATATGATGTTCCAGAAGGCTCAAATGCTGTGAAAGAAGTAGCTAAATGTGTTGCTTATGCGAAAGAAATCTTAGTTTGAGAATAGGGCTGTTTTTCTGTTATATCTTGTAGCAAGAAAAATTTACCTTAACTTATTGACCAAAAGTAAAACTGAGGTGTCTTTTTTAGAATTATTAATTGCCCCACGCTTATTTCGGTCAAAATTTCCAAGCACAATATCATCATCGCCGTCGGCATCAATGTCGGCGGCATCCATTACAAGCCAGTTTCCTGCGTTTACTTCCTTAATTGATGACGCTTTAAAATTAAAATTCCCCTTATTTTCCAGATAGACAAAACCTTCTTTAGGTTGATTTTTGAAGTCAGGGAAATAGGCAATAGTAGCAATATCTAAATCTCCATCTTTATCAAAATCACGAGCCATTGCCTTGAAGCTTCCATTGATAGGGTAAAAGAATGTTTGTTTGAAATTATTATTGCCATCGTTCAGAAATCCATAAACTCCATGATAGTTTTTGAGTTGGTTTTTCGAGTAGTCGGCATTATCACCACTGGTATAAATAATATCCTTAAAACCATCCTTATTTAGGTCAACTAACTCGAAGAATGAAGAACCAAAAATAGGTGAGAATCGTAAAATTTCTTTAGTTTCAAACAAGCCCTTTCCTTTATTGGAAAATAAAAATATACCTTCTTGTGCTTGGGCAAAAAGTACCCAAATATCAGGCAAACCATCTTTGTTTACATCATCAATATAAGCTTTGATTGCTCCCGGAAATGGCCTGATTATTTGTTCTTTATATTGATTGTTTCCTAAGTTTTTATACCAACTTAAAACTCCATTTTTATTTCCATACCCACAAATCAATTGGTCAATTAAGCCATCTTTATCAAAATCAACGGCATTGCTTTGAACAGGTCGAGGTAAATTTTCAATAATTTTGACATTAGATTGAAACACCTTTTTTTCATTTAAAAGAAAACTATGAATTTCACCTTTGGTGAGGTCGTTAGGATTCAAAATTCCAATATTTGTGAAAGTTCCCGTTCTATTTCCCTTTTGTGCTAAGCTATTTCCAAAGTCGATATCTACAATAGTTTCATTTACTTTATTAGCTGCTACCTGTTTAGTAGTTTTATCAAATACACTTAAAGTTGCTTCGCTGGCGGCAATAATCTGTTGATTAGCAGTATCTATCTTAATGTAGGTAAGCGAAGGGAAACTACTTTGTGGGATAGTCATTGGTTTGACCAAAAACTGCTGATTAATAGCTGAAATTGGTTCACGATTTTGGGTTGGAAGTTTTTCAGGGGCGTTGGTTTCATAGTATACAACAATCTTTTCCCACTCTTCTGGAGTGATACTAGCGAGACTTTCAAACTTACCATCAGCCCCTTGTTGAATATTAGGATAAACTTCGCCATTGATAATTTGTAGGCCCAACTGCTGAGCCATAACGGGCAAAACACCGTTTTTCCAGGTGGTTTTGTCGAGTAACTTAGGTTCTGGAAAAAGATGACACGAAGCACAATACGTTTGAGCCAGTTTTTCTCCTTCTGATTGTTTATTGCAGCTTAGTGTGAATAATAAACCAATAAATGAAAAATAGCTAAGTATCTTAAAAAACTTCATGAGCTGTGATTATTGAATTAAAACCTTTAAATTGATTCAAATTTAAGTTTAATTTAATGATGTCCAAAATAAAAGGAAGTCTTCGCTCGAAGCGAAGACTTCCTTAGAAACCATCGAATTATCAATTACAAATTCTTTTTCTTCAATTCACTAACTGCGAAATTAGCAGCACGAGCTGTAAGAGCCATATAAGTAAGCGATGGGTTTACGCATGAAGCTGAGGTCATTGCTGAGCCATCAGTTACGAATACGTTTTTCGCTCCCCACACTTGGTTGTTGCCATTCAATACTGAAGTTTTAGGGTCACGGCCCATGCGAGCAGTTCCCATTTCGTGAATGGCCATACCCAAATATGAGCCACGGTCATAACCTTTTACATTTTTCACACCTGATTTTTCGAGCATTTCAATGGCATCATTTTGCATATCAATACGCATTTTCTTCTCGTTTTCTTTCAACTCTGCATCGAAAACAGGTAGTGGAAGTCCCCATTTATCTTTTTCGGTTGGGTGTAGATAAACGCGGTTTTCGTAGTAAGGAAGTGTTTCTCCAAAACCACCAAAGCCCATTGTCCAAACACCCGGTTTAGTTAATTCTTCTTTGAAATCAGCACCGAAGCTTAGTTCAGCTACATTGCGTTGCCAGCCCTGACGGCTACCGCCACCTTGATAACCAAAACCACGGATATAATCACGCTTGTCGTTACCGATATTACGGTAGCGAGGTACATAAATACCATTAGCACGACGTCCGTAATAATATTTATCTAAATCTCCTTCCCATTCACCCGAAGCACCCGTACGGAAGTGGTGGTCCATAAGGTTATGACCAAGTTGACCAGAATCATTACCAAAGCCATTAGGGAAGCGATTTGATTTTGAATTCAACATTAAAGTTGTTGAACCTAATGTACTACCACAAACAAAGATAATTTTTGCATAAAACTCACGCACATCAAGTGTTTGTGTGTCAATGATACGAACACCCGTTGCTTTTTGAGTTTTCTCATCAAATAAAATTTCTTTAGCTACTGAGTCAGGGCGAAGTGTTAAGCGACCTGTTTTAGCAGCTGGAGGTAAAGTACACGATTGTGTACTAAAATATGCTCCAAACGGGCAGCCCAAAGAACATTTATTACGATACTGGCAAGCCGCACGACCAACTCCGAGTTGTTCTTTACGTGCTTCTGAAAGATTGGCTACACGGCCAATAGTCATGGTACGGCCTGGGAAATTAGCTTCCAAACGCTTACGAACTTCTTTCTCAACACAATACATTTCCATTGGCGGAAGAAATTCACTATCTGGCAATTGAGGTAAACCTAGTTTTTCACCTGAAATACCAACAAATTTCTCCACATAAGAATACCACGGAGCTATATCTTTATAGCGAATAGGCCAGTCAACGGCAATGCCATCTTTTAAGTTTGCCTCAAAATCTATATCGCTCAAACGATAAGATTGACGACCCCACATGATTGATTTTCCACCAACAATATTTGGTCTGAACCAGTCGAAGCGTTTATCTTCTTTGTAAAGTGCATCAGAGTCGTTCATCCAATATTTCTCGGTCATTTCATTGTATGGATAATCACGAGAAAGTTTTGGGTGGCTTTCTTTCTGGGCAACCGTGAGGCGTCCATTATATTGGCTTTCCCATGGTGCTTTCATGGCATTTTCGTAGCCAGTTACGTGCTCTAGTTGGCGACCTTTTTCGAGCATCAATACTCTTAAGCCTTTTTCTGTCAGTTCTTTAGCTGCCCATCCACCAGAAATTCCTGAGCCGATTACGATGGCATCGTAAGTTTGGTCTTTAATTAAATCTATATTTAAGTTTGCCATTGTTTAATACTAATTTGAGAGTTGGTTATTTACTGAATGGTTTTCACCACGTTGATAGGGTGAACTCAAATTTCTGCTGAGTTCTTTAGATGAAATTATAAAGCCCAAGCTTTTTGACCTGGTTTTAATGGAATACACGCTTCGAATTTACCCGGAATTGGTAGATATTCTAATGCTTGTGTAGCTCCTATTTCCGATGTAAAATAGCCCGTTACTGTCAACCCTTTCATTGTTAAGAAAAACGCTTTATTATCAACAGTACTTTGTTTAACCATTTCGTTTTTCTGTGCTACATTAAGAGCCATGAAACCTTTACCAAATTTTGCATGGCTATCGGTATCAAGCTTCGCTAAACCTGCGTAGAATTTCTCTTGCTCGGCTTTCTCATAACAATCACGCATCACTCTCACAATAAATTTCTCTACTCCTGCTGCTTTTGCTCCCGGGGTTCCAGTTGTTGGAATGATAATATCAGCCACTTCGGCTAATAAAGCTGTTTGGTCGGCTGTTACTGCCACACTTTCACCAGTGTTTAGCACTTCGCCCATTGCACCAGCCATTAATGGTGCTGATAGAACTCCTCCCAATAGGTAAGTTACTCTCTGTATGGCTTCTCTGCGATTCATATATTATAAGTTTTGTATGAGTTAAATGATGTATCCGAATATTTAATCAATCATTTACGATTAGATTTATCTATGAAAATTTTCTCCCACAAATTTCATGACTTCGGGTAAAGCCGTTCGCCAGTAAGACCAAGTGTGGCCACCATCGCGTACTCTAAATTCGTGTGGAATTTTTTTGTCAATCATCATGGCGTGTAAAGCCATATTGCCTTTAATTAAGAAGTCATCATCGCCACAGTCGATATAGAATTTTACTTTTTTCAAATCTTCTGCATTCGCCGTTTCAACGATTTTTATAGGTGCATTTTTGTAATAATGTTCATTGAGACGCTCTTTCCCTTTGAGGTTTTTACCATATAAATCGCTGAAAATATTTTCCCAACGTGTATTATCAGTTGCTATAATTTCCTCGTCTGTCCAAACTGCAGCACTTAGCGGAGCAGCCGCCACAAACATATCTGGGTGTTTAGTAGAGAAGAGTAAAGTTCCTAAACCTCCCATCGAAAGACCAGCTACAGCTCTAAATTCTTTTTTCGCACGGATTCTGTAATTTGATTCAATATAAGGGATGAATTCTTTTATGAAAAAATCTTCAAATTTAGTTTTTCCATCGAAACTATTCATATACCAAGAAACGCCAGCATCGGGCATGACGATAATCATCGGAGGAGCTTGACCACTATTGATAGTTCGGTCGGCTATTTCAGGAGCTTGCCCAAATTGTGTCCAGCCGGTTTCGTCATCTGTATAGCCATGAAGTAGGTAAAGTACAGGATATTGGCGATTGGTTTTGTCGTAATCTGCGGGTAGATAAATGCTGTATTCTACATCTTTGCCGAGTGTAGCACTTTTGATTTTTAAGCTTTCTTTGATAGTTCCTTGCTGAGCATAAGCAGCAAAAGAGCCTATTAGCAAAAATAGCCAAAGTAAACGTTTCATTGTGTCGTAGTATGAGGTTGAATAAAAGTCAAATATAGTAGATTTATCGTCAGGATTTTATGCTTAATACAGTTTTTTTAATAATTATGTTTGATTTTTTAATTCATTGCCATCTGCTTTATTTGACGGAAAAAAGTTAACCTAAACTATATCGGCTTTATCCAAAACTTTTGTTGAATTTTGGCTAAAGCCGATAAGAATTTTACTTTACTTGTCCGTCTGCTAAAGCTGACGGTAATGAATAATTTAATGACTCTTGACTCTAATTTATCTTAACTCAAAGTTTTTCTTGCTTCACGGTCAGGGTCATTTTTCACGATACATTCATCATTGAGAATCATTGTTTCGCCATTTGCAGAAGAATATTTTGGCCAATTTGGTAAACCTCCACCGTTTGGATTTCCTGTTCGGGCAAAATTTACAAAAGATTTGGCCATTTTTTCTGAAAGCCTTCTTGGTCTGGCACCACCTCCTGTATGGGTAAGCATAAGGTCGGTATTATAGAACCAAAAACAAATATCATCGCAGTGAAACGCTCGCATACGGCCATCGAATAAAGGTGGTTGATAGCCAAACCAAGCCAAATAAACGGGAGCTTTTTGCTTAGATTTCGCATCTGCCGTTGCAATGGCATTTTTACGATTACTCATAACCATCGACCAAATTTCAACTGGTTTTTTATCAGGGAAAGCTTTAGCATAACCATCTACAATTTCACCAGTTTTTTCGCCAAAACGAGATTTTAATTTTTCTTTGACCTCGTTTATACCAATATTTTCGAGCGATGAGTCAACTCGGCTTGGAGATTGCTCATTAAAAGTCGTACAGATAATCATCGGTACATCGGCCGAGAAATGTGAATTACTTGAGTAAAAAGCACCTTCATCTAAGAAACGACCATCTGCAACTGGAGCAAAACCGCCACGAACTAAATTCATACGTTTAGCTTCGTCGGCCATTTTGGCTGTTGCTCGGTTGGCAATATCAATATATTCTCTCCACGGAATTTGTTGCAATTTACTTATTTCATTTGTGCCTAAGCCTGCTTCTTTTAGCACCATTTCGCCCAATTTTTCGGAATATTCTTTTGATAAACCACTCAATGAAGAACCACTCAGAGCTACCGCTTTATGAAATAAACCTTTAGCCGAAGGCATTGCTGTAAGTGTACAAACTTTAGCCCCGCCACCTGATTGCCCGATGATAGTTACATTATTGGGATTTCCTCCGAAATTAGCAATATTATCGCGTACCCATTCGAGAGCAGCTACAATATCAAGCATACCAACATTGCCCGAGGCTGCTAATTTATCACCGCCAACTTTTGCTAAGTTCGTGAAACCTAATGCACCTAAACGATGGTTGAGCGAACAGAAAACTACATCACCAAATCGACTTAGATTTTCACCATGATAACCATCTTGCTCAATACCATTTCCATTGACAAAACCACCACCATGTAGCCAAACAATTACAGGTCGTTTCTTTGAATCAAGAGCAGGAGTCCAGACATTAATTCTAAGGCAGTCTTCACTCACATCATCATAATTCCAGTGGTCTACAAACGATGCGTATTGGTCGGCATAGCGTTTTTCCATAATTTGTGGAGCCGAATTTCCCCACCAAACTGCTGGTTTTATCTCTGTCCAAGGTTTGGGTTTTTGTGGTGGCATAAAACGGTTGTCACCTGAAGTGTCTGCCCCATAGGGAATACCCAAAAATGTGTGAATACCACGTAAAATATATCCTCTCACTTTACCATATTGTGTGTTGGCCACAGCAATATTATCTCCGATAAAAAGTAATTGTTCATCTTCATTTCCTTTCGGTTGAAAACCTTTGGCTTCAGCAGAAAAAGTAGAACCAAGCCCCAAACTAGCGGTGCTAAGTCCTAATTTTTGAATAAAATTACGTCGATTTGATTTCATTTTAGTAATTATTGTAGAGTGAATAGATGGAGATTTGCTCGTTTTTACATTCCTCTGCCCCTTCAAAGATAGATTTTCTTTTCGAGGAATAATTCTTGCTTTGAAGGGGGGCAGGAGGGGATGTCGTACTAAAATTAAGCTACAATTTTTTTCAAATTATTGAAGCTGGTTGTTAGGTTATCAACTGGAGATGGAGCTCCATCTTGCTCAACAAAGTAGTGTTTCACACCTGCCGTTTTAGCAGCGGCAAAAATCGGTTTGAAATCGATGTAACCCGTACCAACCTCTACTGGTTTTTGCGTTTCTTTATTCAAATCTTTTACGTGGAAAAGAGGGAAACGGCCAGGGTGTTGTTTGAATAATTCTGGAATATTTACTCCTGCTTTGGTTGCCCAAGCAAGGTCAAGTTCAAATTTAAGTAAATCGGAGCTGATTTGTGAGGCCATTAAATCGAATGGACGTTGGCCTTCCACAGTTTCAAATTCGGCAGTATGGTTGTGGAAAATGAATGTTAAGCCTGCTTTTTTAGCCGCTTCTCCTGCTTTCTGTAGAATTTCAAGCGAGAGTTTAATTTCATCCATTGTTTTTACAGGAATACTAGCACAAACCAAATACTTTGCTCCACCTTCTGCTACTTCATCAACGATTTCTTGGGTGTTGTTTAATAAAGTTTTCATTGGTGGCATTGCTGGGCGAGCAGGTGCTGCTGCCCCTTCAGCCGCTGGACGTGGAGCTGGGCGATTGAAAGGTGCTCCGCTAACATGATGAGCTTGCCAACTCATGCCTAAATCTGAAACTAATTTTGCAAATTCTTTAGATTTCATGCCATAAAAACCACCTTTCATGCTAAAAGCTGATTCGATTTCTTTATAACCAATACCTGCAATTTGCTTTAGTGTACCCGTAACATCTTTATCTATTACCGACATTGTGGTGAATAATTGCACGCCAAAGTTTTTTACTTTTTGTGGTTCGCCAAAAGCATCAGCAAAGTTTGGCAATAATAATCCGCCAAGAGCTAAAGCTCCTGAGCTTTTCAAAAATTCTCTTCTGTTTTGCATTGTATTAAGTTAGTAATGATTGTTTTAAATTCTTTGAATTAAAAGAGGATGTATGAACAGGCAGGGTAGGAGTGGGTTGTTTTTGAAAATGAGAATTGGGTTTTTAGGCCCAATTCTCGGTACTGTTTATCTTAGGGTTTAATTTACTCAGCGGCTTTAAACTCTATATTTGAAAGCGATACGATGATTTGTTTTTCCTTAGCTTTTTCATTGCGGAAAACAAAGTAAACATCGTGTTGCCCAGCATTAGCAGGAACTGAAAGTTTTGCCTTAATTGGGGTCATTTGAGGGCGTGGAGCTTGTTGAGCCGGAGCTGCAGCACCATTTGCATTGTTATTAGTTGTGGCTGGTGGTGGCCCCATACGCATTTCACGAGGCTCAATTTTTTCGCTTGAAGCTAATAATGGGCCATTTGGAGAATCAATACGTAATTCAATTACACCACCCGCTGCACCTACACGTGTTTGAGCTTGTGCCGAAAGTTCTATTTCGCTTATGCCATTAAGGTCAATGTTTTTATAACCAATATATGAGTTATCACCTACCATTGAGAATGATCTTCCCGGCGTAATTACTAACTGCGTACCTTTCGAAACATCGGCTAATTCAGGATTTAAAGTTGGGCTTTTTAATACCACTACATCTTCAGTAGCCAACGATTTCATCATTTTTGTACCTTTATCTTTGTAAGCAGCTCGCAAAATATATGTTCCGTTTGATTTTTGTCCTTCAGGTATTTTTGTTGAATAACTACCTTGCGTAGGCATTGATTTAGCCGTTTTTGGTTCGTTGATATTCAAGATATAGTCAACCATCAAATTAGCTTCTGCCATTGAAACTTGCGGGTGAGCAGCCATTACGTGGTCGCCCCAAACACCACCACCGCCATTGATAATTTTCTTAGAAAGATACTCAACGGCTTTGCTATCGCCTTTATATTTGTTTGCAACATCTTTAAGGCTTGGGCCTACTGATTTTACATCTACGATATGACAAGATTTACAGTCACTTTTAGCCATCAAACGCTCGCCCATTGATGCAAACGCTACTGCATCTACACCACGATGATTTTGAGAAGCTTCAATTTTATCGTAACCTACAGGAATATAATCAATTGAAACAGCTACTTGCTCTGGCTTGATTTTTCCATTCGTAAGGCTTCCATCTTCTTTATCAGAAACCGTTACGTCATAATCAATTGGTTTACTAGGGAAATAGAATGTTTTATTGCCTTTTTTGATATTGAAAGCTACTGCCGGAGGCTCATTTCCTACTTTAATTTCCAATGATTCACTATTTTCTTCGCCTTTTCCGTCTTTCACAGTAAGAGTTACATCATAGATACCTGCTTTATCTAGTAATACAGTTGCATTTTCAGTTTTGAATACTTTTTTGCCTGCTTTACTTTTAATTTCCCATAAGTAGCTGAGTTTATCTCCGTCAGGGTCAACAGTTCCTTTTGATGAAAGATTTACTTTCAAAGGAGCGGAGCCTGTAAGGTTATCTGCTTTGGCAACAACTTTTGGCATACGGTTTCCACCATTATACTCTACTTTTACGAGGCGTGCATTATCATTGCCTCTAAACCAAGCCGAACCATATTCTAAGACATATAAGTCGCCATCTGGACCAAAATCCATATCAATTGCACTACCAAAATCAGTACTTGGCATGAAACGTTCCATTGATTTATAATCGCCTTTTTCATCCATAGTTACCGACATAATCCAACCACGCATAAATTCTACAATTAACCACTTACCCTCGTAATAATCTGGGAATAAGCGTTTAGCATTTGGATAATCTGCTTTGCGGAAAACAGGGCCACCCGTGGCACTACGGCCTGAACTTCCTACCAATGGGAATTCTTCAGAAATACCATAAGGATACCAAATAAATGCTTTTTGTGCTGGTGGAAGATTTTTTAAACCAGTATTATTCGGAGAATCATTTACAGGGTTTGCAGGGTCAAATTTTGAACCTGGGCGAGGCTTACCAGTTTCAAAATCCCAATCGGCATACGCTTTGTTATCACCGATAAAATAAGGCCAACCAAAATTTCCAGCTTTACGAGCTTGGTTAAACTCATCATAACCACGTGGTCCTTGTTCGCTATCAACTGAGGCATCTGGCCCAACTTCTCCCCAATATAAGAAACCAGTTTTGCTATCAATCGTTGGTCTCCAAGGGTTGCGGTGCCCCATTGTATAGATTTCCTTCTTTACTAAACCATCACCATTGTTAGGCATTGTTTCATAAAGGTTTCCTTTGGGAATTGAGTAAGTACCATCTGCTTCTGGCTTAATTCTGAGGATTTTACCCAATAAATTATTTGTATTTCCAGCCCCACGTTGGTCATCCCAGTATTCCCAACCTTTTCTTTCGTCAAGGTTTGCATAACCAGGCGTACCACTGTTTGAAGTATTATTTCCAACTGTTAAGTAAAGGTTACCAGATTTATCGAAAACCATACCTCCACCAGTGTGGCAACATTCTTCACGTTGAGTCGGAACAGTTAAAAGGATTTTCTTAGAACTAGCTACTAATTCTTCTCCACGTAATTCCCAACGAGCCAACACGTGTTGATTGACATCGGTATCGGCATAATACATATAAATCCAGTGGTTTTGCTCAAAATTTGGGTCATGAATTAAGCCCATCAAACCTTCTTCGGCTTCACGTTTTACGCCTTTGGCATTCGTATATTTGGTATTTACAGGAATTGTAGCCAGAGTTTTGATTTCACCAGTTTCTGGATTGTATTGTTTCAATGCTCCTTTACGCTCAACAAAAAGTACTCTGCCATCTTTTAGCAAAGTCATTTCCATTGGTTCATCGAGTTTTTCGCCCAATACTACTTTAGTAAAGCGATTCTCGTCAGGTGCGTTTTGAGCCATTAGATTGATGCTGCTAAAGGTAGTAATTGCAGCAAACAAGCAGGGTAGTGCTTTTTTGATTTGTTTCATTTTCTTGGAATAAGGTAAACTTAGATTCATGTATATTGGAGACAGATAAATATGATTGGACAAACAAAAATGCAAATACTTATCGACTGAAACTTGATAAATCGGCACATCCTCTAAAGTTCTCGACAAATAGGCTTTTTTTTAGGATTTTTAGGACTTTACTATTCATTAGCTTGTAATCCTTTGCTTTTTAATTATTGTATCAAGTAGATACAATATTATGGTCTTTCTTTGAATATTACAAATATTTCTTTATTTTTGTACAAACCTGAACTCTAATGACAAAAAATATTAACCGAAAAGAATATTTGGAAAGTAAACCACGACTCTTGCCCAGTGTTTCGATTGATTGCGTGATATTTGGGTTTTCTAATAATCAATTAAAAATTCTACTTTTAAAATTTAAGAATACTGACTTTTACGCATTACCGGGAGGATTTATTAGTATTGAAGAAGATTTATCCGATGCTGCATTGAGAGTTTTAGAGGAACGTACGGGTTTGAGAGATATTTATTTAGAGCAGTTCTATGTTTTTGGAAGCAAGGATAGAAGGTACGACCAGACACACCAAAAAATTATGGAGGGTAATGGAATTATTTTAAAACCTAATCATTTTCTGCTGGATAGGTTTATTTCGATAGGCTATTACGCTTTGATTGATTTCTCTAAAGCAAATCCCGCCCCTGATGATTTATCAGATTCTTGTGAATGGTACGACCTCGATAAAGTGCCATCATTGGTATTTGACCATAATCAAATTTTACAGAAAGCCCTCGAAACGCTGCGTTCGGACCTAGATACAAAGTTAGTAGGTTTTAATTTATTGCCTGAAACGTTTACAATCAATGAAATTCAGCGATTATATGAAACTATATTAGGTGAAAAATTAGTTCGTTCGAATTTTCAAAGAAAGATTTTAAGCTTGGGAATTTTAGAACGCATAGAAAAGAAAATGACAGGTGCAGCTAATAAAGCACCCTATGTTTATAGATTTGTAGGTCAGTAAACTGAAAGGGGATTTGCACCCTTTCAGTTTGTAAACTATTTGTTGGTAATAATTACTATTGTACCATTTCCACCCCTTGCCCCGAAAGCAGCACTATTACCATATTTAATTGCTCCTAAAGATTTGATATCACGTACACTGAAGTTATTTAACAGATTCATTACAGTTGATTCATCATCAATAAAGTTGCCGTCGAGTAAAAGAGCGGGCGTGATAGAGCCACCGCCGCCACCTAAATTGGTGTTTGTACTTCTGAAATGAATCCTATATTGCCCTTGTTCATTGATAACCATTAAGCCTGGAATTCGTCGTAGTAAATCAAATATGGTTAGGTTATAATCACTTTCACTAATTTTTACATTAATATCATTTGATACTAACTGTGGAATCGGTCGTTCTTCGCTTAGTTCGGCAGTAGGATTTGAGTCATAAATTACTCCCTGTACCGAGATTTCCTTGGTTGCTATTGAGTCCGTTTTAAAACCTTTTGAAGCAATAAGATGAGGACTTGGTAAGTCCACAGGTTGTATTTCAGGTTGTGTTTCGAGCGTAGTCGATGCAATAGCTCGGATATCATTTTGAGCAAGTGTGCTATCTCGTTTCTGAAAATCTTCGGAAAAATAATCATCAGGCAACATGTTTGCAAAGCCTTCATGCCCCCAATATCCCTGAATCAGAATGCCGTTGGGTTTGGAAAGCCAACCATTTTCGCCAAAAGTTGCGTGAAAATTTATTAAATTCACAATCGAATAATAATAAGGGTAATCGGTGAAAAGTTTTATTGGGTTGAAGCGGTTAGTTACAAATACCATCAATGGATAATCTGAATAAATCACAAACTCTTCGGTTTGACGGTCGAACATACAAATATCTTTGGCTTCGCAAGGTAGTATTGTTCCGTCACGCACTTCTTGTTCAACAGTTGTTCTGCCAAAATACATCGTTTTGGGCAATCGTACCTTAAAAATGGCAAATCCATTTTCTTGTACTTTATTGTCTTTTAAAGCCACCAGGAAATTTCGGAATGAATCTCGGTAAGATTTCTTTTTATGCCTTTCCCAAAGCTTTTGTTCTTGTGGCGAAGCAGGCGTCATTTTCTCAAAATATTTAAGTCCTGAGAAATAAGTTTTTTCACCATCCGATTCAAACTTATCCATTTGAAACCTAATTTTTAGACCAAAAGCATCGTTCTGAATAATTAGAGGCTCACGAGCAGTGGCAACCACATTTTTCTTTTTATCGTAAGTTAAAACAATTACTTCTGGATTTAAGATTTTACAATCTTTAAAGAATTCGGATTCACCCAAAAGTCCACGATTAAAAATTTTCCATTTTCTTCGCCACTCGTTGTCGTGTTTGGCTACTACCTGTACTTCTTTTAATTCAATGCCATTTTGTAATGTAAAAACTAAATTTTGAAGTTTTTTCTCTGATTGTAAAAGGGTTTTCTTTAAGGTTTCGTAACCTACAAATGAAACAACAAGGTCGATTTTTTGAAATCTTGCAGGAATTCTCAATGAAAAACTACCATTTTGGTCAGTAACTGTGCCAATGGTCGTATTGTTGATATATACATTGGCAAATGGAACAGCCTTCTTGCTTTTATCTATTATTTTTCCACTGACTTGCCAACTTGCATTTTGAGAAAAAAGAAAGGTTGGTAAGAGCAATAAAACGAAAAATTTGATGATAGTTTTCATAGTAAGTGGAAGTTTAAGAGGTTGAAAAGATAATGAAAAGTGATACACGAAGGTTGCATCACTTTTCAATTCAATCATTTAATTATCCTCTTATTCCCTTTCGTATTGATTAATTCAACGCTTTTTATATCTGAACTAATTATAAGATTGTGAGCAGATTGAGATAAAAACGAAGAGCCAAAACCAATTTCTTCTCTACGTATTTGTCCATTTTTAAGCTTAATCAACGCAGTAGTTTCGTTAGCCTGCAGTGGAATTGTTTTTACTGGAAAATGATAGTCGAATACTTTAAGTGAATTTTTATTTTGTGAAGTAATTGTACGAAGTTGTCCTGCTGGACTCATCACTTTTACCAAGGCTTTAGCATCACCTGTTACACAATAGCCACTTTTTTCGATTGAAATGGGGGTGAAATTCCCTTTTCCATCTCCTTTTAAGAGCAATCCATTCATGGCATCGTTACGGCCAGTACCTAGTTCAATACCATAATCATTTCCTGCCAAGAGTACATCAAGATTACCGTCTTGGTCGAAATCTTGAGTAGTCATGCCAAAAACAGGTGCAAATTGAGCTTGAAGAGGTAATTCTTTCATTTCAAATTTACCAGCACCTTTATTTTCAATATAACTGCTTTTTAGCCAATTTGCACTTAGAACAAGGGCTTTTTGTAGTTCTTCTGGTTTTAATATTTCTTTGATTGTTGCTTGTGAAAACTTAGCGTAGTTTTGGAAACGTTGACGTGTTTGGATAAACTGCTTCGCTAAATCATCACGTGTATTATATGGAAATTCCTGTGGCTTGCCTTCTAAGTCTTTGAAATATACGGTTGGAATAGCGTCATAAAAACCATCATTATTGAAATCATTGGCATAAATTCTAAAAGGGTGCTCAGCCGACGCACGCATGAGCGTATTAACTCCCATATTACCAACGATGTAGTCGATATCACCGTCATTGTCAAAATCTCCAGACGTAATACTATTCCACCAACCGATTTTATCAGCAAGTGATGTATTAGCCGTTTGAGCGAAGCCAAAGATACCTTTATTATTTTTCAAGAAAGTAATCGGCATAAATTCACCTGCCATTACTAAGTCTTGCCAACCGTCATTATCAAAGTCTGACCACGTAACATCGCAAATTAAACCAATATTTTTTAGCTGCGGAGCAACTTTATCCGTTACCTCACTAAAATTTCCTTTATCATTTCTTAGTATATAACTTGATACAGGTTTTGGATAGGCCGAAGGTTCAACTCGTCCGCCTACGAAAAGGTCTAAATCTCCATCATGGTCGTAGTCAGCTGCTTTTACGCAAGAACCACTCTTGAGAAATTTAGGTAGTGCATTCACATCAAGTTTGAAATTTCCTTTACCATCATTTCTGTAAAAGCGGTCTTGGAGTTCGGGGGCATTGGCAGGAAATTCCGAACTTCCACTTACAATGTAAAGGTCTAAGTCATTATCTCCATCGGCATCGAATAAAAGTGTACCCATATCTTCAGCCGTTTTTTCGGCATCTCCAAGGCCATCAAGTAGGTCTTTGACAATAAAACTTCCAGATTTATCCTGTAATAAGAATCTACCTTTGTGGTGAGACGAACCAGAAATAAATACGTCTTCAGTTCCATCACCATTTACATCGCCAACTGCAAGTGAAGGTCCGAATTGAGATAATTTATGTGGAATTAACTTCTGAACATTGAAGTCAATGTAGTCTTCCTCTTCGTGTTTATAATTAATTTTTAATTGGTCTGTAATATCTGTGAAAAGTAAGTTTGCCTTAGCTAATTGTACTTCGGGAAGTGGAGGAGTTGCATTTTTTTCTTCAAGTGTAATGACTTGATTAGTATTGATATTATTAAGCGTTTGAATATATCCATTTCCCCAAATTACTTTTAATTGGGCAACTTTTGTATGTTTTCCTAGTCCAAAATGGGCAATGGGTTCAACGGTTGATAAATATCCACGATAGAGAGAATGTTCGTATAATTGTTTTTCGCCATTTCCATACTTTATTTCAACTGTTGCACCGATACCAGCTACATTTTTTTTATTACCTTTAAATTTAACTCTTAAATAATTACTTTCTTGAGGCTTAAGCTGAATCGAATTATTCAAATAAACCGAGGCTGAGTCGTTAATATTATTTACTACATAGTCAAGGTCACCATCATTGTCTAAATCGGCATAAGCAGCACCATTGGCTGATGTAGGCTCTGTAATACCCCATTTATCAGTTACATCATCGAACTGGAAAGCACCATCTTTCCCTTTATTCTTATAAGCGTAGTTTTTAAGTTTTACCTTAGGTACATACTCTAATAACATTGATTTTTCCAAGAGAGCATTCACTTCATTGCGATAAGCTAGGAAATCTTGATCAGTTATATCTCTCGGAAAACCATTGGTAATAATTATATCTCGGTAGCCATCATTATCAAAATCGGTTACCATTGGAGTCCAACTCCAGTCAGTTTGAGCAACCCCAGCCACAAAGCTAATTTCACTAAAAATGGGGTGACCTGTACTTGGGTTTTTACCTTGATTGAGCTGTAAGGTATTGCGTGGAAATTGATATAAATAACCGAAGCGGTCATTGTTTTGATAAGTTACGTAACTATTAGCCGGAGTCATCATCTTTTTACGATAATTACTTTCAGGCATCATATCAACAGCAATTATATCAACCAAACCATCATTGTTTATATCTGATACATCATTACCCATCGCTGAATACGATGTATGTTTAAAGTATTCTTTTGCTCTTTCAGTAAATGTACCATCGTGGTTATTTACGTATAGCAAATCATTTGTTAGAAAATCGTTTGTTATGTAGATGTCTTTCCAACCGTCTTGGTTAATATCAGTAATGTTGATACCTAGACCATACGCATCGTCGAAAATGCCTGCTGCTTTAGATACATCGGTAAATACCGCATGATTCTTAGTTTGGTCAAAATCGTTTCGATAAAGTCTATCAGAGCGTTTTGAGCTAGTTATTTCTCCTTTTTCCTTATATTTATTTGGGAAACGCGTATCATCCATTTCGTTTACTACCAAATATAAATCAAGGTCACCATCATTATCATAGTCAAAAAAAGCAGCATTGGTGGTGTGTGTAGTATCAGCAATGCCATATTCTTGAGCTAAATCCTTAAATGTAGGTACTCCATCTTTTCCAATACCTTGGTTTACGTATAATAAGTTTGTGCGTTGTCCAATTGTTTTTCGAGCAGTAGCACAAACATAAATATCTAATAAATTATCATTATTAATATCAACCAATGCAACCCCTGAAGACCATCTATTGTGTCCATTTACACCAGCTTTATCTGTCACTTCTTCGAACTTAAGTTTTTCGCCTTTTTGAGTCCGATTCAGATAAAGTTTGTTTTGTGTTGTATTTCCTGTAAAGTAGATATCCGTTAGATTATCGTTATTGAAATCGCCCATGGCTACTCCACCACCATTATAAACATACTCAAATGTAAGTATATTAAGTGTATCATTTTCGGCTATTCTATTAGAAAAAGTAATACCAGTTTCGTTTGATTTGAGTTCAGTAAATACAGTTTTCTCTTTGCAGGAAAAGATAGTTAGACAAAAAAGAAGAATGATATAAACAGGTAGTTTCTGCATGGGAGTAAATATAGCTTTTAGAAACAAAGATAACTAAAAACGTCATTCAAGACGAATCTCGCATGACGTTTTCTTATTTTTTAAGATTTAATTCTAAACGTTTGCTTAAAATTAATATCCAGGGTTTTGCTTCAAGATGTCAGCTCCAACTAAGTCAATTTGAGCTTGTGGAAGTGGCAATAAAGCGTGCTTAGCTTGGTATCCAGAACTTGGCAATGTATTTGGCAAGAACTTATTTTCATACTTCAAGTAAGCATTGATTGCTGTAACATCTTCACCCCAACGAACTAAGTCGTAGAAACGGTGTCCTTCCATAGCTAACTCCAATTTACGTTCGAAACGAACAGCAGTACGAGCAGCAGCTTTGTCAGTCCAAGTTCCTGAGTAAGGCTTGATTACATATTTAGCAGCAGGGCCACCATCTTGAGTTACGAAACTCGAAGGGTTTGAAGCACGGTTACGAACCATGTTTACGTATTCTTGTGCTTTTGTTAAGCTACCTACTTCGATTTCAGCTTCAGCTGCCATCAATAATACATCCGAGAAACGAATGATATAATAGTTTAACGCTGTGTAACCAGGAGTCCAAGAGCTATTATCTTGCAACGAACCTTTGTCAGATTTGTAGTAAGAATATTTCTTTGGAGAGTATGGGCCACCGTTAGCTTGGTTACGGATCCAGTCAAATCCTGGGTGTTTTTGCCAGTCTAAGAACATGATACCACGACGACCGATAGTGTGGTCAAGACGAGGGTCAAGTTCACCTGCATCTGGAGTAAATGCTGTGCTTGATTGAATACCCATATCAGTTTTCAATGCATTGGCAGCATCGTTATATGAACCGTCTAATAATGGTAAACCATCTTTTGTACGGTATGAGTTACCTAACTCAAAGCTTGGTTGGAAGAAACCGCAGCAGTTACCAGGACCGTTAGGACCTGTGTTATAAGGCCAGTTCAAGTCACCATCAGCGTTAGCGTTGTTTACACTACCAGTGTTTGCAGCAGCTTGTAATGCGAATACTGACTCAGAACTATTATCGTTAGTTGCTTTGAATAAGTCTCCAAAGTTAGCAACTAAAGCATATTTCTTACCATTAGCAGTTACACCATTAGCAATGATTGCATCAAACAAAGATTTTGCTTCAGCAAATTTCTTTTGATACATATAAGTTTTTGCTAAGTAAGAAGCAGCTGCCCATTTGTTAGCACGACCAGCCTGTCCTTGTGTTGCAGGAAGGTTATCGTAAGCTGCTTTGAAATCAGCTTCGATTTTTGGCCACAAATCAACATCATTTTTGATTTTCTCAATACCACTACCTACGTCAACAGTTTCATCAACATAAGGCGTATTGTTGAAGTTTCTCTTCAATTGGAAGTAGAAGTGAGCTCTCAAGAACTTCGCTTCTGCTGAAATACGTGTTTTGTCGTCAGCACTTACATCAGCTTGAGCATCTTTCAATAAACCCAATACGTTGTTTGCACGAGCTACACCTTCGTAAAGACCACGATAGTTATCGTTGATTACACCTTGTGTAGAAAGATACTGGAACGTTTGAATCGGGTTGATGTCAGAGAAGTCACCTGGGTCAGTTCCTTTGTTTGCATCACCACCGCGGATACTACCCCAAACCCAGTTTTGTGGGTTCACCATACGAGTACCGTATCCACTCATTTGGCCGTAAGCTGCAATTAACGCACCCTCTAAACCTTTTTTAGTTGTCAACTGGGTTTTAGCAATCGCACCAGTCGGAAGTACTGTAAGGAAATCTTCCTTACATGAGTAGCCAATCAATGTAAGACAAGCTGCTGCTAAAGTTAATTTATTGAAAATATATTTTCTCATTTTGATAATGACATTTTTAATTGAATTTGTTAAAACTTACTTTTCAAGGAGGTCAAACTATTGAGTTTGACCTCCCAATTGGTTTAAATTAGAATCCTAAGTTAATACCGGCAGTAAAGCTTCTTGTCATTGGGTAGTTACCTACGTCGATACCAAAGTTAGTATCTGCGTTACCACCAACTTGAGGATCTAAACCTTCGTATTTAGTGATAGTAAACAAGTTGTTTGTTGCAGCAAATACACGAACTCTGCTCAATTTCAATTTATCCAATAACGCTTTAGAGAAGTTATAACCAATCGCAACGTTTTGTAATCTCAAGTATGAACCATTTTCTACGTAGAATGAGTTAGCTTGAGTATTTGTACTAAAGTTAGATGCTGTTTCGAAAATCGGAATTTTTGCACCAGTGTTTTGTGGAGTCCAAGATTCTTTCACACGCTCAGAGATAGCAGCTCCTGAGAATGAAGGATAGAAATCTGTAAACCATTTAGATGCGTTGAAGATTTTGTTTCCGATTGATGTGTACAAATAAGCAGATAAGTCAAATCCTTTGTATGTCAATGTGAAGTTTACACCACCAGTGAATTTCGGGATCGGACTTCCTAAGTAAGTACGGTCGTTAGCATCAATTTTACCATCGTTATTGATGTCAGCATAACGGAAACGGCCAACACCTTTACCATCTTGAGCTGGAGCTGCATCAACCTCAGCTTTAGATTGGAACAAGCCTAATACTTGGAAACCATAGAATGAAGATAAGCCATAGCCCAATTGGTTACGAATTGGAGTCAAACCACGGAAACCAGGGTTAACGTTTGTTAAGTAAGTTTGACCATCAGCAATCTTAGTAATTTCATTTTTCAAGAAACTACCAGTTACGTTGATATCATAACCTAAGTCAGAAGTGATTTTACCACGGTTGATGATTTGGATATCAATACCTTTGTTAACCATCTGACCAACGTTTACTGAAGGAGCAGCAGCTTGGAAACCAGCAGTTGCTGTAATTGGCAATTGGTACAATAAGTCTTTTGTATCTTTTTGCCACAAATCAAAAATAACGTCTAATTTACCTTTCAAGAATGAACCATCGATACCGATGTTTTTAGTTACTGATGTTTCCCATCTTGCATCTGGGTTACCGATACGTGTACGATAGTAACCATCTACGATGCTTGAGTTTGAACCGTTGATGTCATATCCTGAGTTACCTACGTTTGCAGCATATAAACTGTATTGGTTGTTAGGGTCAACGTTGTTTGAGTTACCCATTGTACCATAACCACCACGTACTTTCAAGTCTTGTACCCATGGAAGGTTTTTCATGAAAGACTCAGATGATACACGCCATGCAGCAGATACCGCTGGGAAGATACCATAACGGCTATTAACACCGAATCTTGAAGAACCGTCACGACGAATAACACCAGTTACGATATATTTGTCGTTTAAGGTATAGATTGCTCTACCAAATAAAGAGTAGAAGTTTACTCCTTTAAACAAGTTACTTGCGGGTGGGTTTCTGTTGGCTAATGTAGTTAATGTTACATAGTCACCATCTTGTGAGAATGGGTTTAGACCATTCGCATTCATGTTTCTACCAGCACCAGTGTTTAAAGCTTCTTGACCCGCTAACACCTCGATGTTATGCTTGCCAAATGCTTTTTTGTAGCTTGCCGTGTTTGTAAATGTCCAACCAAAAGAATATCCACTGAATTCGTTATAACCAAATGCCGAGTTATTCTCTGAGTTTTCATATTGCCAACGAGTATATCCCCATCCGTAGTTATTGCGGTAGTTACCAGCAATTGAAGAACGTAGCGTTAAACCTGGAATTGGATCGTATTCAACATATACGTTACCATTGGCTAAACCATTAAAATTGCGATTTCTTTTAATACCATTTTGGTTAGCTACTGGGTTACGTGGGTTGTTGAAACCTTTTGCAGCTGTACCAGCGTATCCACCGAATTCATCATAGATAGGAATGATTGATGGCATACGGAACGCTTGAAGGATGTCGTTTTCGTCAGCAGCGATACCATTACCACCTGCAGCACCAGTTTGACCTAAGATTTGTAAGTAAGTCATCTGGATGTTTTCTCCGATACGTAAGTTTTTCAATACGTTAAATTCAGAGTTGATACGGAAAGCATAACGCTTCATACCATTGCTAATCAAGATACCTTTTTGATCTTGTAGAGAGAAACCTACATAGAAACGGCTGTTTTCGCCACCACCACTGAAGCCTAATGAGTGTCTTTGTAATGGAGCTTGACGAGTGATAGCACCATACCAGTCAGTACCTGCTTTATTAGCCTTAATAACTTGGTAAATTGCACCAGCAGCTGGATCAACGTTGTATTTCAATTTTTGAGCAGCTAAATCAACTGATCCGATAACACCAGGAGTACCACCTACACTTAAGTAATCAGGAATTACTGGAGTTGCTCCTGAACCGAATTGTGGGTGACCGAAAGCCTGACCTGAATTTCTTATTGCATTCCAAGTCCAAGTAGCGAAATCAGTTGGATTCATCATCGCTTGACCTTTACCTGGGTCAGTAATACCAAAGTTACCATCATAAGTAACATTTAATTTCTTTGCACCTTTTGTACCCTTCTTTGTAGTGTAAACAATCACACCATTCGCAGCACGAGCACCGTAGATAGAAGCAGTAGAAGCATCTTTCAATACAGTAGTTGACTCGATGTCGTCTGGGCTTAAGAAGTCAGTTGAAGATACTGGCATACCATCAACAACATAAAGTGGTTCGTTACCACCGAAAGCACCAAAACCACGAACACGGATTTGGCTGGCAGTACCAGGTTGACCGTTCGTTACTACTGTAAGACCAGATACTCTACCTTGTAATTGTTGTTCAACGTTACCTGATGGTACAGCTGTTAAATCTTTAGATTTTACAGTTGAAATCGCACCAGTTGACTCACGTCTTTTGTCGATTGAGTAACCTGTTACAACAACTTCATCAAGAGCAGCAGCATCATCTTCTAATGTTACATTAACTGATGCTTGTCCAGTTAATTTTACTTCTTGAGTTTTGTAACCAATTGAGCTGAAAACTAAAGTTCCCCCAGAATTTGGAACATTGATTTTGAAGTTACCAGTTGCATCACTGATTGTACCCGTTGTTGTGCCCTTTACGGTGATACTTGCCCCTGGCACACCATCACCCTTAGCATCACTTACTTTACCACTTACGGATTTTTGAGCAAATGCAACTACGGACATGAGCCATAGCAACCCGCAAAACAGAGCTCCTTTGATAGGAACAAAGTAGTTTTGTTTCATAGTTTTGATTAAGTTAAAAATTAGAAAAAAAATTGATTAAGGTCTTTCCTCTTATATATATTATATATCTCTGATTAGGTCAAACTTCTCTAAAAAAATCCACATTAAGTGTATTTGATACAATTATAGTGAGTCTATTGTCTTGTTCCAAATTTTTCTTTAAAATTTTATATTCTTTTGATGAAGATGTTAATGACTTCATAAACTTAATAGGTATCATTTAAGAGCCATTTTTACGTATTGTATCAATTTGATGCAATATTAAATATTTTATAGAAAACTACAAAATATTTCTATTTCTAATTTTTTATCTAATTCAGAAAAAAATTAATTACATAAATTATCGAAATAGTTATATGATTTGCAAATATACAAAACTTTGGCGTTTTCTTGAATGTATAGACAAGTTTTATTGAGTGGAGATAAAATAGTATTACTTTAAGTCAAAATATTTGAAAAAGTACTCAAGAAGTGAAGTTGTGTGAGATTTTAATGATTTTTAGGTAAAATAGCACTATTTCTTGGCGAATTTTTCGGATTCAGCTAATACTCGCATCGTATTTTCTCCCCAAATTTTTCTAATATCTTTAACCGAATAGCCTCTTCGAAGAAGCTCGATTGTTACGTTTTTTATTTTACTCACATCTTCTATGCCAATCACATCGCTTCCTCCATCCATATCCATGCCTATGCCTACGTGGTCAACTCCTACGAGTTTTACTACATGGTCGATATGGTTAACTACATCTTTTACAGTCGGCATATCTTCTGGATACTTATACTTTACCTGACGGAGTTCGGCATTGAGGCGTTTTTTGTCTTCAGGCGTAGCATCTGCTTTTTGCACTTGCATTCTAATTGTTTTGATTGAGACTGCTACTTCGGCCGAAGGTTTCTTTAAGAAATCTGCTACAAAATTGATATGAATTACTCCGCCTTTTGAGGCTAAGAGTTTAATCATATCATCAGTCATGTTGCGTTTGACATCGCACAAAGCTCGGCACGAAGAGTGTGAAGCAATTACTGGCACTTTGCTTACACGCATGACATCATAAAAAGCTGAATCAGAAAGGTGAGAAACATCCACCATGATACCCAAACGGTTCATTTCTGCTACACAAGCTTCTCCTAATTTACTGAGTCCGCCATGTTCGGCACCGTTAGGGTCGCCCGAAGAATCGCTTAAATCATTATTGAACGAATGAGCCAAAGTGATATATCTTAAACCTAAATCATAATATATCTTGAGGTTATTCAAATCTGTGCCCACAGGCCAGCCATTTTCCATGCCGATGAATACTCCGAGTTTTCCCTGTTTATGGGCGGCAAAACCTTCTTTGGCTGTAGTTACTAAACTCACTTTATCGGCATTATTTTTTACCGCCTCATGAATTTTTGTAAATATCTTTAAGGCTTTTTCTTTTGCTTCGACATTTGCTTCGGGAGTTCGCTTGCCTTGCCCTAAATAAACAGCAAAAAACATGGCATCCATGCCGCCTTCTTTCATACGAGGAAAATCTATTTGAGTGCCATCTTCTGCATAATTATGTTTTTGACCAACATCAAAACCTTCCATCTCCAACATATTAATAGGAGCATCGGCATGTGTATCGACCGTGTAAGCCCGAGCATGAATTTTATCTGCTTTACGGAGTAAGCGTTTTTCTGCTTTATCTTGGGCAAATGTAGTAATTGATAAAAAGAGTAGAGGTAAGAGATACTTCATAGTTTAGGGTGTTTGATGAATGATTATTTGAGTTGACGGCCTTTCCATATATAGTCGCTTTGTTTTTGGGCAATTAGTCCAAAGAAGACAACATAAAATGGATAAATGATTTGTACGATTGGGATTAACCAAATTAGTGCTTTTTTTCGTAAAAAGCCCAGCATCAGTGCTAAAAAAATAAATTCAATCAAAAGTTTGAGAGTAATTATAAGTAAAAAAACAGGACCTATAATGGCATTAGATAACCAACCAACCAAAGAGAGAGGTAAACCTAAATTTGCAGCAAACACAAAAACAGCCAGAGCCGTGGTTTGCCAATTATTATAATGTCGCCATTTGCTGGCCCAGCGTTTACGTTGGTTATAAAATGATTTTAGACTTAAATGAGCTTGCGTTTCTACAATGGTTTCTTGGCTTTTCAGAAACAAAACTTTGTCTGGGTATCTATTGGCAATTTTATGCATTAAAAATTCATCATCACCCGAAGCCAAGTTTTCATTGCCTTTAAAACCTTCTACTTCATGAAAAATCCTTTTTCGATAAGTAAGGTTTGCTCCGTTGCACATGTTGGGTCTATGGGCAAGCATGGCACAAGCTCCCGAACCAACCAAACTGGCAAATTCAATGATTTGAATATCTGTAAAAAATGATTGGATAAAAGATTGCTGAGATTGGTTCGAAGGTAAAAACGTGACGGCACTGCTCACTAAGTGGGCATCGGTTTTTGCTTGAAATGTTAAAATAGTTGAAAGCCATTTTTCTCCGACTCTACAATCACCATCCGTTGTGGTAATCAATTCTCCTTTGGCCAATTGTATGGAAGAATCAATGGCTCTTTTTTTAGGAGAAGTATTATTGGTTTTAGGTGGAAGTTGATTAATGATTAAGTTGAGCGAACTTTGGGCTTGAAAGTCTCGCACAATATTGAGGGTTTCATCGCTTGAATCATCATCTGCAATGATTACTTCAAATAAATTCTTTGCCAAAACTTGCTTCTCTAAATCTTGCAATAAATAACCAATATTCTCGGCTTCATTTCTAACAGGTATAATCACCGAGACTTGAATAGCTTTTGCTTCAAAATCTGAATTTTCTGTTTTAAGTTTAAATGCTTTATTTTTCGCCCAAATCACTACCAGCATTAGGGTCATGAGGCAATAAAGCAAACTTATAATAATGAGTATGGATGAAAGCATAGTTTGTTTTAAGGAATCAGTCGAATTTTGATGATGAAGAAAATACCAAAAATAATGGGTAATAATACATTGACCAACCATATAGTAAAGGTAGCTGATGACACTGCGGCCAAATTTGCCCCAAAATAACTAAAGTAATAAATAGACGTAAGCTCGCGAATACTTAAATCACCCAAGAAATTGAGTACCGAAGCCACCGTTTTCCCCAAAAAAATTAAGCCAATACCCACCCATAAAATCCTCCCAGATAAATCAACTTGAAAAATATGCAACATTAAGTAGAATTGGGTAGAAAATACAAGGTATCTTCCAATGGCAATCAAAAGCAAAACTTTGGTTTCAGCAATTGAATAATTCTCCAAAATACCAATGTATGGTTTTAATTGGCTTAACCACTTGTTTTTAGATAGAAACTGATTAAGATTGGGCAAGTTTCGTGCAAGTACAAAACCGAGTGTAAGACTAACCAAAAAGAGTGAAACTATGATGATATGGAAGATTAAAAATGAAGGCTTACTCCAAAAAATAAATAATGAATAACTGATTGTGCCGAATAGAAGCGAAGTGTAAAGTTGTAAACTATTACCCAATAGCACCGCTCCAATACTTTCTAAGCGTTTATTGCTTTTGAGCATTAAGATTTTGCCTGCATAATCGCCAATCATCATGGGGGTTGCGGTGGCAAAAGTGAGTCCAATTAAAACCCCACGATAAGCTTCAAAAAAAGAAATTCTTTCTACTTTACTGACTAATTTTTGCCATTTGAGTGCCTCAAATGCCCAGTTAATGGGAGTTAGAGCTATAACCAAAACTATTAAAAACTGATTTTGAGTTGACTTAAAAACATCAAAACTCTGTTTGATTTCTTCGAAGTGTTTAATTTTTTCGTTGAGTAATTTATAAAGTAAAAATAGGAGGATGAGCAAAAGAACAGTTTTTATCCACCATACGTTTTTAGATGAACTGAAATATGGGAATTTTGAGTTAATTTGCATGTATGAATCAAGAAAAAATCATTTTAGGAGTTGACCCCGGTACGCGTGTAATGGGATATGGAATCATATCTGTGAATGGTAACGCCTTGACGTTAATTCAGTATGGGGTTATTAAACTCGACAAATATAACTCACATGAGCTGAAATTGAAGAAAATATTTGAACGAATTACACAGCTGATTACTGAATACTTACCCGATGAAATGGCTATCGAAGCTCCTTTTTATGGCGTAAACGTGCAGTCAATGCTGAAGCTTGGAAGGGCACAAGGCGTGGCTATTGCTGCTGCTTTACAGCGAGATGTGCCTATCGTAGAATATTTACCTAAAAAAGTAAAACAATCGGTTACGGGCAATGGGAATGCAACCAAAGAACAAGTAGCCTATATGCTCGAACATTTATTAAAGGTAAAATTAGAATCTCAATATCTCGATGCTACTGATGCTCTTGGGGTGGCAGTTTGCCACTATATGCACGGAAAAACTAAGGCTCTCACTGGCAATAGTTCGAAGAAAAAAGGTTGGGATGCTTTCGTGAGTGAAAACCCTGATAGATTGAAGAATTAAGAACTATGGCACAGTTCAAAGTGTGCCATAGTTCGCAATCAGTTAGTTCCCTGAGCGAAGCCGAAGAGAACTGAAAAGAAGTATTTATAGCACTCCCTTAGTACTCGGAAGTGAATTCATTTCATTCAAATTTCGCTTCACAGCCATTTTAATAGATTTGGCAAATGCTTTAAAAATAGCTTCAATCTTGTGGTGCTCGTTTTGTCCTTCACATTTAATATTCAAATTACATTTTGAAGTATCAGAAAATGATTTGAAAAAATGATAAAACATTTCGGTTGGCATTTCTCCGATTTTTTCACGCTTGAAATCGGCATCCCAAACTAACCAAGGGCGACCAGAGAAATCAATGGCTACTTGTGCCAGAGCCTCATCCATTGGTAATAAGAAACCATAGCGATTAGTGCCTTTTTTATCACCCAAAGCCTTCAAATATGCTTCACCTAAAGCAAGTGCTGTATCTTCAATGGTATGATGCTCGTCGATATGTAAGTCTCCATCAACTGAAATTTTTAAATCAGCTCCTGAGTGCTTGGCAACTTGATCAAGCATGTGATCAAAAAAACCAAGACCTGTATGAATCTCTGATTTTCCAGAACCATCAAGATTTAGTTCGATTTTTATTTTTGTTTCTTTTGTATTGCGTTCGATAGAAGCAATTCTTACTGGTAATTTCAAAAACTCATAAATTTCGTCCCAATCATTCGTCACTAACTTGGTTGCTTCCTTTTGTTCAGGAGTAAAACCATCAATGAGATTATTGGTTAATCCATCAGTAATAAAAATGGCTTTTGCTCCTAAATTTACGGCCAATTGTACATCAGTAGCTCTATCACCAAGCACAAATGAATTCGCTAAATCGTATTTACCTTCCAAATATTCGGTAAGCATACCAGTACCAGGCTTACGCGTAGGAAGATTTTCGTGCGGAAAACTACGGTCGATATGAATAGCTGAGAAATGAATATTTTCATTTTCGAGCGTTTTGAGCATTTTATTATGAGCTGGCCAAAAGGTGTCTTCAGGAAACGAATCAGTTCCTAAACCATCTTGGTTTGTTACCATAATGAGTTTGTAGTCAGTTTCTTCGGCAATTTTTCGTAGGTTAGAAAGTGCTTTTGGAAGAAATTCTAGTTTTTCGAGTGAGTCAATTTGGAAATCTGTTTTCGGCTCATCTATGATAGTCCCATCACGGTCGATAAAAAGGAGTTTTTGCATTATCTTTGGTAAATCTGATTTCAAAATACAAAATTAGCCACTAATTCAACTAAAAGCCAAAATTAATTTGGATACTAATGTATTTTATTTATTGAATAAATGATTAATTTTAATAAAACAATTTAAATAAAAACAATTGTATATTAAAAATAGATTATAAATATAATATATTTTATTTAAAATGAAAATTCAAAAAATATTGAAAATAATGAATAATTAAAAAGTGTTAGCGATTGCCAACACTTTTTAAAGTAGTCTTCGAAAGATTATAGGTTTCCTTTCTTCATTTCTTTTACTGCATAATCAGCCGCACGAGCAGTAAGTGCCATATAAGTAAGCGAAGGGTTTTGTGTAGAAGTTGAGGTCATACAAGCACCATCGGTTACAAAGACATTTTTACAAGCATGAAGTTGATTCCATTTATTGAGTAGGGAAGTTTTAGGGTCTTTACCCATTCTAACTCCGCCCATTTCATGAATATCAAGCCCCGGTGTGCGGTTAGAATCATGAGTTCGGATATTTTTAAAGCCCGCTTTAGTAAACATCTCTGTAAATTGGTCAAAGAAATCTTTCACCATTTTACGGTCATTGTCATCATAGTCAACCGAGATTCTAAGTTGAGGAATACCCCAAGGGTCAACTAAAGTTTTATCTAAAGCAACGAAGTTAGACTCCTTCGGGATAGTCTCACCCATCATGTGTGAGCCTACGTTCCATACATTATTTGGAATCGGATTCGCTAAACTTTTCTTTAAATCATTACCCATTCCGCTTCTATCTTCGTGCGTGTAGCGGCCTGCATTGAAACCAGCGGCATACCCACGCAAGAAATCGGTCTCTTGTTTAAAGACATTTCTGAAACGTGGAATATAAGGCGAGTTCGGACGACGCCCATCGGTAGTGCTATCTAAATAGCCTTCATATTCAGCATTGATGGTTGCGGTATAATTATGAAAAGCAACATACTTACCTAATAAACCACTGTCATTGCCCAGTCCATTAGGGAATCGACTTGAAGTAGAATTCAATAAAATAAGGTTTGAGTTAAGAGCAGCAGCATTGACAAAGATAATACGAGCATAATACTCAATCATTTCTTTGGTATTGGCATCTATCACTCTCACGCCTTTAGCCTTACCTTTTTTCTCATCAAAAATAATCGAATGAACAACCGAGTTTGGTCGAAGGGTCATTTTCCCAGTTTTAGCTGCCCAAGGTAGGGTAGAAGCATTACTACTGAAATATCCACCGTATGGACACCCACGCTCACAAATCGTACGGTGTTGGCAAGTTGCACGACCTTGGTCAAAGTGAATTTGTTTTGGTTGTGTAAGATGTGCCGCACGACCCATAATCACGTGGCGGTCTTTATAATTTTTAGCAATTTCCTGGCTAAAATGTTTTTCCACGCAGTTCATTTCGTGCGGAGGTAGAAACTCACCATCAGGCAAGTTTGGAAGACCATCTTTATTTCCTGAAATTCCAGCAAATTTTTCTACATAACTATACCACGGTGCAAGGTCGGCGTAGCGAATAGGCCAATCTACGGCAAAACCATCGCGGGCTGGGCCATCGAAGTCAAATTCTGACCAGCGTTGGGTTTGGCGAGCCCAAAGCAGTGATTTACCTCCTGTTTGGTAGCCACGAATCCAGTCAAAAGGTTTTTCTTGTACATAAGGATGCTCTGCATCTTTCACGAAAAATTGTTCAGTACCTTCATAAAAAGCGTAGCATTTACTCACAATTGGATTGGCATCACGCACCTCTTTTTTGAGTTGATTGCGGTGCTCAAATTGCCAGGGCTGTGTCATAGTTGTTGGGTAATCGGTTACGTGTTTTACTTCACGTCCACGCTCAAGTACAAGCGTGCGAAGCCCCTTGCCTGTAAGTTCTTTGGCTGCCCAGCCACCACTAATTCCAGAGCCAATAACGATGGCATCGAAAGTTTGGGCTTTAACTGAATCTATATTTAGGTTTGACATTTTGCTAGTAGGTTGATTAAGGAGGTGCTTTTTAATAAAGCCTTCCTTTGAATATTATTTTTTCACAGGAACACAGCCATAATAATGGCCTGGAGCAAATTCGAATGGACGAATATTGGTCATCACATACTCAGAAGTTAAATATCCTTGAATCGTAAGGTTTTTCACTAATCTGATAAATGCCTTTTCATCAGCATTTTCTGAAGCTTCCATCTTTTTGAGTAATTCAAGTTTTTGACTAGAATCACAATCTGCAAATGCTTTTGAGTAAGTTTTTTGTGAAGCAGCATTGACCGCTTCAATGCCTTTCGTAAAAATATCCTGTGCTTTTTTATCGTAGCAATCGGCCACCATGGTGGTTGTAAACTGATGAAGGTTTAATTCTTTGGCACCGGGTGTGTCAGTTTTAGGAATAATCGTTTCAACGATTTCTGCCAAAAGTGTTTCTTGTGAGGTAGTCAAGCTAAACGAAGTCATTGGGAAAGACTCCGTGGTCCATGCGTTTGCCCACGAAGGGAGCACAAGTGTACTACCAATCGTTAGGGCAAGATTTTTTATTGCCGAACGTCTTTGCATTGTTTATAAGGATTGAAATTAAAATGGAATACAAATTAAATATTTTTTTGCGAAAAAGGTGTCGAAAATGCAAAATCGTTCAATATTTAGATAATTAAGTGCAAAACAAAAAACACCCTGAAGTTTCATTCTCAGGGTGTTTCGGCGTTTAGCAGTCTCTTAATTAGCTTAAATGATTCCAGCCTTGGGCTTTGATGGCTGCTGTTCCGCCACTATTGAGTGCTAATTCAACTTTTGTATCGGCAGTAATATATCCAATTGGCAGAATATCACTGATATTTTTGATTTTCTCAAAATCTGCTTGATTAATGGTAAACAAAAGCTGATAATCTTCTCCACCATTCAGTGCAGCGGTGATAGGGCTAATATTAAACTCAGTAGCGGTAAGCATTGTGATATCTTCAATAGGTAGTTTGTCTTCAAATACCATTGCACCAACTCTCGATTGTGTGCAAATATGTAGTATTTCCGAAGCCAAACCGTCCGAAATATCAATCATTGAAGTTGGCACAACGCCCGCCTCTTTTAATTCATGAACAATATCGGTACGAGCTTCTGGTTTAAGAATTTTACCCACTAAATATTCTTTTTCATTGAGTTCGGGTTGCATATTGGGGTTCGCCAAATACACTTGTTTTTCCCGCTCTAATACTTGTAAACCAAAGTAAGCCGCACCTAAATCGCCCGTTACACATAGAATATCGTTGGGTTTTGCCCCATTTCTATAAACAATTTTATCTTTATCAACAAAACCAGTAGCCGTGATAGAAATTACAAAGCCCGAGGCCGATGAACTGGTATCACCGCCAATAAGGTCAACGTTATAATCATCACATGCATATTTTATTCCTTCGTAAAGCTCGTCGATGGCTTCTACCGATATTCTATTACTAAGACCAATCGTAACCGTAATTTGCTTAGCAAGGCCGTTCATTGCGGCAATGTCAGAGATATTTACCGCTACCGCTTTATAGCCTAAATGGCGTAGAGGTGTATAAGCCAGGTCGAAATGGATACCTTCAAAAAGAATGTCGGTAGTAACCAACATGTACTTATCGCCTACGTCAATTACGGCGGCGTCATCGCCGATTCCTTTAATGGTTTCGGCATTTTTATTGGTAAATTTTGTTTTAATTCGGTCAATTAAGCCAAATTCTCCAAGCGTTTTGAGTTCTGTTCTTTCCATGATGCAAAATTGACTATTTTCCTAAGATTCACAAAATTAATGCTTTTTACATAAAAAAAGGTGAACTTCTCAGTTCACCTTCCATATAAATATTTCAATGTCTGCTTATTGTGCAACCAAATTATAGTTATTAATAGTTCCACCAGTCTTTTGGCTTGCTGATGTACGTGTAATATCTAAAGCTGTATCCGTTACTGAATTGATGGTAAATTCGATGGTTCCACCCGTACCAGTCGGAACTGGAGAGAGGTTCTTTAAAACTAATTTGGTATCGCCTATTAACTCATATTGTCCTGTAAAAGAATTACCATCTGCTTCTTTCAAAGTTACATTTGGAGCAAATAATAAATTAAGCGTAAATGATGAATAACCAGGCTTGGTATTGGATGCTGCACCTTTAGTATATACAGTTGTACTGCCTTCTTTTACAATATTAGCCGCCCAACTTCTCTTAATTTTCTCAGAAACAGGCACAGTTTTATCCTTACATGAAGTAATGGCAAGCGAAAATAAAGATACAAATAGAATGGCAATCTTTTTCATGCGAATATTTTTATTTAATAGCGTTACTACAGAAAAGTCTCTTTGGTTTGACAGTTTTTTAACAAATATGGTTTAAATATAAATGAAAAAAAAGTGTCGCATGTAAGAATGACGTTTTTTTTATGGAAAACGTTGTAATGGCTAGTAATATTTTAACGGAAAAATTAAAAATCCTTGAGCTATTCTTAGACCCAAGAATTTTTAGAATTTATTTGATAGTTCCGTGTTTGACTCGGTTGAAAACCCAGAAAATAATCGGGAAAACAAGTAACGTAAGAATGGTTGCAGTAACTAGCCCACCGATGATAACAATGGCTAATGGTTTCTGTGATTCTGAGCCAATTCCTGTACTAATGGCTGCTGGTAAAAGACCAATTGAGGCCATGAGGGCAGTCATGACAACTGGTCGTGTTCTGACTTTCACTGCCTCTAAAATAGCATCATCGAGTGTCATTCTTGCTTTTAAGTTTTTATGAAATTCAGAAATTAAAATAACCCCATTTTGGATACAAATACCAAATAATGCAATAAAACCTACACCGCCCGAAATACCAAAATTGATGCCAGTTACGTGTAATGCAATAATACCGCCGATGATGGCAAATGGCACATTGGCCAATACTAAAAGCGAGTCTTTTACATTGCCAAACATGATAAATAATAGCACGAAGATTCCAACTAAACTGATTGGTACCATTTCGCCTAAACGTTTGGTGGCACGTACTTGGTTTTCAAATTCGCCAGTCCAACCAATGGAGTAACCAGTAGGTAGTTTAATGCTTTTATTGACATTTTGTTGGGCATCGGCAATTGTACTACCTAAATCACGGTCACGAACTGAGAATTTTACCCCAATAAAACGCTTATTATTATCACGGTAAATAAAGGCTGGACCTGTAATTTTCTTAACAGTGGCAATTTCTTTGAGTGGAATCTTTACTCCTTGAATCGTTGGCACTTTTAAGTTTTTCATATCTTCTTCATCTTTGCGATAATTCTTTAAATAGCGAACACGTACATCGAATTTCTTTTCACCTTCAAACTTTTGGGTAGCAGTTTTCCCACCGAAAGCCATTTCGAGTACGGCTTGGGCATCGGCTAAAGTTACTCCATAGGCGGCCATTCGCTCACGGTCGAGAATCACACTAATTTCAGGCTGACCCACATTTCGAAGAATTCCCACATCTTTGATACCCTCTACTTTTTCGATTTGTTTGATTACTTGGTTGGCAATTTTATCAAGTTCATTGAGGTCATCGCCAAAAATTTTCACGGCATTTGAGGCGTTGATACCTGCAACACTCTCAGCCACATTATCAATGATAGGTTGAGAATAATTATAGCCTATACCTTGGTATTTTGAAAGTGAATCATCCATCTGGCGAACCAAATCATCCATGGTGATTTTACGTTTCCATTCGTCTTTGTGTTTGAGGTTTACCTGCATTTGTACATAGTAAAAACCACTTGGGTCTGTACCATCGTTGCTTCTACCTACTTGCGATAAAACACCATTTACTTCAGGAAATTGGCGAAGTTCATTGCGGAGAATGGCTGTTTTTTGAACAGTTTCTTGCAAACTCTGACTCATCGGAAATTTAGCTTCTACCCAAAGTGCTCCTTCATTGAGTTGGGGAAGGAATTCTGTGCCTAAAAACTTCGCTGAAAAGAAAGTTATAAGCATAAAAGCGATTGAAACTATAAGCGAAAGACGTTTGTTGGCGAAGGTCCAAGCAAATCCTCTTTCTACAAGTTTATTCCAGAAATTTACAAATGGATTGTTCTTTTCTCTTACGTTTTTATTCAAGAAAATATGTGAAAGTACAGGTACTAAAGTAAGCGTAAACAACAAAGCACCCAATAAAGCAAAACCTAAAGTATAAGCCAACGGAGAGAACATTTTACCTTCTACTTTTTGGAAAGCAAAAATGGGCATTAAGGCTGTAATAATGATTAGTTTCGAGAAGAAAATGGCCTTTCCTAACTCCGTTCCTGTTTTTTTGATGGTACTTCCAATAGCAAATTTATTGTAAGCCTCCATGCCTTTTTTGTGGGCCATGTGGTCGAGCGTTACAAAAATACCTTCAACCATTACCACCGCTCCATCAATGATAATTCCAAAGTCAACTGCTCCGAGAGAAAGTAAATTGGCACTCATACCTTTAAGTTTAAGGCACAGGAAAGCAAAAAGCAATGAAAGCGGAATAATGATAGAAACCGTGATAGTCGTACGCCAATCGGCCATAAATAGAAATACGATGACCGTCACAAACAAAATACCCTCAAACATGTTGTGCATAACCGTCGTTGTGGTGTAGTTCATGAGGTTATCTCGGTCATAAAATGTCTCCATTTTTACATCCGATGGCAAAATTCGTTCGTTGAGGTCTGCTATTTTCGCTTTAACTCTTTCGAGTACTTCTTTAGGGTTTTCGCCTTTTCGCATTACCACAATTCCTTCCACTACATCATCATTATCATTCAATCCTACTTGACCGACTCGTGGCATCGCTGCTTCGTGGACATCAGCTAAGTTTTTGACTAAAATCGGATTTCCACCCGCATCATCTACAATAATATTTTCAATGTCTTGTATCGAGCTCAATAGACCAATTCCACGAACAACATACGCTTGTTTGTTTTTTTCAATGATATCACCACCCACGTTTAAGTTACTTTTATTTACCGCTTCATAAACTTGAAGAGGTGTAATATCATATTTCGATAGTCGATTAGGGTCAACACTAATTTCATAAGTTTTTTCCTGTCCTCCAAAAGCCACTAAATCAGCTACTCCAGGTACGGAGCGAAGTTGACGGTCAATGACCCAGTTTTGAATGGTGAGTAGGTCGCGAGAATCACGTGATTTACTTTTTAAGGTATATCTGAAAATTTCACCCGTTGGTCCATAAGGGGGCTGAACATCGGGCTCTACACCCTCAGGAAGTGACACGCTACGGAGTAAGTTATTTACTTGTTGGCGAGCAAAAAAATCTTCAACATCATCTTCAAAAATGATTTTGATGACTGATAATCCAAACATCGTGATACTACGTACGCTAGTTTTTTTCTGCACCGAATTCATCGAAATTTCGATGGGCGTTGTTACAAAACGTTCGATTTCCTCGGCACTACGGCCGTTCCATTCCGTAACGATGATGATTTGTGTATTGGTTACATCAGGAAATGCCTCAATGGGCATATTCTTGAAAGAAATAAAGCCCGAAATAACCAAAACTCCTACCCAAAAGAATGTAAAAGGTTTGTTTTTGAGCGAAAATGCAATAATATTTTTAATGAATTTGTTCATAAGCTTTAGGCCTAATTTATTTGAACTACTCTTTTGAGGAGCGTAATAATTATATTTTCAATTGCAGACTAAGGTGTTAGTCATTTAGCTCGTCATAGATTAATAGCTGATTGGCGGTCATTACTTTTTCGCCTGCTTTTAAGCCCGAAGAAATGTAAGTGGTATTGCCTACCTGACGGAAAACTTCCACCTGACGAGTTTCGATATTATTACGGTCTTTGAAAATCATTACGAAGTTTTTGCTTTTATCAAAAATCACCGATTCCGATGGTACAGCTAGCATTTGTTGGCTTTCGGTATAAGATAATTTGATATTGGCACGCATCTCAGGCTTAAGTAAGTAGTTAGCATTATTGAGTTTGATGCGTACTTTCATCGCTTTAGTTTCGGGGTCGATGATATTGAAAATTTTATCAACTTTTCCGTTAAATACTTTGTCTGGGTAACTAAGCGTAGTTACGGCCGCATCAATGCCTAATTTTACTTGGTTGATATCACTTTCGTTGACATTGGCAATGGCCCAAACATCATCAATTTCAGCAATGTCGAAAATATTATCGGTGCGGTCGTTTCGAAGGAGCATATCTTGGTTGATATTTTTTTGAATAACAAAGCCACTCAAAGGTGAGCGGACTTCATAAACGGCTCCTTGTTTGATGTTATAAATATGGTAGGTTTCCTCAATTCGGTGCAATTGTGATTTAGCTTTTTCGAGCTGACTTTTTGCCTCAATTACTTCACGCTCGGCAGTAAGTTTGCCTTCAAAGAGTTCTTGGGCAACTTTCAAGTTGTTTTTTGCCACTAATAGGTCGTTACGTGCATCGTCTAATTCTTTCTCATAACTGGCTACTTCCGTACTACGAATTGTAGCCAAAAGTTGTCCTTTTTTTACATAATCACCTAGTTCAACGAATACTTTAGTCACATTACCACCCACAACTGGATATACTTCAATCATCTTGTTGTTATCGGCTGTAATTTTTCCGTAGAAATTCAGTTCATTACGTAGATTTTGCATCGAAACAACCTCTGTTTTAGTTGTTTGAAGCATTTTTGGACTCAAAACAAAAGTAGTTTGGGTTTCTTGTTTTTTTTCTGGCTTATTGCACGCTAATAAACTGCCAGTGATTATAATTAGTAGGAGTATATTTTTCATTTCTTAAAATAATTTTACGTTAACGATGTGGCTGATGGTTTCACCCGATAAAATAACTTGTTTGCGAAGCTCGATAAGTAGCGAAATACTCTCATTGTAGCTTTCCATGAAATCGGTGAATTCGAGTAAGGATATATTTTGTTTCTGGAAATTTTGAAGTACACCTTTGTAAACCGCTTCAAGGTTTTCAGAATTAGAGGCCGTGATCTGAGCGTATTGAAGGCGGTGTTGTTGCCAAGTTTGGGTAGCGTTGCTCAGTTGACTACGGATTTCATTTATTTTTTGTTCTTGTAGTTTTTTCGATTTTTCAAGTTCAGCTTCGGCAATTTTTATGTTTCCTTTGTTTCGATTCCATAAGTTAATCGGAATGCCAAAGGTAAAGTTTACTTGATTTCCAAAAGCCCCACCGCGTTGGTCATAAGATGCCCCAACTGTAAGGTCTGGTTTAGCAAGTGATTTCTGCCATTTTATCATCAATTCATTACTTTCAATGATTTTCAAGAAACTCAAATAATCAGGGTTTTTCTCCAAAGCTGTATTGAGTAATGACTCAGAAAGAGGCAGTGTTGATGCATTGAAATAGGGGCTAAGAGACTCATCATCAACAACTGGATTGATATTTTCTTGATAATTAGTAAGTATTTTAAGCGTCATCTGCTCCTCGTTGATTTCTTTTTGGGCAGCCAATAAATCATTCTTCAAATTGAATGATAATGATTGTAAACGGACAACATCACGCAATGGCCAATTGCCTCGTTGTGCTTGAAGAGCATAACCTTTGGCAAGCGTATCAATGTTAGAAATTTGGCGAGTGATATTATTGATTTTTTGTTGGTTGAAATAGATGCTGTAAAAGCTTTGGTGCACCTCATAGCGAAGATTTCGTAGGAGCTGCTCAAACTGAAGTTCAGCAATACCAATGGTAGATTTAGCAAATTCAACTTCGCTTTGTTTTTTCTTTCCTAAATAAATAAGCTGCTGAACTGCGACTGCTTTTTGCCCTTTGGCTCCAATATCAAGCACGCGTTTATTTTGCGGGTTTATGGCGTTAAACTCGCCTGAAGCGACTGGTAATTCCCAAATTTTGGCTTGAATGACACTTGCTTTGGCCATGTCAATATTGTATTGCTCGGCCAACAGTAGTAAGTTTTTTTTAACGAATGCTTCCTCGCATTGTTTGAGACTGAGGTTTTGTTGTGAAAATACCGCTTGAGTATTGGCAAATAGTAAAAGGAAAAAGGTTAGTTTCTTCAACATTACACGTTCTGAATTTTTTGGAGTGCAAAACTCAGACTTGCAAATTAAAAATACCTTTAAGAATGGCTTAAAAAAAACTTAATTGGAGAAAATAATCGTAAATATATTGGTGTTTGGTTCTTCGATGCTATACTCAATGCTCGCCGAATGGTAATCGAGAATGCGTTTGGAAAGTCTTAGCCCTAAACCCGAGCCATTAGCTTTATTAGCATTCTGACCACGCATGAATGGTTGAAATAACTTTTCTTGTTCGGTTGTACTAAGGGTATCTCCTTGGTTACTTATCTTGATTTGTAATTGATGTAGGGCAGTTTGTTCGATTGTAATTTGGGCTTGTGGCGTTGTTGAATAAAGACAAGCGTTTTTGAGTAAATTGATAAAAACAATTTCGAGCAATGAACGTACACCATAGACCTCCATGGAAAGTTCGAGAGATTCATGGTCAATGATTTCGAAGTTGAGAAAAAACTGGGGATTAGACTTCTTTATTTGCTCATTAGCCGAAAAAATTACCTCATCAATGCGTATTTTTTCGAAGCGTTTTTGTGCATCTTCTTTGTTGAATTTTGAAAGTAAAAGCAAAGAATTGACCAAATCAGAAAGCTGATGCACATTATCGTTGATGCTTTTAAGTGAAGTAATTGTCTCAGGTGAATGCTCTGGGTTTTGTAGCAAATTTTGTACCTTAAAAGTGATACGTGCCAATGGGGTTCGAATTTCGTGCGAAGCATTCGAAGTAAATTCACGTTGGTTTTGAAAGGCTTTTTCAATGCGTGCCAACATGATATTAAATGCTTTAGTTAGAAGATTAATTTCATCGTTGTGTTTGGTTTCTTCCAACTGAATATCTAACTGATTGACTGAAATATTGGTAATTTGTTTTTGGAAATTATCCAATGGTTTAAGTAATCTTTCAATGAAAAAATAGGTTGAAAACCAAACTAAAATTGTTCCTGCTAAAAAGGTAACAACCAACGTAAAAAGCAAAAAATCGAGCTTGTTAATGCCATATTTATCTTCGGCTGAAAGTAAAATGTAGTAGTCTGCCTTTTCAAAATCATAATAAATACCCAAAACATCTTTTTCTCCTTCCGAGCGAAAGAATGATTTCTCACGTTTAAGGTGTTTAAGGTCTTCTACATTCCAGCTAATTGTTGCGTCATCAATACTGCTATAAAGTAACTTGAAGTTTTGGTCAAAAACCAATGTTTTCTCGTTGTAGAGTTTATTGATTGTATTTTGGTCAACGAGTTTAAGTATTTGATTATCAATCTCTTTTACCTCTACCAAGAGTTTAGCGGTTGTCAAGGCTTTCTCTTCAAGACGTTGCCTGAATTCTTCTCTTCTAAACGAAGAAAATGAATAGAAAATAATAAAAGCTGCCAAGCCGAATAAAATCGAAAAGGCCACGGCAATATTAATAGCAATGCGTCTTTTGAGGGTCATTTAGTCTTCGATTTTTAGGTAATAACCAAATCCTGGACGAGTATGAATGAGTTTTATTGCGTGATTTCGGTCGATTTTTTTGCGAAGAAAATTGATATAAACCTCAATTGTATTCATATTTGAATCAAAGTGTACATCCCAGATTTGTTCGGCAATGCTTTGTTTCGAGAGTGTTCGTCCTTTGGCTTTAGCCAAAAGTAAAAGCAATTGATATTCTTTGGGCGTGAGGTCAATTAATTCATCTTTTCTACGAACCAGCATTTCGCTCGTGTTTATTTGTAGGTCGTCGATGATTATAATTTTATCCGTTCCTTGTGGCTTATTGCTGCGGCGTAGTAATGAAGTAATTCTTAAAAAAAGTTCTTCAAAATGAAAAGGTTTGACCAAATAATCGTCAGCCCCAAAACCAAAGGCATCTGTTTTATCTTGAATATCACCATAAGCAGTAAGCATAATGATAGGCGTGAGTTTATTGGTCTCACGAACTTGTTTACACACATCAAAACCATTAATTTTCGGTACGTTTATATCTAAAAGATAGATGCCGTAATCTTGTCTTTTAACTTGCCGAAAAAACAATTCCCCATCAAAAACAACATCACATTCGATATCTTTTGATAACAAAAAACTTTGTATTTCTTTTGATAATGTTGGGTCGTCTTCTAAAAGTAGGGCTTTCATAAAGGATAAATTAATTGCGAAGATACTTATTAAATTTAATTTAATAATGTGAGTATTTACTTGTGCATAACCAATTCACGATATGATTTTGGATTTTTATTCGTGTATTTCCTGAATTGTCGGTTGAAATTTGATAAGTTTTTGAAGCCGGATTCGTAGCAAATTTCTAAAACATTGAGGTCGTTTTCCTGTAAAAGTTTACAAGCATATTCAATTCTGATTTCGTTGACAAACTCAACAAAAGTTTTTTGGGTACGTTGTTTAAAGTATCTACAAAAAGCAGCTTCTGAAAACCGAGTTTTATTGGCTATTTCGCTAATATTGATTTCGTTCTTGAAGTTTTTAAGTACATAGTCAAAAATGGTATTCATGCGGTCAGTATCTTTTTGGCTTAAACCCAGCATGCCACTTCCCGACAATAGGCGATATTCTTTGCTTTGAGACATCAACTGTAAAATCTTTATCAAACCCAGCATTCGTTCTATTTTATCGGCTTTCAATAAAGCTTTCATTTGCTTGCTTACAAGTGCTTTTGTTTCGCCCCAAAACTCAATGCCGTATTGAGCCATTTCGAGTAATTTCTTTATTTCGCTCATTTCTTCAATTTCAAAGAAATATTCGCCAAAACAATCAGCCAGAAAATGAATAACAATTGAAGCGGGTTTAGTGACTTGCTTTTGAGTATAAAAGCCATCATCTGCCCGATACCAATGAGGTAAATTTTTGCCTAAAATTGCCAAATCGCCTTCTACGTAATCAGATACGTGATTGCCTACAAATTTTTTACCGAAACCTCCATCACAAAGCACAATCTCAATTTCTTCATGATAATGCCAAGGTGTTTCGAAGTACGGACTTTCAAATCTGTCAATTAGAAAAGATGAACCAAGTGTAAGGGGAAGTTTCTGTAAAAGTGGCTTTTTTAACATATAATCAAAATAGTATCGTAAAATTTTGCATTTTGAGTGGAATATATGAATATTCAACTGAAAATTTGTATTTTAATAACTAAAAAAAAATTAATAAATACTTTATTTGCAAATGCTGAAGGGCAAATCTATCGTAATAATTGGTGGAACAACGGGCTTGGGATTATCAGCTGCAAAGGCTTTTGTACGTGAAGGTGCCAAAGTAATTGTTGTAGGAAGAAACCCCGAAAGTTGTCTTGCGGCTGAAGTACTTTTAGGTGAAAGGGCTCGTACCTTAACCGCCGATGCAACCAAGGAAAATACGGCCAAAAATGCCATTGATTTATGTATAAATGAGTTCGGGAGTTTCGATGGACTTTATCACGTAGCTGGTGGCAGTGGTAGAAAATATGGAGATGGCCCTCTTCATGAATTAACGCTTGAAGGGTGGCGTCAAACTTTTGACCTGAATCTGACAAGTTTGATGTTGTCGAATCAAGCGGCTGTGCAAAAATTTTTGGAGTTGGGAAAGGGTGGAAGCATCTTAAATATGGGTTCAGTTTTGGGCTTTTCACCTTCGCCCAAATACTTTGTTACCCATGCCTATGCTGCGGCTAAATCGGCTGTCACAGGATTTACCAAGTCGTTAGCTGCGTACTATGCTGCTCAAAATATTCGAATCAATCTTTTAGCTCCCGCCTTGGTCGAAACACCGATGTCAGAACGAGCCAGCAAAGATGAGAAAATAATGAGCTTCGTCAAAAGTAAACAGCCATTAGATGGGGGCAGAAATGGCCGACCAGAAGACCTCGATGGAGCTGCTGTATTCTTTATGTCGGATGCTTCTAAATTTGCAACTGGCCAAACCCTTTATGTTGATGGAGGATGGGAAGTTTCGGAAGGACAATATTGAAATGGGCTTAGCTTCGACTTCGCTCAGCTACCGTTTTCGACTTCGCTCAGCTACCGTTTTCGACTTCGCTCAGCTACCGTTTTCGACTTC
>OFDC01000284.1_pt1 | contig 43722 bp, 36 predicted proteins | sample 1520941 | NCBI WGS metagenome assembly OFDC01 (sample SAMEA94258168, study PRJEB24077) | hot springs metagenome | biome: Aquatic biome; feature: Water | place: India | collected 2012-12-06 | depth 5 m | reverse complement strand
AAGCTGAACTCAGCTTAAACTCATAGTCTGTTTTATCTTTCAATCCACTAATGACTGCACTGTTACCATTAAATGGTACAGAATTCCAAATCGAAGTCTTGGGTGTTTTATACCAAGCTGTGATGGGATAGGTCTCAGCATCTTCGGCAGTGGCTTCACAGGTTAATTCTACTCTTCCTTTGCCAATCGGATTAATCACCATCCCTTCGGGAGCTACGCAGGGCTTTCCATAGCTAAAAGTAACCACTTGACTTTTTCCCTCATTTTCATACTCATCGGCCCCATTGACATCTTCTTCTTGCACCTGTACGGCGTAGCGTTTTCCCTTTTCAAGCGAAATATTCCCCGCTCCATAGCTGAAATAAGGATTTGTGGTGGTAATTTCTATCGGTTGAATGCCACTATTGGCTATCACATTTGGGTCATCATCGCCGCTGAGAGTATAAATTCTAAGTTTATAGGTTTTTCCCTGAGCCGCATTCAATGAAGCCGTACTGCGGCTTGTCCAAGAAAACAAAACATTTTGGGGAGTTGTAACTGGCAAAATCGCTCTATCCTGCGGAAGATTGATGACGGGTGGATAGTTTTTGAATACATTCATCAAAGCCATCCCTGTATTCGATACTTGACGATTTCGGTCAATTTCGTAGGCTTCCACCGTCCAAGTATAAAGTCCTTCGGGCAAACGTCCACCACTGTATAAGGCACTAAAATCTACACCATCTACGACCAAATTCGAGATATTAAAATACTCGACTAAGTCACTGGCGTTGAGCAAAATGGGTTGCCCAGGTATGAGTTTTAAGGTTTGATTGGGCACAAAGCCATCCACGGTTCGAATATCTACTCCAACGCCCGCCAAACGAATTTTTAAATAAACATCCACCGAAGGTTTGGTCAGGTCTTTGAGCAATAAATGCACCTTGAACATATCGGTACTGGTACTAATCTCCGACCATTTTAGAGAGTAGCTCGGCTTGACAATGGGAGTACAAGTAACGGGATAATTTTGACTAAAAGCTCTTGTGGACAGCAGAAATAAGACCATAGTCAAACTTCTACCCAATAGTCTTGTGATGGATTTGTAGTAAGGAAGAGTCATCTTTAATATGTATATATCAGGCAATCACATGTATCAATAAATATTTGTGATTTTATTTGACTCTTTTATTGAAGTTTAAGTCACAATGAGTCTTTTAAAAATCGAAATATACTTATTAAAAGGTTTGTTGAATTTATCTTGACATAATAAAGAAAGAGCCTAAATACCAAAACCATATAGCAAATCTGCTCAGGAAGTATTGCAGTCACTGAATACGCTAAAATTAGAATGTTTAAATTTTGTAAATATATGTGATTGTCTGTGGGGGGAAGAGAGGGATAAGATTACCAAGTGGTTATCAAAATCAATAAATGACTTGAAAATCAGTTATAAAAATGAAGAAGAGTATCCTTTTTTACATTCATATAGTTTGGAATGAAACATGTATTTTTGTCTCTACTATTACCAGTAGATTAAAAATAGTAGATTTGTTTTAACTCCTGAGAAATCTAAACGATGGAGTGCACGGCGTTTTCTGCAGTATTTTCTTTTGCACCCCACGACTCTAATTTGATGCTGGTAATGGGGTGTGGAGACTTCTAACAAAATTCTTTTACACAACCATTCGTTTAAAAATTTTGACTTAAAAGTTATAGTATGGATATACAAAACAAATGTGACTAACCTACTGTAATCATTCTTCAAAGTTATATTACCATCATTGTAATATTCTTGCACTTTTAGAAGTATTAACTTTCATTAAATAGAAAGGTTTTCTCTGCTTTTGAATATATTCTACTGTAATATCGATACCTTTGGGGTTTTAAAGTTTGTAAACCACCATAAATAATTTTTCGCCTTGCTGTACAAAATATTACAGACATAAGTATTTTTTTCTCAACTTTACTTATTTTAAATTATCCCGCCCAATTCTCTCTATCCAAACTACGATACTGAATTGCTTCGGCCAAATGTTCGATTCTGATTTCGTCAGTTCCTGCCAAATCAGCAATCGTTCTACTGACTTTCAAGATTCTATCATACGCACGTGCCGAAAGACCGAGACGTTCCATTGCTTTTTTGAGTAGTGCTTTTCCAGCTTCGCCAATATCGCAGATTTCTTTCACCATTTCGGGTGGCATCATTGCATTTGAATGTATTTCTGAGTAATTCTCAAAACGCTTCGTCTGAATTTCACGGGCCTTGATGACTCGTTCTCGAATTTCGGCTGATGTTTCATTTTTTCGTGTGGAAGCAATCTGGTCGAAACTTACGGGCGTAACTTCTACGTGTAAGTCTATTCTATCCAAAAGTGGCCCTGAAATTTTATTGAGGTATTTCCCAACTGTGCCTGGCGGACAAGAACAGTCTTTTTCGGGGTGATTATAATACCCACATGGACAAGGATTCATGCTTGCTACTAACATAAAATTGGCAGGAAAATCAACTGCTTGTTTGGTGCGAGAAATTACCACTTTTCGCTCTTCGAGTGGCTGACGCATCACTTCCAAAACTGTTCGTTTAAATTCAGGTAATTCATCCAAAAATAAAACACCATTGTGTGCCAACGAAATCTCACCAGGTTGTGGGAAACTTCCTCCACCAACCAAAGCGGCATCTGAGATAGTATGATGTGGTGAGCGAAAAGGTCGACGAGCAATCAAAGAAGCTTTAACCCCCAACTTTCCTGCTACCGAATGAATTTTTGTTGTTTCGAGTGCTTCGTGAAGTGTAAGAGGTGGTAAAATTGACGGCAGACGCTTCGCAAGCATCGTTTTTCCTGCACCTGGGGGGCCAATCATAATTACGTTATGTCCACCAGCGGCGGCAATTTCCATAGCTCGTTTGATGTTTTCTTGCCCTTGTACGTGCGAGAAATCAGCATCGTATTCGCCAACTGAATTGAAGAAAATATCTCTCGTGTCGGTAACTAATGGCTCAATTTCTTTCGCACCTGTCAGAAACTCAATGGCTTCGGTGAGTGTATTTACTGGAATAATATCTAAGGCATTTACAATAGATGCTTCCATTGCATTTTCGGCAGGAAGGATAAAGCCTTTGAGTTTGTTTCGGCGAGCTTCAATGGCAATCGGCAAAACCCCTTTGATTGGACGAAGTGTACCATCTAAGGCCAATTCGCCCAAGATAACGTATTCTTCTAAATTTTTGCTTGTTCTGATTTGTCCTGAAACCGCCAAAAGGCCTAAGGCCATTGGCAAATCATAAGCCGAACCTTCCTTACGAATATCGGCAGGTGCGAGATTGATGACCGTTTTTTGACGAGAAATCTGATAATTACAATTTTTCAGGGCAGCATCTACTCTTTGTTGGCTTTCTTTAACAGCCCCATCGGGCAAACCAACAATTGCCATTCCTGTACCTTGTACGACGCTTACTTCAACAGTTATTAGTGTGGCATTTACTCCATAAACAGCAGCCCCGAAGGTTTTTGACAGCATAAGTTTGTATAGAAAATTAATATAAAATAATAGCCACTAAGAAATTAAGCCCCAATTTTCAATGAAAATTGGCGTAGTAGTGCTTAGTTTTTTAGTGGCCTAAATTTCAAAAATTATTGTTCCCAACGCCAGTCTTTGCCAATAATCAATTCGTTTTTAAGATTTTGTTTAATCAAAAACTCTTTGGTTTCTTGGTCGTTCATTTTTTTCACTGGTAAAGCCTCGGCTTCAGCCAAAGCATAAAGCATCATTGCCGTAAAGCGAACGTTATTACCAATTTGTTTTTTATCAATCAAATCGAAGCGGTCGCAGTTAGCGTGGTAGCAGTTGTAGGCTTTTACTGGGAAATTCCCTGATGGCGAGCAAACTGGTACACCTTCAATCATAAATGGCTGATGGTCAGAATGCAAACCCGCAGAATTACGATTCGTATTAGTGTATGTCGAATCAATTTCTTTGATTTTTGCACCAATTTCATCAAAAAACTTTTGCAATTCTGGGCGACCCATTGAATTGAAGCCCTTGGCGTTATTGACCATATCGAGGTTAACCATCAACTGAACTTGGTCGATTTTTCCTTCTTCTTTATACTTTTTTACCATTGCTTTCGAGCCAAGTAATCCTTGCTCTTCACCCATAAACATTACAAATTCGATGGTGCGTTTTGGGCGAAGGTTTAGCGATTGGAAAACCCTTGCAATGTCCAGAATTGTGAAAGAACCTATACCGTTATCCATCGCACCAGTTGCCAAATCCCATGAATCTAAATGGCCACCTATGATGATTTTCTCTTTTTTGTATTTTTTTGAGCTTCCAGGAAGAGTCGCAATTACATTTCTGGCTCTGATTGGACGACTGAAATTTCGCATATCAATTACTGCCAACAAATTTGGTTCGTCTTTTATCCATTTGCGAATCGCTTTGCCACTTTCTACCGAAATACAAACAGCCGGAATCGGAATCAACTCACCAGTTACCGACGCTGTTCCTGTCAAAAGCACTCCACCGTCAACAGCATTTGCAATGATTACGCCAGTAGCCCCGTATTTGATGGCCAAAGCTGTTTTTTCGGAACGATGTAGATTCTTCTTTCCTTTATTTTCGGGTGATTGAATGTTAATATTAAACAACGCAATTTTTCCTTTTACTTCGGCTTTTACTTTCTCAAAATCAGATTCAATTCCATCGCCACAATCAACGATTGGCCCTTGTAAATGCGAAGAAACAGGCGAATGAGCCAAAGCTACTACCTCTACATCACGGAAGTTATCGCTACCTTTTGGTACGATTGCCAAACTTACTGTATCTCTCGCCCAAGACTCAACCTCGAAAGGCAAATACTTAACATCAACGAAGCCGTATTCTTTGAATAGTTTATAGGCATATTCTTCTGCTTTTTTGCCGTTGGTGCTGCCTGTAAGTCGATGACCAATGGTTGAGGTTGCTTCACCGAGTGTCTCATAAGAACGCCCACGATAAAGCACATCTTGATTGATTTTGATAAATATTTCTTCGAGGCTATCTCTCTTTATTTTAAACGAAGAAAGAGCAGCAATGATTACCAAGACGATTATCGCAAAACTCTGTTTTTTCATTAGATTTATTGATGGTTATAATTTGTATAGATGACAATTTCGGATTCTACCCGTAATATTAATTGTAAAAATCGTTATTTTTTTATTTTTCTACAAAATGTCTTTTTTTTTTCAAAAAAACAGTAATCTCACTCAAAATATTTTTGACCCAATGGTAGAAAATATCGTTTACTTTTGTTGAATTTTTTGAGATTACCATTTCAAAAAATTATTATTTGTAAAAACTATTTTCAAGATATGAGTATCCAACCAAATATGACGAACGCAGGCTTAATCGCCCCAACTGTAGAAGTAAAACCGAAAGAAATAATTACCCACAACCACACTCGCATTGATAATTATTATTGGCTCAATGACCCCGAAAATCCTGATGTGATTGCATATCTGAATGCAGAAAATCAGTATTTAGACAAAGTAATGTTGCCCATAAAGCCTTTACAAGAAAAGCTTTTTGAGGAAATGAAGGGCAGAATCAAAGAGCAAGATGAATCAGTTCCTGTAAAAGATGGTGAATACTTTTATTATGTAAAATATGTAGAAGGAGGAGAATATCCTGTTTATTGTCGGAAAAAAGGCAACCTCAATGCGACAGAAGAAATTCTGCTTGATGGCAATGAAATGGGTAAAGGCAAAAAGTATTTCAGCATCGGTGGCTACGAGATTACGGATAATGATGAAATCATTGCTTATGGTGTCGATACCATAAGCCGACGCAACTACACAGTGAGATTTAAAAATCTAAAAACTGGCGAAATCTATAAAGACCAAATTAAAAATACAGAAGGTGGAAGCTACGCTTGGGCGGCTGATAACAAAACCTTTTTTTATATACTCCGTGACCAAAAGACCCTACTGGGCTATCAGGTTTGGCGACATGTTTTAGGAACTGACGTAAAAACCGATGTCTTGGTTTATGAAGAAAAAGACAACCAATACTACATGGGTCTTTACCGAATGAAATCGAAAAAGTATATAGCCATCGGTAGCGACCACAACGGAATTGCTTCCGAATATCAACTTTTGGAAGCAGGAAATCCAGGGGGAGAGTTCAGAACATTTCTCTCTCGTGAGCGTGGACACGAATACGATATTGAGCATTTTGAAGATAAATTTTACGTAAAAACCAATATTAATAATGCTTTTAATTTCAAATTAATGGAAGTTAATGAGTATGAAACCAGCGATAAATCAAAATGGAAGACCGTCATTGAGCATCGTCCAGAGGTTTATTTAGAAGGAATTGAGGTTTTCAAAAATCATTTAGTCGTTCAAGAGAAAAATCAAGGTCTTAGCCAGCTTCGTATCATTAATCATTCAACAAAGGCAGAGTATTACCTCAACTTTGGCGAACCTGCTTACGATGCAAACATTGGCTCAAACCCAAGTTTTGATACCAATATTCTTCGTTACAGCTATACTTCGCTAACTACACCAAATTCAACATTTGATTATGACATGAATGCCCAAACCAAGGAATTAAAGAAACAACAAACTGTTTTGGGAGGATTTGATAAAGAAAACTATGTTTCAGAAAGGGTATTCGTGACCGTACGTGATGGAGCAAAAGTACCTGTCTCGATAGTTTACCGAAAAGGCACAAAGCTTAATGGAACAGCACCACTTTTACAATATTCCTACGGCTCTTATGGTTATTCGACTGATGCCACTTTTGGTTCGAGTCGCTTGAGTTTGCTTGACCGAGGTTTTGTGTACGCTATTGCCCACATTAGAGGTGGACAAGAAATGGGGAGAGAATGGTACGAAAATGGAAAGATGTTCAAGAAAATGAATACTTTTTATGATTTTATTGACTGTTCGGATTTTCTAATCAAAAACAAATACTGTAGCCCTGAAAAACTTTTTGCACTCGGTGGCAGTGCGGGTGGGCTTCTGATGGGAGCCATCATCAATCTTCGACCAGACTTGTACCGTGGTGTTGTGGCAGCCGTGCCATTTGTCGATGTCGTAACAACAATGCTCGATGAAACAATTCCGCTTACAACAGGCGAATTTGAAGAATGGGGAAATCCTAAAAATAAGGATTCTTATGAGTATATGTTATCTTATTCGCCTTACGATAACGTCGAGACAAAGGACTATCCTAATTTACTCGTAACAACTGGTCTGCATGATTCGCAAGTACAGTATTTTGAGCCGGCCAAATGGGTTGCTAAACTCCGTACAATGAAAACCGACAATAATATTTTATTAATGCACACCAACATGGAAGCTGGACATGGTGGTGCCTCTGGCAGATTTGCCTCACTTAAAGAAGTAGCGATGGAATATGCCTTCATTATTGACTTGGCCGGAATTATTGATTGAACAAATAATGGCCGATTAATCATTTTTGGATAAATAATATAGTTTTTTGTAGAAATTTCTAACATTTTTTTTTTTCTTTGCTAAAGATTACAGATAAATTGTGACTTAAAATCCGCTGATTAGTCCAATTTTAATATTATTTCTTAGAAGAAAACAATAAAATTCCCCCAACATGAAGAAGGTAACATTCCTTTTTGTAGCGTTATTGACCTTATCGCTAACAACTCAGGCACAAGATTCTTGTAAGGTGTGTAAACCTTATAAGTGGGAAGTTGGTATTCCGCTTGGTGTCAATCAGTATTTTGGTGATATGCACTGTAGCAAGCCTTATGCTTCGGCTAACAGTATTATGATTGGTGCTTTTGTTCGTCGCCACATCAATGATTATTTTGCTGCACGAGCTCAAATTCTATTTGGGCGTTTAGCAGGAAATGACCTTGATCAACCAGATGGCAGATGGGACTATCGCCGTTTGAAATTCAAAACACCTTTGACCGAATTATCTTTATTAGGAGAATTCTACCCTTTAAAAGAAAGAAAATATACTTGTGATGGAACATTCCGCCGAACACTTTCTCCTTACTTATTTGGTGGAGTAGGTGTTGCTTTCACAAATCCAACTGTTACTGCACAAAATGCGTCACTACAAGATGATGATCCTCGTAAGTATGTAGTTGCACGTTTATTTGACCAAGACCAAGCAAATTTGAAAAAAGCTGCTTTAGTTCTTCCTTTCGGGGTTGGTTTGAAGTATAACGTTGCAGAAAGATGGACTATCGGAGCTGAAGTTGGCTACCGCTATGCTTTCTCTGACTATTTAGATGGTACGAAACTTTCTACAACTGCCCTTGGAACGGGTACAGCATTTGAACCAAACGGAAAAGCATATAACGATGGTTACTTAGTAGCTAACTTACTTGGTTCTTACCGTTTTGGTGATAAAGATGGCGATAAAGATGGTGTTGTTGACCGTTGTGATGCTTGTCCAACTGAAAAAGGTTTACGTAAATTCCAAGGCTGTCCTGATACTGACGGCGACGGTATTCCTGACAAAGATGATGCTTGCCCAACTCAAGCTGGCCCAATGGCATTGAAAGGTTGCCCAGATACTGACGGTGATGGTATCGCTGATAAAGATGATGAGTGTCCAACACAAGTTGGTACAATTGCATTGAAAGGTTGTCCTGACCGTGACAAAGATGGTGTAGCTGATAAAGACGATGCCTGTCCAGATGTTGCTGGAGTAAAAGCATTGAAAGGTTGCCCAGATTCAGACGGAGATGGTATTGCTGATAAAGATGATGCATGCCCTAATGAAGCTGGTCCTGCTTCATTGAATGGTTGCCCAGATACTGACGGTGATGGCATCGCTGATAAAGATGATGCTTGTCCAACTATCAAAGGTGTTGCTTCGGCAAAAGGTTGCCCTGACCGTGATAAAGATGGTGTAGCAGATGCACAAGATAAATGTCCAGACTTAGCTGGTTTAGCCTCAAACGATGGTTGTCCAGAAGGTTATGTAAATGGTCAATTAGTACCGAAAGGATACAGAACTGCAAGTGGTTGCGAAATTTCACAATCAGAATTAGATGAGTTGACTTTCGCAGCTCAAGGAATCGAGTTCTATAGCGGTACAAACAAATTGAAACCAGCTTCATACAAAAAACTTGACAGAGTTTGTTCATTATTGCAAAGATGCCCAGATAGTATCTTACACATCTCAGCATTCAACGATGGAGCAAGTTCAGCAACAAACCTTCGTTCGGCTAAGCTTCGTGCCTGTGCGATTTACGCATATTTCTTGAAGAAAAAATGTATCAGCAAAGCTCGTATGACTTATGAAGGTCAAGGAGATGAAGACCCAAGTACAGATTATACTACACCAGATGGTAAAAAATCTAATACTCGTGTTCAATTCCAATTGAGATAATTTTAGAGTAGTTTTTGAAATTATTCAGATATAGAAAAAGAGCAGAAGCCAATGGTTTCTGCTCTTTTTTGTGAAATGTAGAATATTTCAATACTTTTGGAATTATAAACTCAATTTCTAACTATGAAAAACTCGTTTTACCTTATTCTCTTTTTTCTTATTGGTTCATTTGGTATTTCAAAAGCACAAACAACGAACCTTACTCCACAAGAGTTTATTGCTAAAGTAAAAACCACCAAAGACGCTCAACTACTTGATGTACGCACACCACAAGAGTGGGAAGCTGGGAAAATTGCTTCATCAAATTGCATTAATTACAATGATGCTGCATTTAAACAACAAATAGAAAAGTTAGATAAAAATAAGCCTGTTTTTGTTTACTGTGCCGCAGGCGGACGTAGCAGTAAAGCTGCACCAATCTTGCAACAAGCTGGTTTTAAGTACATTTATAACCTAACTGGCGGCGGCTATAAGGATTTAGCTAATGCTGGGGTGAAGTAAACGTTTTACCACGGAGGCACTGAGAACACGAAGAAACACGGAGCATATTCTCCGTGAAACTCTATGTTCTCAGTGCCGGTAAATAGTTTCCTATTGCTCCGAAAGCAATTTCAATAAAACCCCATTCGTCCAGCCAAAACCATCTTGGCGAGGATATTCTCCGCCCGATAAATCAGAAACATTATATTTATCAACCATTTTGCCAGTAGCTTTATAAACTTTGAGATTATTATAAACCCAGTTTTGCTTGATTTTATTAGCTAAATCATTGAAACCATAGTTTCGTAAACCTTGAATAGCTAAATATTGTAAAGGTGCAAAACCATTTGCTCCATCCCATTGCTGATTTGTTTGATTTAAAGTTGTCATTAAGCCTCCTGCTTGCAAAAACTTGGTTTCTAAAACCTTCGCAACTTTTTCGGCTTGGACTGGTGTGGCGATTTTAAAAAACAATGGATAAACCGCCGCCAACGAATATACATCGGTTTGTTTTCCTGCCACAAAATCATAATCAAAATAAAAACCTGCTGCTTCATTCCAGAAATATTTATCAAAAATAGCTTTGCGTTTGTTGGCCAATTGTTCCAAGCTTTTTGCATATTCTGGTTCATTTTTGGCTTTATAAATAGCTGCAAGTGTCAATTCCATATCATAAAGTATGGCATTCAAATCAACTGGTAGAATATCGGTTGTATGAATTGTTGCGAGGTTTTGACCATCACGCAGCCAACGGCTCGAAAAACTCCAGCCCGACTCTGCTCCCGAACGTAAATCTCTGTAAACTTGATTTACTTTTCTACCCGATTTACTCGCTATCTGTATATCTTCTTTGTAGGCTTCGGGGCGTGGGGTATCTTTGTCATCATAATAACGATTGAGCATACCATCTTTGCCTATAAAAACTGTTTTTCGGTAGGCTTTATCGCCCTTTTTACGAGCTTCGTTTTGTTTTTGAGCATCTTCGCCACCGTTTTCAACGGCCATCCAATATTGATATTCTCGCTGAATTTGCGGTAATGTTTGCACCAATTTATCTTCATGCCCTTTCATTTCAGCCAAAAGCTTTACCATCGAAGTAAAAAATGGTGGCTGCGAACGACTAAAGTAATAACTGCGATTTCCGCTCGGAATATGACCAAAATCTTGAATCAATTGAGCAAAATTCAAGACGGTATTAGAAATTAAAGAGTCTTTTCCAGAAACTTGTAAACCCAACATCGTAAAATAGCTATCCCAATAATTAACTTCACCATATCTGCCATCAGGCACTACATGAGTCTTCAACAAAGGCACAAGCGTTCCGCCAATATCTTTAGGTTTTCGAGTCAAAACCGACCATAATTCATTGATATGCTGCTCAGCTGTATTATTCGGATTACTCACATAATTATTATTCCCGCTTGATGGTATCGTGAAGTTTTCCAGCACAAATTTTCTCAAATCGAAATTTTTAGATTTTTTCTGCTCTTCAAATTTTTTCAAAATATCCTCTGCCTTTACCTTAGGTAAGCAATCTGGGAAAGTTTTTGAATCAGCAAAAATACCTTTTAACTGCACTTCTTTAAATAATTCACCATACTCTTCATCAGGCGATTTATATGTTTTTTTTGATACCGTATCGCCACACCCTAAGGCAATTATGCTAATGATAATTGTCAAAAAAGCGTGTTTTAGAAAATTTGTTATCATCCTAATCGTTAAAATTTGTGTTACGTATTTCTTAAAATTTGTCTAAATAGTATAATCTTTACCGTTGAATAATATTCAATTGTAATGTTTGTGCTAAAAGTAGTAATTTCGTATTAATAAAGGCTAAAATATCTTTAAAGTATAATTATGCGATTCTGAGAATCGCTCCATAATATTCAAATAGACATGAAATTCATTAAAATAGTTTTAGGTTTTATTCCTTTTTTCGCAACCGCACAAGTTGATCTACAAGCCGTTGGCACTTGTCCCGAAACCAGTTATTCATTTTTCCGTCAAGGCGTAAAAGAGCAAGAGTTTACAAAAACGTACGATGCTCAAGGTCGAATTCTGAAGCAAACCAGTAATTTTTCGAGTAAAAATACGGGAAATTATACAGAAGAGTACACTTACGAATACGATGCCGCAGGAAACAACACCGTTATTACTTACAAACAAAATGGCGATATAAAGAAAGTGACTAAGAAAAGCTTTGATGAGAATGGGCAATTATTGAACGAATCCATCAATGCTGGGGTAAATCTTCTCTCAGTCAATACGTCTTCATTAAATGGAACTCAAAAAACACAGGTTTTCTATGCCGAAGATGGAAAAACTGAAACTTTCAAAGAAATAACCACCATCAACGGCAAAGGACAATTATTGAAAAAAGAGGTAAAAGACCCATCAGGAAAGGTTTTGATGTCTGATACCAAAACCTATAATATTCAAGGAAAAATCACTCAAGATGTGCATTTCGATGCCACAGATAAAGTCATGACTCAAACCGATTTTGTGTATGATGCCGCAGGAAATTTAGCAAGAGATAAAACCTCGAGGAATAATGTACTTTTTGCCGAAACAAAGCACGAATACGATGCAAAGAGCAAACTTGTTCAAAAAACTCGCCTCAACGGTAAAGGGCAAATTGATTATTATTTCACCTACGAGTACGATGCAAACGGCAATATGACAAAAGAAAATTATTTCTATAACAATCAAGTCATAAGTGTTCGTACATTTGAATATGATTTGAAAGGAAATAAAATCAAAGAATCATATTTGGACAAACTTGGCAGTGTAAACATGTATAAAACGTGGGAGTTTGCCTGTAAATAAGAAAAGTAGATTGCGGGTGGCGTTCCGCTCAATTGTCAACAGTCCACAGAAATATAAAAAGTAGTTTTTTTATCAAAAACAATCATAAAAATCTGATAAATCATAGTTTAAGATGGTCGCTGAAAAAATTGATTATGTTGCCGAAATCGCTCGGTTGAAAAAAGAAAAAAATGCGGTTTTATTGGTTCACTATTACCAAATTGCCGAGATTCAAGACATTGCCGATTATATTGGCGATAGCTTGGGGCTTTCGCAACAAGCAGCCAAAACCGATGCTGATATGATTGTTTTTGCGGGAGTGCGTTTTATGGCCGAAACAGCCAAGATTCTTTCACCAAACAAAAAAGTAGTTTTACCAGATTTCAATGCAGGTTGTTCGCTCGAAGAATCAGCTCCTTACGCTGAGTTTAAGGCATTTAAAGACCAGCACCCTGACCATATTGTTATTTCGTACGTAAACTGCTCAGCCGAACTAAAAACGCTTACTGACGTAGTTTGTACGAGTAGTAATGCGGTGAAAATCGTTGAGAGTTTTCCGAAAGACCAAAAGATAATCTTTGCCCCAGATAAAAACTTGGGCGGTTACATTAACCGTGTAACTGGTCGTAATATGTTGCTTTGGGACGGTGCTTGTATGGTTCACGAGACTTTTTCGGGAAAAATGATTACTGATTTGAAAGCTAAGCACCCAAATGCAGAAGTGGTGGCTCACCCAGAAAGTGAAGAATCAGTTTTGAAATTGGCAGATTATATTGGCTCAACAACTGGTCTCTTGAAACACGTTATCAACAGTCCACAGCAAGAATTTATTGTGGCTACTGAGTCGGGTATTTTGCACCAAATGCGTAAATCTGCCCCTGAGAAGAAATTCTATGTAGCACCAACGTCAAAAAATGGTCATGCGTGCAAGGCTTGCTCTGACTGCCCACACATGAAACTCAACACGCTCGAAAAATTGTATTTGTGTTTAAGAGATGAAACGCCAGAAATAAATCTTCCAGCCGAAATGTTGGCCGATGCTCGTAAACCAATCGAAAGAATGCTGGATCTTTCTGCAAAATTTGGACTGTAATCTGTGGAGCGAAGTTCCACTTCGCAAATAAAAGTAAAAGGGTGAGACTGAAATCTCACCCTTTTACTTTTAAAAAATCTTTTCTACGCTATTGACAAGTTGAATCGGAACGGTCCGCCGTAGCGGACAACCTTGTCCCACATTATTTTATATTCTTTTTTCTCAAAGCCTTCACATTGATTGATTTGATGACCTCTGATTTTTTCAGAACAATGCTCCAAATTGCAAAGCCAGACTCGTCAGCAAAACATAATTTTCCAACACCATTTTTGTATGGAATGGGCGACGTGTAAACAAAAAGAGAATCACCGATTTTTTGGGTATTAGCTCCCATTTCAAGTTTTTTAGCAGCATTATCGGCATATGCCTCCAGAATTTCTCTTTCTTTTACATACAACTGATTATTGCTACCAATATCTGGCTGCCCCAAAAGTCTAACTTTCAAGTCATATCTTTCTGATAATGAGTCGATAAGCGTCATATTTTTCAACTGACAAAGTTCTTCTCCTCTTGCTGAATTAACATTTTTCATCTGTAACGCAAAATCCGCCGTTAGTGCCTTTGCAATTTCTGCCCCCATTTCTTCTACTTGATAAGTTATTTGAGTAGCCGAAACTCGCTTTACTTTATAATCATCCATCTGGTCAACAATCTGAGCAGTATTTTCCAAACGCTCAAAAGTACATGACAAGTTTGCTAAAAGTATTAAAAGTATTGATAGGTGTTTTTTCATTTGTCCAGTTATTTTTCACAAATTTACAAACAGAGGTGGTTTTTACGGTAAAAACTTTATCTATTAACAAAGAAAACCTGCAAGGTGTTATTATACCTTGCAGGTTTTGGAGTCAAACGAAGCTTAAAATAGTAGCCGAGCGTTAGAAATACGAAGGTATTTTTCAAGGCTCAACCGTAACCACCTCTAAACTTATAGGTGCTTGCCACTTTATCAATAGCTACAATGTAAGCAGCCAAACGTAAAGAAACACCATGTTTTTGTGAAGTTTCAAATACATTATCGAAAGCATCTTTCATCATTCGGTCAGAACGACGGTTGATTCTGTCCAGAGCCCATTTGTAACCAATGCGGTTTTGTACCCATTCAAAATACGAAACCGTTACGCCACCAGCATTTGCCAAAATATCAGGCACAACCATGATTCCTTTTTGGTTGATAATATCGTCGGCACTGGCCGAAGTCGGGCCATTTGCCCCTTCTACGATAAGTTTTGCTTGGATATTTCCTGCATTTTCGTGCGTAATTACGTCTTCTTTTGCCGCAGGAACCAATACATCAACATTCAAGGCCAATAATTCATCGTTGGTAATCAACTCAGCATCTTTGAAGCCTTCGAGTGTTCCGTTATTAGCATTTCGGTAAGCAATTGCTTTTTCTACATCAATTCCTCTCGGATTGTAGTACGCTCCCGAAATATCGCTCAAACCACAAATCGTTACGCCTTTTTCTTGCAAAAGTTTCGCACCCCACGAACCAACATTGCCAAAACCTTGCACAGCCGCCGTTGCACGATATGGGTTCAATCGCAATTTTTCCATACCAGCCAATGCCGAAACCATTACCCCACGACCAGTTGCTTCTGTACGCCCCAACGAGCCACCCAAAACCAACGGTTTTCCTGTAACAACTGCGTTTACGGTCATTCCCTTTGCTTTTGAATATTCATCCATCAACCAAGCCATCTCACGAGGGCCCGTACCCATATCAGGGGCAGGAATGTCTTTGTCTGGACCAAAAATATCAAGCATTGAAATGGTGTAAGCACGCATTAACCGCTCCATTTCTCCAGCCGACATTTCACGTGGGTTACAGGCAATTCCGCCTTTTGCACCACCGTAAGGAATATCAACCACGGCACATTTCCAAGTCATCCAAGCCGCTAAGGCTCTTACCTCATCAATATTTACCGCTGGGTCGAAGCGAATACCGCCTTTACTTGGCCCCAAAATCGTTGAGTGAATCACTCGGTAGCCTTCAAAAACTTTAATTTGGCCGTTATCCATCGTAACTGGTAAACCAACTGTCACCTGACGAGCAGGTACTTTCAAAATATAATACATTTCATCACTGATACCAAGAATTTTCACGGCAGCATCGAATCGTTGCATCATTGACTCCAATGGATTCTCTTTATCCTTGATTGGAGCTGGTTCTATATATGTCATAAACAGAATAATATTTTGTATGTGAATGTGGTTTCACGGTGCAAACTTAGAAAAAATAAAGTATTTCTTAAAATCGTTAAATTTAACACTAATTTTTTATCAGCTTATTTGGTGAATATACCTTATCAGCTTTTTGCTTTCTCTAACAAAACCAAATAATTTATTGTTTTTCTAAAATTACCTTTAAATAAATTTTTTTTAGGTTATTTTAAGAAATCGTGTAAGACTATTGTTTCAGCCTACCAAAACACTATATTTGTGGGATTTTTCAAAAACCCCAAAATATAACCGTTTACTGCTTTACAATTATGGCCGCAGTTGAAGAAAAAACCCGATATTCGGAAGATGAACTAAAGGAATTTGAGACGATTATCACTCAAAAACTGGAAGCAACTCGCAACGAACTGAATTTTATCAGAGAAACGTTGAGTAGAAAGAATGACAACGGCACAGAATATACCGCCAATAGCACAAAGCTGATGGAAGACGGTGCCGATGTAAGCGAGAAAGAGCAATTGAGCCAGTCAGCTGGAAGATTGCAGAAGTTTGCTCAGCAGTTAGAAGCAGCCTTAATCAGAATCAAAAATGGTACTTACGGCGTTTGTCGTGATACTGGAAAATTGATTCCGAAAGAACGTTTGAGAGCAGTACCGCACACGCAACAAACGATTGAAGCAAAACTAAAGGCTTCTAACTAAAATTTTAAGGAAAAAACATCTATAATTTCTACCTTGTAAGACGTTTAAATCGTTTTTCACAAGGTTATAGGGATTGTTGTCTATAAAAAAAGCCTCTACATCGGAGGCTTTTTTGTTTTATAAGAGTATTATATTGACTATTAAATGGCTTCTTGTCAGTATATTCAGAAAAGCAATAATTCAAAAATAGTATATTTGAAGAATAATTTACTTTTGACTGTGAAAAGAGACGATTCGCTTTGGAAAGCAATTTTAGAAGATTTGTTTGATGATTTTCTAAGATTTTTTATTTCAGATGCCAATGATATTTTTGATATGGAACGAGGTTTTGAGTTTTTAGATAAAGAACTCGAACAACTTTTTCCGACCAATGCTGATGAGTTTTTTCCGAGGTATGTCGATAAATTGGTAAAAGTCTTTACTAAAAAAGGTGTGGAAGAGTGGATTTTGGTGCATATCGAAGTACAAGGCTCAAAAGATGAACATTTTAGTGAAAGAATGTTTTCGTACTTTTACAGAATCTTAGATAAATATCAAAAGCCCATTACGGCCTTTGCCATTCTGACTGATAGCAACAAAAACTTTCACCCTACGCACTACGAGCGAAGTTTTTTAGGAACAAAGTTGAGATACGATTTTAATTCTTGTAAAATATTAGAATTAGATGAGCAGCAATTAGCAGAAAGCAATAATCCGTTCGCATTAGTTGCACTTACTGTTAGGGTAGCCATAAAGAAAGGGAGGATAAAAGAAAATGACCTCTTTGAACTAAAACTTGATTTAGCAAGACTGCTGTTGAGTAAACAGTTTTCAAAAGAAAAAATCAGGGCTTTAATGAACTTTCTGAAACTCTACATTCGTTTTGGAAATGAGGAATTAGTTACTAAATTTGAAGAAGAAATAACCATAATTACCAATAAAACAAAGCAGACTATGGGAATTGAGGAATTTGTTTTAGAACGTGCCAAAAGAATGGGCAAACTTGAAGGTAAGCTCGAAGGTAAGCTCGAAGGCAATTTTAACTTCGTGACAAGTCTTTTACAAAATAGTGACTTTGATGAGGCAAAAATTGCATTTATTGCGTCGGTTCCAATAGATTTTGTGAAGAAAATTAAAGAAGGTGCGACTTTGAACGACTTTAAGCTACAAAATCAATAGTCTGTCTTTCATGCAGAAAGAATTTTATTTGTCTATAAAAAAAGCCTCTACGTCAGAGGCTTTTTTGTTTTATTGGCTTTTCTATATTTCTTTGTTTGAAAAATATAAACTTCTCGACATGAAAAAAAACACTCTACTCTACCTATTATTCTTTCAACTACTTATCAGTCAAGCCTTTAGTCAAGTTACTGATAGTTATTATTTGCCTCAGAATGTTACGTATGATGCCAAGATTCCGACACCACAGAAGTTTTTGGGTTATCAAGTCGGCGAACAACACGTAACTCCCTATGAGACAGTAAGTTACATGAAAGAATTGGCTCGTCTGTCGAATCGTTTCAAGATAGAAATTTATGCCAAAACTTTTGAAAACCGTGAGTTAGTTCTCGTTACGGTTACTTCTCCCGAAAATCATGCTCGCCTCGACCAAATCAAGACCGAACACCAAAAATTGGTAAATCCTGCACAATCTGGCGGTTTAGACCTACAAAAAATGCCAATTGTGGTTTGGATGGGCTACTCTGTTCACGGAAATGAAGCCAGTGGAACAAATTCAAACCTGATGTCGGCCTATTATTTAGCTGCTGCTCAAGGTGCAGGTGTTGATTCGTTATTGAATGAAACGGTTATTTTAATTGACCCAGTTATTAATGCTGATGGAGGAAATCGTTTTGCAACTTGGGTAAATATTAATCGTAGCACCAATTTAGTGAGCGATATAAACAGCCGTGAATTTAGCGAAACTTGGCCGGGTGGACGCTCAAATCACTATTGGTTCGACCTTAACCGTGACTGGCTTTACCAACAAATGCCCGAAAGTAAAGGTCGTTTGGTAAAGTTTTATGACTGGAGACCAAATATCTTGACCGACCACCACGAAATGGGTTCGGCTTCAACGTTTTTCTTCCAACCCGGTATTCCTGCACGTACGCACCCGCTTACGCCTAAGAAAAACATTGATTTAACCATCAAATTCGGAAAATTCCAAGCCGCTGGACTCGACAAAATCGGTTCGGCATATTATACACAAGAAAACTACGATGATTTTTACTACGGAAAAGGCTCTACGCTACCAGATGTAAATGGCTCGGTCGGTATTTTGTTTGAACAAGCATCTTCTCGTGGACATTTGCAAGAAACTTCAAATGGTTTGCTGAGTTTCCCGTTTACGGTTCGTAACCAAGTTACGGCAACATTCTCTACGCTTCGTGCGGCACGTGAAATGCGTGTCGAGTTGCTCGAACACATGAGGAGTTTTTACAAAGAAACCTCAACCGATGCCGTAAAAGGCTACGTTTTTGGCGGTGGAAACGATGCCGTAAAAACTTGGGAAATGGTAAATATGTTGCAGCGAAATAAAATTGATGTATATCGCTTAGGAAAAGACGAAAATCAAGATGGTATCGCTTTCAACAAAGAAAACGCCTACGTTGTGCCGATGAATCAGCCACAACACCGCCTTATCAAGTCAATGTTTGAAAAGCGTACGAAATTTGAAGATAGTTTATTCTACGATATTTCGGCGTGGTCGCTTCAATATTGTATGAATGTGCCAACGGCCGAAGCAAAGACGGCCGTTTCGTTAGGCGAAAAAGTTGAAAAGAATGATTTCCCGAAAGGAAAAGTTGTTGGCAAAAGCCCTTATGCCTATTTGTTTGAGTGGAATAGCTATTACGCTCCACGTGCTGCTTACGAATTATTGAAAAAAGGCTATAATTTAAAAGTAGCAACTGAACCACTTTCGGCAGTGGTAGAAGGAAAAGAACGTACGTTTGATTATGGTACGATTCAGATTTTCAGTAATGGCTCTGACCCTTCGGCCTTGCTTCAAACTCTTGCTGAGCGTGACGGCATAGATTTCTATGCAGTTCCGACTGGCCTTACGCCACAAGGAATCGATTTTGGTAGCGAGAAATTTAAAAAAGTACGTTTACCAAAAGTATTGATGCTGGGCGGTGCGGGCGTACAATCGACTGATGCAGGTGAAATTTGGCACTTGCTTGACCAACGAATTAACATTCCTTTGACAGTGGCAGATATTACAACAGCCAATCGTACGGAATTAGAAAAATATACACATATTGTTTTGGCTGGTGGCAACTACAATGCCCTTTCTGATGAAAAAATTAAGCGTTTTGTGCAAAGTGGTGGTGTTTTGGTAGCAATGACCGATGCTGTGGAGTGGGTTTCGGCAAAAAAAATCGCCAGTATCAGTGTCAAAGAAAAGCCCGATAATAATGGAAATGGGGAAAAACGCCCATACAACCTACAAGAAAAATATACGGGTGCTTTAGAAACCGCAGGAACAATCTTCGAGGCGAAAATCGACCCGACGCACCCATTATGCTTTGGTTATCAGCAAAACAAATTGGCTTTGTTTAAGGATAATAATATCTTTATGGAAGACACTAAAAATCCGTATAATACACCGATGGTTTTCACTGCAAATCCTTTATTGGCGGGCTATGTTCATCCAAAAAATGAAAAACAAATCAAAAACTCGCCAGCCGCAATTACATTGAATGTGGGTTCTGGTCGAGTAATTGCTTTATCTGAAAACCCAAATTTTAGAGCATTCTGGTACGGTACAAACAAACTTTTCTTAAATACTCTTTTCTTCGGAAACATAATCGGCGGTGGTCGTTTTGGTGGTGATGAAGAGTAAAGTCAACAGTTTACAGTGGGAAGTAGGTAGTAAAATTACCTACTTCCTGCTGTAAACTGATAACTAATTTTGCCCAAACCTACGTTTTTTTCTACCTTGCAGACATATTATTAGATTTATGAAATATTCATTCTAAAATCGTAATCGCACGGGCGACCCCGTCGTAAATCCGAAATCGTATGTCTGATTTTTTGAAAATAGGTGAGTTAAAAGAAAATCTCGTGAAACTCATCGAGGCAAAATTTGAATTAACCAAACTTAATGTTCAAGATAAAATAGAGGGTATAGCTGTAAAAGCAGCTTATGCCCTCATTACTTTTATACTCAGCATTGTAGTTGTTATTTTTCTGAGTATTCTAATTGCCCTCGGACTAAACCATCTGATTGGTAGCTCTTGGCTGGGTTTTCTTATCATGTTTGGCTTTTATGCCATTATTCTTGCCATTTTTATTTTTGCGAAAGATTCCGTTCAAAATACTATCAAGAAACGAGTAGAAGAAGTGGTTGATGAGCATTTATAGCCCCCGATAGCAAATAACTAAGGAGTTCAAATTTCATATTTGCTAACTATCCAATACCTTTGCACAAATTTTTTCATCAATAAATATCAAATTTTAATGGAAGCAGAGAATAAGAGAATCCCTCTCAATGATTTACACGAAAAACTGGGCGGAAAAATGGTGCCTTTTGGTGGCTTTATGATGCCTGTTCGTTATTCGTCTGATAATGAAGAACATAACTGTGTACGCAATGGTGTAGGAGTTTTTGATGTGTCACACATGGGCGAGTTTGTGGTGAGAGGTGAGCGTGCAACTGAGTTTTTGCAACACATAGTTTCAAACGATGTGTCAGCACTTTTTGATGGAAAAGTACAATATGCCTATTTCCCGAATAACGAAGGCGGCGTGGTAGATGATTTATTGGTTTATCGTTGGGACGAAAATGAACGGGCGGCGAACCGCTATTTATTAGTAGTAAATGCCTCAAACATCGAAAAAGATTGGAATTGGGTAAATCAAAATAATAACTTCGGCGTCGAACTCGAAAATATTTCTGACAAGCTTTGCTTATTTGCCGTGCAAGGACCGAAAGCTTTGCCAACGCTACAAAAACTAACAGATGTTGATTTGTCGGCAATGGATTATTATACTTTTAAGGCAGGTTCTTTAGCAGGAATTGACGACGTAATTATCTCAGCAACGGGCTATACAGGTGCGGGAGGTTTTGAAATTTACGTTTGGAACAAAGACGCCGAAAAAATGTGGAATGCCATCTTTGAAGCAGGAGCGGAGTTTGACATTAAACCGATTGGTTTAGGTGCAAGAGATACTTTGCGTTTGGAAATGGGCTATTGCTTATACGGACACGAACTAAACGATACAGATTCTCCATTAGAAGCAGGTTTAGGTTGGGTGACGAAGTTTACAAAAAGCTTCATTAACTCTGAAAACCTAAAAGCACAGAAAGAAGCAGGTTTACAGCGTAAATTAGTAGGTATTGAAATGATTGACCGTGGGATTCCTCGCAGCCATTATGAAATCTGCGATGCTGAAGGAAACAAGTTAGGAGAAGTTACTTCTGGAACACAATCGCCGACTTTACAAAAAGGAATTGCAATGGGACACGTTCCAACGGCATTTGCCAAAGTCGGAACGGAAGTTTATATCAAAGTAAGAGATAAATTGCTTAAAGGAGTAGTAACGAAATTACCTTTTGTGAAAGCGGGAGTTTAAAGTGAAAGTTTTTTGAAGGTTATCTGTAAAAAGTTTTTTAGATTTGGTAAAACTTAGAATAAAATGGTTGTAACAAAATCACCACAGATAGTTAGGAAATCAACCCAAAAAGTGCCTGATTACTTAATACACGAAGTAATGGATGGAAAACCCATTTATTATAAGGGGTATAGAGAGGTATTAAATGAAACAAAAACTTTTGCTGAAATTATGGGTTCGAGTACGCTTCAATCGCTTATCATTACGCATTTAATTATTTTTCTTGGAAAAAAGATAAATGATGAAACCCACACTATTTTATCAAGCGAAACAGGAATTCATCTGAATAAATATAACAATTTAGCAGGAGATATTCTTATTTTTGAAAATAGTGTGTTACCCATTGAAGCGATTGACGAACACTATGCAATTGTTCCGCCCAAAGTAGCAATCGAAGTGGATATTAATATCGAAGCACCTGGCTTAGAAATTGATAGTTATATTTTCAATAAAACGCAAAAACTGTTGAATTTTGGTGTAGAAAAAGTAATCTGGATTACAACCAAATCAAAAAAAGTAACAGTAGCTACCATAAACGAAGATTGGCAAGTAAAAGACTGGAATAAAGATATTGAAGTTTTTGACGGAATCATCTTTAATATCGGTGAGTATTTACGCAAAAAAGGCTCACCCTTTGCATAGTAATGAGGGTGACAAACTACTTATATCCGCCCTTCCTAAAATCAAGGAAGGGCTTTTTTATGAATAAAATTTTAGAAAAAAGAGAATAGACAAACTGAAGTCTTCTTTTACTCATCATTCTGTCATGCTGAAAGTATCCGATGCAACAACTGCTGTTTTCGAGTACAGGCTCTTACAGAAAGACAAAAAGTTATACAGAATTAGTTTATGTTGTTTTTTAGTCTCGAATCTGTAACAGTTTTGTATATTTATAGGTTTGAAATTCAATCAAATATCATTTTTCATCAATAAACTCAACATCTATTTATTATGCAAAACAAAATTTTATTTTGGGCATTTCTTATGGTAAGCAGTCAACTTTTTGCTCAAAATCTTCCGCCTGCTCTTAACCAAATTAAAGAAACAGATTTAAAAAGCGATTTAGAGGCATTGGCTGGAGTGAATTTTAAAGGTCGTTCGGCAGGAACACTTGATGAACTAAAAGCTGCGATGTGGTTGGGCGAAAAATACCGAGCCATAGGCCTAAAACCAGCGGGCGATGATGGTACGTACTTTCAGTTTTTTACGCTGTGGCGAAATCAAATTTCTGAACAAACGAGTATCGAACTGAACAATAAAAAATTGACTCTTTGGCAGGATGTTTCAATTGCACAAATGGCCAATACAGCTTTAAACGGAACAATCACTTATTTGGGAAATGCCGCCGAAATAGATACTAATTCCCTGAATGTAAAAGGGAAAATTGTAGCCATCGAAGCCAATCCAAAAGGTATTAATCTCAATGTTTCGCTACCTACTTGGCGTTATAGCCGTTATATTTATACAAAATACGGTGCTGCAATGGTGAGAAGAGGAGTAGCTGCTGTTATTTTTATTGCTGACGATACCGCCGAAAATGGATGGAAAGATGCCAACGAAAATTTTAAAAGAGGTAATTATGACATTGATGGTGGGGTAAATGTAAACTTAACCACAACAGTGCCAGTTTTATGGTTGCACAAAGGCTCTAAGAAAGATTTGGAAGGAAACTCGGCAAACCTGAAAGCCAATATTGTGGTGTCGAAATATGCCTACCCTTCGGTAAATATTATTGGTAAAATTGAAGGAACGGACGCTAACTTGAAATCTGAATACTTGCTTTATAGCGGCCATACTGATGCTCATGGCGTTCGGAATGAAATCAAAGGTGATTCGATATGCTATGGTGCTGATGACAATGGTAGCGTAAATGTAGCTATGCTCAGCAATGCAAGAGCATTTGTAAAAAATCCAGCCAAACGTTCTGTATTATTTGTCATTCACGGAGCTGAGGAAAGAGGACTCCTTGGTTCAAGATATTATTCTGCTCATCCAACTGTGCCAATTGGCAATATTGTAGCCGTTTTAAATGGTGATATGATTGGAAGAAACCATATTGATAGTGCGACTGTGCTTGGAGCTCTTCCGCCACATAGAAACTCGGAGGATTTAATAAATATGACCTTAGAGGCCAATAAAGAAGGCCCCAATTTTAAATTAGATTATACTTGGGACGACGTTAAGCATATTGAAGGCTGGTATTTCAGAAGCGACCACTTACCTTATGCACGTTTGGGTATTCCTTCACTCATGTACACAACCCTTTTGCACCCCGATTACCATACCCCGCAGGATAATGTAGAGAATATTAACTTTCCTAAATTAAAGAAAATGGCCGACTGGATGTACCGAACTGGTTGGAAAGTAGCCAACGCCAAACAAAGACCAGCCACGGATAAGAATTTTAAATTAGAAAGGTAAAGGACTTGCTTCTAAGGCCCTGTATTGCGTATTTATTCAATCAAGTCTAATTTTGAATGCGTGAATGACAGAATATTCTATCATTCACGCATTCTATCATTCAAAATTAACTAACAGGCCCACCATTCCAAACTTCTTTGTGTGGTTGGAGAAGTGCCAAACTTCCGTCACGGTTTTCGGCCATCAAAATCATTCCATTCGATTCGATACCCATCATTTTTCTTGGAGCAAGGTTTGCCAAGAAAGTTACTTGTTTACCAATCATTTCTTCTGGTGAAAAATGCTTAGCAATTCCACTTAAAATAGTACGTTTTTCAAAACCATCATCTACCAAAAACTTCAATAATTTATCGCTTTTCGGTAACTTTTCAGCTTCCAAGATAGTGCCGATACGAATATCCATTTTAGCAAAATCATCGTACTGAATCGTTTCTTTCAAAGCTGGTACTTTTGCATTTTCTAATTCATTCATTCGCTTCGATTCTTGTAGTTTTTTCACTTGTTTTTCAATCACATCATCTTCGATTTTCTCGAATAACAGACTTGATTCTCCAATTACAGTGCCTACTGGCAATAAATCTGCTCCACCTGTTTCGGCCCAAGTAGTTTCGTTCAACCCTAATTGATTTCTTAATTTCTCGGCCGTAAATGGTAAAAATGGCTCTGATAAAATCGCCAAATTAGCAGCAATCTGCAAAGCAATATTCATAATGGTTTCAACACGAGCGGGATTTTCTTTGATAACCTTCCACGGCTCGGTTTCTGCCAAATATTTATTGCCCAAACGTGCCAAATCCATCATATTAGCCAAACCTTCACGGAAACGATAATTTTCTATCGAGTCACCGATTTTCTTCGGAAAATCTGCCAAGGTTGCAATCGTTTCTTTGTCGTAATCGGTCAATTCGCCTTGGGCTGGTACTTTTCCACCATAAAACTTATGCGTAAGCACAACTGCACGATTCACGAAGTTTCCGTAAATGGCAACTAATTCGCTATTGTTTTTGGTTTGGAAATCTTTCCAAGTAAAGTCATTATCTTTTGATTCTGGCATATTGGCCGAAAGAGCATAACGCAATACGTCTTGCTTATTCGGGAATTCCTCCAAATATTCGTGCAACCAAACTGCCCAGTTTCTCGAAGTTGAAATCTTATCGCCTTCCAAATTCATAAACTCCTGTGCAGGCACGTTATCTGGTAAAATATAGCTTCCTTCGGCCATTAACATCGCAGGGAAAATAATACAGTGGAAAACAATATTATCTTTCCCAATGAAATGCACCAACTTAGTAGAGTCATTTTTCCAATAATCTTCCCAGTTTTTGCCGTTTTGAGCTGCCCATTCTTGCGTAAATGTAATGTAACCAATCGGGGCGTCGAACCAAACGTATAAAACCTTTCCTTCGGTGTCGGGCAGTGGAACACTAATTCCCCAGTCTAAATCACGAGTCATGGCACGGGGTCTAAGGCCATCTTTTAACCAAGATTGACATTGACCAAATACGTTAGTTTTCCATTCTTTGTGGCTATTTACGTATTTCTCGATTTCGGGCTGCATACGGTCGAGCGGCAAATACCAGTTTTTGGTACTTTTCATAATAGGCTTTGAGCCTGAGAGCGTCGAACGAGGATTTTTCAATTCTGTTGGCGAGAGCGTCGAACCACATTTTTCGCATTGGTCGCCGTAAGCATTTGGATTCGCACACGTCGGACATTCGCCCACGATGTACCTATCAGCCAAAAACTGTTGAGCTACTTCATCGAAATATTGCTCACTTGTTTCTTCATCGAAGTAGCCTTTATCGTACAAAGTCGTAAAGATTTCTTGCGAAACCTTATGATGCGACTGGTTGGAAGTGCGAGAATAAATATCGAACGAAATACCAAAATCAGCGAAAGATTGTTTGATTTGCGTGTAGTAAAAATCAACTACCTCTTGAGGTGTTTTGCCTTCTTTACGAGCCTTCACTGTAATCGGCACGCCGTGTTCGTCAGTACCACTGATAAACGCTACATCAGCTCCTTTTGAGCGGAGATAACGCACATAAATATCAGCAGGAATGTAGCAGCCCGCTAAATGCCCAATGTGGATTGGCCCATTGGCATAAATCAAAGCGGCCGTAACGGTATATTTTTGCGGAGTTTCGGTCATATCTTCTTTAGTATTCAAAAATTATTATGCAAAGTTACGGGATTGCTCCATAGAAACGAAAAACCCCTCAAAAGTTTTTGGATTTGAGGGGTTTTTCAATATTATAATATCAAACAATTTCTTCGAGTAATAACTTACTTTCTTCGAAGAGCTTATTGATAGCTCTCGTTATACTTTTATTTCGTGCCCTTCTATCCTTCATTTTTCCATCATTAATTATCACAACAATAAAAGTATTAAACTTTTTTAAGTTATTTGTATTCAGCATATTAGATTGCTGTGTGCTTATGATTATCTTATCTGCTAATGTATGTGGTTTTGAAACAAAGTGCCCATTGTTTTCCTCAAAATCCATTCCAATATTATTGAAAAGTAAAGAAATAATATTTTCAATAGTTGAATTGACTCCAAAGGTTAATTGAAATGATTTTATCATATTTTCAGACATAACTCTTTGAGTTTTTTTCATCACGCCACAGCAAAACCCGAATGTTCACGGGCATAAGGAGGAAGAAAACCAAGTACAATATCTTGTTTATTGATGCCACTTGCCATTAATTCATCAACTACTTCTCGTTCTGTGTTGTTGCATTGCATCCAGATTTTTTCATTTTTAATTTCAAAATGAAAAAGTGGCCCAAAAACAAAATGTTTTCCACGCCAACCCGAAGAAAGTAATTGAAAATTAAGGTTTTCTTTGTCAGATAAGATACTATATTCTATGGTGCTATCAAGCATTGGGGCAGTTTCGGCAAGATAGTTATTGAAAAAGCTCAAAATTGCTTCACGATATTTAGTTATTTTATCCATTGTATAATTATATTTTGTGTTGGTTCAAAAACCAAAATTTTTGCTTTTACTCTTTCTAATGATTTTTGAATAATTGGTTTCAGAAAAAAACGTTCCCAAACTTCATCGGGTATTGCTAAGAAAAGAACTCTATTTGGGTCTGCTATTTCTAATGCAACAGCGTAATCATTGAATTGTCCAACGGCTTTATGAAACTCATTGATTGTGGAAGGGCCAACAAAACTTTTTACTTCTATGGCAATTTTCAATTCGTCTTTTTCAGCAGCAATGAGTGGTTCGGCAGCAAAATCAATCTCATAACCAACATCATCAATTTTTACAGGATAGGGGTCATGCGTAATTAACCATCCATCCTTTTCCAACGCTTCTCTAACGTTTTTGTGATAAAAATCTTTTGCCATTATTCAAATTTAATAGTTTAGTCAAAATTATTATTTGAATTTGTGAAACCTTAGAAACTCACATTTTTATAAATCCGCTTCATTGAAACCTCTACACCGAGCGATTGTAAAGGCAATTTTCCATCAATATCCGTTACGATTGTTTCGTGCCAAAGACCTGGGCGTTCCCTGTACCATACTTCGGCATAGTACGTATCTTGGCGTATCATCACATACTCTTTGAATGATTCGAGGGTTTTGTATTTATCAAATTTGCCTGTACGGTCGTATTTTTGTGTGCTTTTCGATAATACTTCTACTACCAAAATGGGGTTGATTAAAAGTAAATCGTCATTGTCCCAATACAAAGGTTTTTCACAAACAGCGAGAGAGTCAGCATAGACGCCTTCATCAAGACTTGGAAAATAAATTTTTTGGTCAGAGCCATAAAAAAGATAATTCTTCCCTAAACTCTCCGTAGTATTTGTCATTTCAACGGCAATATTCATTGCTATTAAATTGTGAGGGCCTCTTGCGTTTGGCATTTTGATTATTTCGCCGTTTATAAATTCGTGTTTGTGTGTAGAGTTTGCTTCTTTTCGTAAATATTCTTCAAGTGTGTATTTACGAGTTGGTTTGTGCAAAATCAGTTTTGGACTTACTTCTTTAGTCATTTTCTGAAAGTTTTATATACAAATTTAAACAGTTTTTTGAGTTCTACCTCATAATTATAAAGTATTTTACCCTTGTCAAACTCCCCTAAAAGCATATATTTAGCCCAAAAACTTGACATTCTTCCCTAAGTCTTTGCAATCAGCCCTTTGATTTGATTCGTGGTTTTTTGTTGCCCTACCTTTGTTTCAGTCAGCAAGGCACAAGTATCTATTCCTAAATTTTTAAGAAAATATTCATATGAGCACTTTTCAAAATTTCGACTCAAACATTACTAATAAATCTCAAAAAATAACCATCATGAAAAAGCTAATTCACATCATTTTGTTCTTAGGCATTACACTATTTTTAGGTTCATGTGCGATGAACGAAAAGTTTGTCAATCCGTTTCCATTTCCCGCTATGGCTAAGGCTGCAACCATTATGAGAGGTACACCCGATTCCACAAAGGTCTATTTCAATGGAACTGGTCATGAACCTACATTTGTCAGACTTAGAGATAAAGACACCCTGTATAAAGATATTCAGTTTACGGGTGTATTTTTTAATAATAATAACGGCGAACGCTTACACGGATATATCTTGAAATCTCGCCAAGCAAAGTCGCTCAATATCAATATTGTGCATTTTAGAGGAGCAGCCAATAATTTAGTAATCAATCAGTTTCAAGCCATTGAGCCATTGGTCAGACAAGGTTTTACTGTTTTGGTGTTCGATTACGCAGGTTTTGGGTTTTCGCAAGGCCACGCTACTCGCAAAGACTTATTAGATGATGGTCAATCTGCCATTACGTATATAAAAAGTATTTCAGAAAGCAATACAAAACTAATCGCTTACGGACAATCGTTTGGTGGAAATTTGGCCGTTGCCGTAGCAGCAAAAGCCCAAGATAAATTAGACGCTTTAGTAACCGAAGGAGCATTTTCTTCGCACAAAGATATGGCAGCAGTTGATAGCGGTTTGGGCGGAAGAATTTTTGTAAATGAACTATACAGTGCCAAAAGAACCGTTGATAATTTCAAGAAACCAATCTTAATCATTCACAGCACAGAAGATGAAACCGTGCCTTTTTCGATGGCAAAAAAGATTTATTCGTGTGCTAATCAACCAAAGGTTTTGTTAGAAATCAAAGGAAAACATTTAGATGGCCCAACTAATTCGGCAGAATTAATTACAGAAAAAATAAAAGAAATTTTAAAATAGCAGAAACAAAAATCCCCTTCGATTAAACTGAAGGGGATTTTGTTTTTTTAGAAAACGTATTTCGTAGAAAGGAAGTGCGAACTATGCTCTTCGACAATCTCATTGAAAATTTTCTTATTAGCATCTGTATCTTTCGTAGCCACAACTGTACGAATCGAAAACGCTCTGAGGGCATCTTCTACCGAAAGTGTTCCTTCTGCCGAATCTTTTCTACCTGTAAACGGAAACGTATCTGGCCCACGTTGGCACTGAGCGTTGATATTAACACGACTCACTTGATTGACGAGCGGGTCAATTAAATGAGCGATTTGGTCGGCATTTGTGCCAAAAATACTCACTTGCTGTCCGTGCGACGAATCAATGATATATTGAATTGGCTCTTCAACATCATCGAAAGGTACAATTGGCACGATTGGACCGAATTGTTCTTCACTGTAAACTTTCATTTTGCTGTTTACTGGGTAAAGCACCGCAGGATATACAAATGAATTTACGGTCGTACCACCACCTTCGTTCATGACTTCTGCTCCGTTGGCTTTTGCATCAGCAATACACTCTGCCAAATACGCTGGTTTATTTGGTTCGGGTAATGGCGTTAAGTTTACACCAGCTTCCCACGGCATTCCGAACTTCAATTTTTCGAGTTCTTCGGTAAATCTATTCAAGAATTTCTTAGCAATCGAGCGATGTACCCAAATGATTTTGATTGCCGTACAACGTTGACCATTGAACGAAAGTGAACCCAAAATACATTCTTTCACAGCCAATTCGACATCGGCATTTTTCAAGATAATTCCTGCATTTTTGGCATCAAGACCTAAAACTGCTCTCAAACGATTGAGTTTTGGGTGCATTTTTTTCAAATCATTCGCAACTTTACTCGACCCAATGAGTGTAAGCACATTGATTTTGCCAGTTTGCATCAATGGCGGCACAACGTTTGCCCCACGTCCATAAATTGTGTTGACAACGCCTTTCGGGAAACATTCTTTAAAAGCCTCAAGCATCGGGTAATGCAAAAGAGTACCGTGTTTTGGTGGCTTGAAAAGAATCGTATTGCCCATAATGATGGCAGGAATAAGCGTCGTATAGGTTTCGTTGAGTGGGTAATTAAACGGCCCCATACAAAGCACCACGCCAAATGGCGAGCGGCGGATTTGCCCGATGATTCCCTGCTCGATTTTAAAACGAGACGAATTTCGGTCAATATCTTTCAAACAATCAATTGTATCATAAATATATTCTACTGTTCGGTCGAACTCTTTGATTGAGTCGCCTAACGATTTACCAATTTCGTACATCAATAAGTTTACGATTTCGGTCTTTTTTTCAAGCATTTTCTTGATAAAATTCTCCATGCAGCCAATACGCTCGCTTACGCTCATCGTTGGCCATTCGCCACGCCCGCTGTCGTATGCTTTTAGAGCAGCATCAAGTGCTTCCATTGCCTCTTTTTCTGAGGTTATCGGGTAGCTTCCAATGTGTACACTTTCAAATTTTTCGCCGTTTTTTACATAAATCGGAGAGTAAACATCTTGCGTAGCACCTGCCCACTGACGCATTTCGCCACCGACCAAATACTCTTTTTGGTGAAGAGGTTGAATCTGAAATTGTTCGGGAATTTGACCAGCTTCGGGGAAGATAGCCGTGATTTTGTCTTGTAGATTTGTCATGTTTTTGTTTAGAATCAAGCTGTTTTGTTGTAAAACACAAACGAAATTACAGGCCAGCGTAGCAAAACCAAAGAGAATTTGGTTTTTTTGAAATATTCAGCAGAAAACTACAATTTAATGTCAAACAAGTGCCAAAATCAAAAATCTATTTGGTCAGTTAGATTTTTATGCTGATTTTTGAAATACTAAAAACTTTCACTTAAATATCCTTGTCAATTGCTTTACTATATCTTACGTCCTTTTGTTACGTTTTTGCTGAAATTCTTTATCAAGCGAATAAAAATTACGGGTCTTGATAATATCCCAAAATCTGGAGCGGTTATGTTGGCCAGTACGCACGCCAATTCGTTTTTCGATGCAGTTTTATTATGTTGTACACTCGACCGCCGTATTTGGTCGCTTGCTCGGGGTGATGTTTTCAAGAAAAACTTGGCCAAAAAAGCCCTTTCAAGCCTTTTCATGATGCCCGTGCATCGTCTTTCGGAGGGAAAAGAACATTTGGGAGATAATGACGAGACTTTCAAGAAATGTATTGAACTTTTCAAACAAGGCGAAATGGTACTGATTTTCTCGGAAGGCCTCTGTACGAACCAAACTAAACTTTTGCCACTAAAAAAAGGAACGGGGCGTTTGGCTCAGAAAGCTTGGGGCGATGAAATTCCGCTGACAGTCATTCCAGTGGCCATTACTTACAATACTTTTACAACTTATGGAAAAGTAATAAACTTAAGTTTTGGCGAGGCAATTCAAAAGGCAGATTTACCGAATCCTACCGAAGATGGCGTGTTTTTGCGAAGATTCAACGAGGTTTTGACCGAAAAGCTCAATCAGCTTTTAAGCTGGAATTTTTCGAAACTATCGCCCGCACAAACGCCTTTTTATACACTTGGATATATCACGCATTTTCCTGCAATTTGGTTGGCCACGTTTATATCAAAAAAACTCACGAGAGGTATTGTCTTTTTCGATTCCATCACGATTGGCTTAATGATTGTACTAATGCCTTTATATTGGTTGATTCTATTTTTTATGGTGCGAGCATCCTGTTCGCTATAATTTAATAATGCACCAAATAGAATGCGGCCACCGCTCAGTTCGCCCCACATTATGTAACTTTTGCTGAAAAATGAAGTCTGAAATCCAACACTTAAACACCTATGATTATGATAGATGATGCTTTTGTAAAACACCTAAAAAATGTCTTATTTATTGACATCGAAACAGTTTCGCAAGTGCCTGATTTTGAGTTACTTGACGAGCGACTGCAAAAACTTTGGCTCAAAAAAGCGGTCTATCTGAATAATGAAGATAATTTATCTGATGCTGATTTTTATCTGAAAAAAGCAGGAATCTATGCTGAATTTGGTAAGGTTCTTTGCGTAGGCATAGGTGGGATAATATTTGATGAAGAAAATAAACCATCACTTCGAGTAAAAATGATTGGTGGAGACGACGAGCGAGAGGTTTTACAAGCCTTCAAGAAAATCGTCGAAAAACATAAAGCAGGTAGTAATTTGATGCTTTGTGCTCACAATGGTAAAGAGTTTGATTTTGCGTATTTGTGCCGCCGAATGCTGGTTAACGGACTCGGTTTGCCGAGAGTTTTGCAAATATCAGGCAAAAAGCCGTGGGAAATAAATCATTTGGATACACTCGACCTGTGGAAATTTGGTGATTATAAGCACTTTACGGGCTTAGATTTACTGGCGGCAATTTTTGATATTCCGAGTAGCAAGAGCGAAATCAGTGGCGACCAAGTGAATCATGTTTATCATGTTGAAAAAGATAGAGCAAAAATCGAACGATATTGTGCGGCTGATGTTGTAGTTTTAACGCAGCTATATATGAAAATGAATAATTGTGCGTTAATAGAAGAAGAAAATATTGAAGTACTTTTGTAGTTTCAGCAAGGTCGGCGAGGTTCGAACCTCGCCGACTTTATAAACATTAATTAATTTTATATTCAAAAATGAAAAAAATACTCTTTTTGTTATTTGTCGCTTCATCATTTGCGGCATCTGCTCAGATTTTAAAACCTGCAAAATGGACATTTACGCCTTCAAAAACATCAGCTAAAGTTGGCGAAACAATAGATTTAGTTTTCACAGCCAAAATTGATGATAATTGGTATATGTATTCTTCTCAACTAAAAGTAGAAGGGCCATTGCCGACATCAGTAAATTTTACAAAAACGGAAGGCTATCAAGTTGTAGGAAAACTCACGCCAGTGAAACCAAAAGAAAAATATGATGAAATTTGGGGCGGGAAAGTGCAGTATTTTGAGCATGAGGCTAAGTTTATTCAGAAAGTGAAAATAACGAAGGCCAATCCAATCATCGAAGGCAAAATTGAATGTCAAACGTGCACCACTAAAGATGGCAAGTGCGTACCGAACAAAGATAAATTTAAGTTTGATGTGAAGACTATTTAAGTTTGGTTACTGGTTTTGAACGTATAAAAAAATCCTCGCTGAAACGAGGATTTTTTTATACCCAATTAACCGTACGAGCAATAAAAATTTTACCAATAACCAAATCTACTTCGCTCTAAAGAAAACTGTAATAGCCACACCCTCAAAACCGAAGTTTTCACGGAGTTTGTTTTGCAAGAAACGAGAATAGGATTCTTGTACGTATTGTGGCAAGTTACAGAAGAAAATAAACGTTGGCGAAGGCGTAGGCACTTGCACACAGTATTTTATTTTGATTTGCTTTCCTTTTAGCATCGGTGGTGGTGTACGCTCAATGATTGGCAACATCACTTCGTTAAGTCTTGAAGTTGTAATTTTCTGAGTTTTAGTCTCATAAACCTCCATTACCTTTTCAATTACTTGAAAAATACGCTGTTTTTCAAGCACTGAAGCAAAAATAACGGGCATATAATTCATCGGAGCTAATCTTTCTAAGATAGCTTTCTTCATGGTATCGGCCGTTTTTGAGTCTTTTTCTACCAAATCCCACTTATTTACCATCAATACAATGGCTTTTTTAGCGTTATGAGCGTGACCAATGATACTAATATCCTGCATTTCTAATCCCACTGAAGCATCAATCAAAACCAAACAAACATCTGAGTTTTCGAGTGCTTTTACTGAGCGAAGTGTTGAATAAAACTCAATATTTTCCTGTACTTTGGCTTTTTTACGAATACCAGCCGTATCGGTCAGAATAAAATCTTTACCGAAAAGTTTATAGTGCGTATCAATCGCATCACGAGTTGTGCCTGCCATTGGGTTTACTATACTTCTATCTTTGCCTGTCAAGGCATTTAAGAAAGATGATTTTCCAACATTTGGGCGACCCAAAATCGCAATTCTTGGAATACCTGCATCTGGATTTTCTACGCCTTCATCTTCAAAATTCTTTACAACGGCATCCAACAATTCACCCGTTCCGCTACCATCGGCTGCCGAAATCGGGAAAATCTCATCGCCCAAACCCATTTCATAAAACTCAGCGGCTGTCTGATGACGCTCAAAGGTTTCGGCTTTATTGGCCACTACATAAACAGGCTTTTTAGAACGACGCAAAACATTTGCAAAGTCATTATCTAAGTCGGTCAAGCCAGTCATGGTATCGACCACAAATAAAATCAGCGTAGATTCTTCGATAGCAATTTCGACTTGCTCACGAATAGCGGCCTCGAACGTATCTTCCGAACCAACCACATATCCACCAGTATCAATAACGGTGAAAAACTTTTCAGTCCAAACCGCTTGGCCGTAATGACGGTCACGGGTTACGCCAGGCATATTATCGGTGATGGCCACACGGCTCTCGATAAGGCGATTAAAAAGAGTAGATTTGCCGACATTCGGTCGGCCTACGATTGCAACAATATTTGCCATAAAAAATCAGTAAACGGTTATCGTTTTTGAAACAATAAACAGTGATTCTCTTGCGAGAACTGTGAAAAATTGTCGATGTTTTTGTCCACAATCGACGTAAATAAAAAATTATATCCCACAACGGGGGTGCAAAGGTACGAAAAAATATGCAGAAAACTATTGATTATCAAGAAGATAGATTATTATAACCTAAAACAAACCTTGAATATCTTGCCATGAAATCAGACCAATAGCCACAACGGCCAGTAGAAGTCCGATTTTATTAAGCGTAGTGAGTTTTTCTTTGAAGAAAACAAAAGCTACTAAGGCCGAAACCAAAATAACACCAATATTATAAAGCGGATAAACAAATGCACCGCTATTTCCGTAGGCGGTTAGTGCCAAAATTAAGAAATAGAACGACAAAAAATTAGGAACACCCAGCGTGATACTAGCCAAAATATTTTTCAATTCAATTTTTTCTTGTCCACGAATGACTCGAATTGCCAATACAGTTATTCCTGCCAAAATCGCCCCAAAAACCATCACGAGCGTAACAGGCACAGTGCGGTCAGCCGATTTAATGAAGTTGATATTCAAGTAGTTAATCGAAGTATTTGTAATGCCATACATCAAAAAAACCGCTACTGGCAAAAGGAAGTCTAAACCTTTGCCCAATACTTTCTCATCGCTTTTCTTGAACGTGCTAAGTGCAACCGCCCCCAAAGCAAGAGCCAAGCCTAAATAATTTAATCCATCAAATGGACGGCCTTGCGTTTTGAAAATCAATAAACTACAAAGTACAGGAATCACCAACGAAATATTATTGGCCAATGAAGTTGCCGTCATGCCCATGCGTTGCGTAGAAAATCCTGATAATAAGAATGTTATGATAAAACCAACGCCCAAAATAAGAGCGTAGAATGTCCAATTTTCTGAAAAGTTGAGTTCAAAACTTTGTCCATTGGGCATTAGAGCCAGCCCAGTCAGAAAACAAATTGGATAATTAAACGCAATCGCCTGAAAAGTGCTAATGCCAAATTTTGGGTACAACCGAAAGTTGGTCAACAACAAAACCGAAAATATGATACTTAATAGTAAATAGAACATAAAAAAAACAATTTTGAATGATAGCCACAGTGAAACTGAATGAATGATAGAATGTTTGATACGTTTTTATTCACTCATTCTAACATTCATTCAAAATTAGATTTACTCATAGCCGAATCGCTCCAATTTTTGGCGTTTATTTCTCCAATCTGGCTCAACTCTGATGTATTGCTCTAAGAAAATTTTCTTGCCGAAGAAGTTCTCCATTTCCTGACGAGCCTCAATGCCTACTTTCTTGATACGCTCGCCTTTATGGCCTAACAGAATTGCACGTTGAGTCGTTCGTTCTACATAAATTTCGGCACTTACCACAATCATATCCTCTTTTTCTTTGAAGCTGTTAATCACGACCTCGCAGCTATATGGCACTTCTTTTACATAGTTTGTGAAGATTTTTTCACGGATAATCTCGGCTGCAAAAAAGCGTTCGGGTTTATCCGTCAATTCATCTTTCGGGAAATAGGGGTGATGAACTGGCAAAAAACCAATAATCTTTGAAAATAAACCATCGACATTTTGTTGGTGCAATGCCGAAATCGGAATCACCTCAACGGCCTTGAAGTTTTCTTTCCAGTAATTTACTTTTTCTTCGATTTGCTCGGGCGTTGCCAAATCTATTTTGTTGATAATCAATAAAATAGGCGTTTCGGTGTGCTGAAGTTTGGTGATAACATCATCTTCGTCGTGTTTCTCGAAAATATCCGTCACAAATAAAATCACATCGGCGTCTTCGAGCGAGCCATGCACAAAGTGCATCATTGATTTGTGCAATTCATAAATTGGCTTGATGATGCCAGGCGTGTCGGAGTAAACTAACTGAAAGTCAGTACCTTCATGTACGCCATTGACAATCCCCATAATACGGTGACGAGTGGTTTGAGCCTTCGAGGTAATGATTGAAAGACGCTCACCCACGAGAATATTCATCAACGTCGATTTACCAACGTTTGGTTTTCCTACGATACTAATAAAGCCCGCTTTATGGTCGGGAGAAATGTTTTCTTCTTGCATTTGAATTGGTCACGATAAAAAATAATCGTGTTTTTTTTATTTTTTTGCAAAGATAGTTTTTTATTGTGAAATATTCTCGTACCTTTGCAGTCCGATATACGGAACAACATCGCGGGATGGAGCAGTTGGCAGCTCGTTGGGCTCATAACCCAAAGGTCACAGGTTCGAGTCCTGTTCCCGCTACTAAGGAAGACATCACATGTCTTCCTTTTTTTATGCCCATACTTTTACCACACAAAGTATTTCTCCAATATATTTATCAGAATCGTAATCATAATTCTGATTCTGTTTTCTTTTTTTAGTTCTTCGAGTTGGTTTTTTAGTTCTGCGATTTCTGCATTTTTACTCTTCATCTGTCTCATGATTTATGGATTTTTGTTTAACATGAAGCAAAGATTTGATGCTTTTTTCGTAATTCAAACCTTAAAAGAATATAGACAGCGATGAAATCGCTCAATATCGCTTTTTATGACTAATTTGTTGATTATCAGCTAATTATAGTTGTGTTTTTGTCGCTGTTCTATCGCTATTTTTTAGGAATTAAATTATATTTCTGAAAATCACTACGAATTCTGTCTTTTACATTTTTAAGTGTTGTTCCTTTGTATTTTATTCTTTCCTTATCTTCAAAAGTTTTAATTGAAATAGAATCTAACGCTTTTTGACTATCATTATCCAATCTTTCAAACTCACTTTTATAAATACTGAAAAGGTCTTTGATATGCTTTGGAATAGTTTTGAATTTTTCAATGGTTGATTCTTCTTTTTTAAGGGGTCTGGAACTATTACTTTCTAATTCGATTAACTCATTTAAGGTTTGTATCCGATACCAGTAATTAAATCTCAATTCTAATGTATATTCTAATTTCTTTATTGGATTTATTAGACCAATCAGAGGATTTGGACTGAATGGTATTTTTTCTTTATGCAAAACAGCTTTCTTTAAGGTTTTTGATAATTTTTTAGGATTTGTAATGTCGTAGAATTTTAACAAATTCGTGTGTGAATCAAATTGCTTTATTTGTTTATCTCTTTCAATTATTAATGCCTTTTGTCTTTCAGAAGAAGAGTATTTATTTATTATGTTATTTTTCCAAAAATCAATCATATTACCATATAAATTAATGTAGATCTTTTCCTTAATCGCTATAATAAAAGCTAAAAATTCATCTTCGCTAAAGTCGCTGTCTAAAACGAATTTATTCTCAGCCATTCTAATGAATGAATTTACAGAAGGTTCGTTAACCTTTATTTTGTATTTTCTTGGAGAGTCATTTGTTCTTTCAATATCTAATAACTTTATCTTCTCTAAAAAGTATAAGTTGTTTTCAATTGCCATTTCATCCCAATCTTTTACACTTTTAATTGGGATTCTGAGTTTAAAATCTATTGCTAATAATTCCTTATCATTGTGTCTAATTAGCTCAATCATAGCCATTAACTCATCAAAATATTTTTGGGAATGCTCTAATTCATTACCACTTAGTGTAAAAGAATTATTTTCTATTTTCATAATTACAGATATTTATACTTTCTCGTGATTCTCAACTTTCTTTTTCTCCCTCAATTCATAGCAAATCTACTTTTTCTTCCCCAATTTTGGGGTAAAAAATATGATTATATGTTTGAAGCGTTGCAGAACGAATTTGAAGGCGAACTATACTTCAAAAATACCACTACCGATAAAGCTCTAAAAAAAGTCTATTCAACCGATGCCTCGGTTTATCAAGAAGAACCACTGGCCGTGGCTATTCCCAAGACTGTAAATGATATACAGAAACTCATTCAGTTGGCTGATAAACAGCAAATTACGCTTATTCCTCGTGCGGCTGGTACTTCTTTGGCTGGTCAGGTGGTCGGAAAAGGGCTTGTGGTCGATATTTCTAAAAACTTCATCAATATCCTCGAAGTAAATCAAGCCGAAAAATGGGTAAGAGTGCAGCCAGGTGTCATTCGTGATGATTTGAATGCTTATTTAAAGCCTTATGGACTTATGTTTGGGCCCGAAACTTCAACTTCGAGCCGAGCCATGATTGGTGGCATGATTGGTAATAATTCGTGCGGACTTCACTCAATCATTTGGGGAGCAACCCGTGATAATCTTTTGGAGGTAAAAGCTTTATTATCAGATGGTAGCGAGGTCGTTTTTGGCGATTTAGACCAAAAAACTTTTCAAGAAAAATGTAAATTAGAGACGCTCGAAGGTAAAATATATCAAAATCTTGATAAGTTAATCAACAATCCCCAAAATCAAGCGGCTATAAAAGAGGGTTTCCCGAAAGCCAACGTAAAACGCCGAAATACAGGTTATGCTTTAGATGCTTTGCTTGATGTTGAGCAACTGAATTTATCTAAGCTAATCGCAGGCTCAGAAGGGACACTTTGCTTTGTTACTGAAGCAAAACTGAAACTTTTCGACCTCCCACCGAAAGAAGTAGGCATGGTGGCCGTGCATACACACACGCTCAATGAGTCGCTTTTGGCCAATCTCGTGGCTCTCGAATATAATTGCTCAGCTTCTGAGTTGGTAGATGATTTTATTTTGGAGTTCACAAAAACCAATATTGAGCAGTCAAAAAATAGGTTTTTCATCGAAGGTGAGCCTAAAGCCATTTTGATGGTTGAATTTTTTGATGAAACCAAAGATGGATTACTACAAAAAGCCGAAAGTTTAATAAGGGCACTCAAAGAAAGGAATTTGGGCTATGCTCACCCAATCTTGCTCGGAGACGACTCAAAAAAGGCATGGGAAGTACGAAAAGGCGGTTTGGGTTTACTCCGAAACCTCGAAGGCGATACGCAGTGCGTAAACTTGATTGAAGACTGTGCCGTTGACCCACAAGATTTGCCAGCATATATCGAAGATTTAGAGGTTTTACTAAAAAAACTCAATGTTCAATACTCCATGTATGCCCATGCAGGGGCGGGTGAGCTGCACGTAGAGCCGATGGTTAACCTGAAAACTACCGAAGGCCGACAACTTTTCCGAACTATTTTGGCCGAAACAGCAGTTTTGGTAAAAAAATACGGTGGCTCACTCTCAGGCGAACACGGAGATGGGCGTTTGCGTGGCGAATTCATTCCGTTTATGATGGGTGAAAAAAACTTTGCCCTTTTCAGAGAAGTAAAGCAAATTTTTGATGAAAAAGGCATTTTCAACCAAGGAAAAATCATTGATTCGCCACCAATGAACGAATTTTTGCGTTACGAGGCCGACCAACCAACGCCCAAACACGAAACAATTTTTGATTTCTCGAAACAAGAAAGTATTTTACGCTTGACCGAAAAATGTAGTGGTTCGGGCGATTGCCGCAAAACCGAAATCACAGGCGGAACAATGTGTCCGAGCTATATGGCTACTCGAAGTGAAAAAGACACGACTCGTGCCAGAGCCAACGTTTTAAGGCAATATTACACCAATGAGCAAGCAATTACACAAGAAAGTGTAAAAGAAGTGCTTGATTTGTGTTTGTCGTGCAAAGGCTGCAAGTCTGAATGCCCATCAAGTGTGGATGTGGGAAAGATGAAAGCAGAGTTTTTACAGAAAACGTATGACACGAATGGCATTCCGTTTCGCTCGAAACTCATAGGTACTTTTACTAAGCAGATGAAATTGGCCTCGATTGCTCCGTGGGCGTATAATTTCATTTTCAAAACAGAAGCCACTCGACGTATTGCTAATCGAATTGTAGGTTTTCACCCCGACCGAACCATGCCGCTCTTGCACAGCACGACTTTAAAAGGGTGGTTTGCCAAACAAACTTCTCCGAAAAAAGATAAAAAGGTCTGTCTCTTCTGCGATGAATTTACGAATTATAATGATGTAGAAGTAGGTAAAAAAGCGATTTTGTTACTACAAAGCCTTGGATATGAGGTAATTATCCCGAATCACGTAGAAAGTGGACGTACGTATTTATCAAAAGGAATGGTGCGTGAAGCTCAGAAAATTGCTATAAAAAATGTTGAATTATTGAAAGGAATTGTTTCTGAAGAAACCCCAATTATCGGACTCGAACCATCGGCAATTTTGACTTTGAGAGACGAATATTTAGAACTCGTACCGCAAGATTTAAGAGATTCTTCTGAAAAAATCGTTAAAAACACTTTTCAATTTGATGAATGGTTTGCCCGAGAAATCGACCGAGGAAATATCAAAAAAGAAGCTTTTTCAAGCGAAAAACGTTTGATAAAACTGCACGGACATTGCCACCAAAAAGCTTTGTCGTCGCTGACACCTACCAAGAAAAGTTTGTCTTTGCCCGCAAATTATGAAGTACACTTGATTCCGTCAGGTTGCTGCGGAATGGCGGGTTCGTTTGGCTATGAGGCCGAACATTATGAGGTTTCAATGAAAGTAGGGGAGTTGGTGCTTTTTCCGACCGTCAGAAAACAAGCCGAAGATGTGATTATTGCCGCTCCAGGCACAAGCTGCCGCCACCAAATAAAAGACGGAACTGGCAGAATCGCCCAACACCCAGCCGAAATTTTGTATGAAGCGTTGATTTAATTGAGAATTGATAATTGAAAATGGAGAATTGGAAATTTAGGATGTAGCTGTTGCTCAAGATTACCTTGAATTATCAATTCTCCATTTTCAATTATTCATTAAAATTTAAGCTCTCATTAACTTCACCAAATCCTTATCATTTACTTCTTTAATTTGGTCGGCTAAGTCAAGGAAACGCTTGTATGTATCATCTAACAAAGGTTTTTCGAGTTTGAAACCCAACATTTCGAGGCGGTGTTTCAATGCGTGGCGACCGCTTCTGGCTGTCAAGACAATCATCGATTTATCAACACCAACTTCGAGTGGATTGATAATTTCGTAAGTATCCGTATGTTTCAAGAAACCATCTTGATGGATACCCGACGAGTGAGCAAAAGCATTACGACCAACGATTGCTTTATTGGCTTGCACTTGCATACGCATAGTTTCAGAAACCAATTTACTCATCGGAAATAGTTTTGTGCTATCAATATCAGTATGAAAACCAAGTGTTTTATGTACTTTCAAAATCATCGCAACTTCTTCTAACGAAGTGTTTCCCGCTCTTTCACCAATACCATTGATTGTCACCTCCACTTGTCTTGCTCCCGCTCTGATTCCTGCAATTGTATTGGCTGTTGCCATGCCCAAATCATTATGATTGTGCATCGAAAGAATCGCTTTATCAACATTTGGTACATTATTCATCAAATAATTGATGCGGTCGTACATATCGTTTGGCAAAACATAACCAGTCGTATCAGGAAGATTCACCACCGTAGCACCTGCTTTGATAACACTTTCGGTCAGACGAGCCAAAAACTCTAAATCGGCACGGCCAGCATCTTCGGCATAAAACTCAACATCATCAACTAAGTTTCTGGCGTGCTTTACGGCATCAATCGCTTGCTCAATGATTGCGTCTCGGCTACTATTAAATTTATGTTTGATATGAATATCAGATGCACCGATTCCTGTATGAATACGAGGACGTTTCGCAAATTTCAGAGCTTCGCCAGCGGAATCAATATCGCCTTTTACGGCACGTGACAACGCACAAACTGTTGGCTCGGTAACGGCTTTTGAAACCTCTACAACCGAACGAAAATCGCCAGGACTCGATACTGGAAATCCTGCTTCGATGATATCAACACCCAGCTTTTCGAGTTCTTTAGCAATCATTACTTTTTCGTCAGTCGTTAACTGACAACCTGGTACTTGCTCGCCATCTCGCAAAGTAGTGTCAAAAACATAAATTTTATCGCTCATTTCTGATGAGATTAATATTGGTTAAGTGAGTATTGTGTCAATCCTTCAAAAAAAAGCCCTTTCTCACGTAGTAAGAAAGGGCTTTTGTATATACAAAATCTCCGTTTCTCACACCGACAGGTTGAGTAGCAGGAGAAGTGAAATTGCGATTGACAAATGTTTCAATGGTTTTGTTTTTTTATTGATACAAATTTAGACAAATATTTTTTTCAGACAAAAAAAAACGCTTTTTTTTCAAAAAAAATCAATCTTAGAATATGGCTTTTCTAAGTTGGCCTTTGGGTGATTTACCACCAAAAAAGCTATTCTATTGATTTTTATGGTACTTTTTTGATTTATTTTTGAGATTTAATACTAAGTTAAAGATAATTTAAGTCGTTGATTATCAGAATTTTAATTGTTTTTTTAAAAAACCTTTTTCCTTTCTGTTTCAAATATTCTGAATTTCTCGCTAATAGTTAGTATTTTTGCACAATTCCTAAGCCGAAGAAAAATTTTATTTCACC